>Ga0208790_1000886_pt1 | contig 13539 bp, 6 predicted proteins | sample 10_taG_FD_184083 | JGI IMG/M metagenome (GOLD analysis project Ga0208790, IMG submission 184083) | Marine viral communities from the Subarctic Pacific Ocean - 10_ETSP_OMZ_AT15264 metaG (SPAdes) (version 2) | ecosystem: Environmental > Aquatic > Marine > Oceanic | place: Pacific Ocean | collected... | reverse complement strand
CAGCAACTATGGATAGGGTTTGATACAGATATATTCCTAGCTATACTTACAGAAATAGTACATTACCCAAAGAATAAAGTTCTACGGATTATAGCTTTCTCTACTGAAACCGGGCATGATATGAATGTTTGGTATCATCATCTAAATGTTTTAGAAGAGTTTGCTTTAGCTTGTGAATGTACTGCTTTAGAAGCTTGGGCTAGGAAAGGTCTAGCTAAAAAACTTAAATGGGAACATGAGTACGCAGTAATATCAAAACCTATTAAACCAAAACAACAACGTAAACGTAGGAGAAGAACTAAATCCAATGGATAGTTTCGACATGATGGGTCAATTTGACTCAATGCTACCACCAGGAGATATATTTAGAAAGACCTTTGACACTGCCTTGATGGGACTAGAGTCTAAAGGTGGTGGAGGTGGCGCCGAGGATTACACCAGTGAAGCGCATGATTATAATAAAGATATGTGGGAATTTAATCATGACCAAGCAGTAGAGAGTTGGAATGAATCTCTAAAGATTAATGAGGTAAATAGACAAAATGCTTATGAGGCTTCCCAAAATAAATTAAAGATAGATAGAGAACAGTATGATTTCAACCACGAGCAAAAAAGAATTAAAGAAGAGTATGAAAAGGCTATATACAATCGTGCTCAAGAGTTAAAAGAGTCACAACTAACTTTAAATCAAATTGGTTTTGATGATGCTATCACTGGTAATGATAATCAATTCAATGAGCGGAATCAAGCTGCAACGTTTCAACTTACTAAAGCTCTAATATCAAAGAAAGAGAAAACCGCGGCTGAGATGGAGCGGCTCGACGTACACAGCCTTGCATATGATACTGGTGAGCACGTTTCACGAACTAAAGAGCTAAAAGCAGCATTGGAATATGATACTGGTGAACACGTTTCACAAACTAAAGAACTAAAAGCAGCATTGGAACTTCGTGCTACAGAAGCTACAGCAAGAGAAAAGAAAGAGTTATTTACTTTAAAACAACATAAATCAAAAGCAGCGCAAGCTATAAAAAGTCAAGAAGATTTTGTCAAAGATTTGAAAAGTATCGGGACAGTAAAAGCTAGAGGCCAGGCTGGGCCAGTTACTGATAAATATGTATATGAAGTGATGGCTACCAAAGGACGTAGAGACCGTGCTTTATATGATATGGCTACTAGATCATCAGATGAGTATAATGCTCAAATGTATGGAGTAGATAACGCAGTCAAGGCTGCAAGTGAAAAACTAGCACTTATAACACAAGAAGAATGGGTAAACCGATTGCTCTTAAGTGACAAACTAGCACTTATAACACAAGAAGAAGACATAAACCGATCGCTCTTAGACAAAAAGCTCTTCATATCAGAGACGTATTCCGAACTCAAGCAGAAAGCTATTCTGGACGTCTATGAGCTGGCTGAAGATGAAGTGGCTGCATCTAAAGTAAGTGCTGAAAACGCATGGCGACTTTCTGAATCAGAGATTTATCATAAAAAATCAGGAGCAGATTTATCAGCATGGGCAAAAGGTGGTATACCTATACCTAAAGGACCTGCAATCCCTGAACCATGGGCGATGCCACTCGCTACAATTATTGACCCGCCTTACCCAAATAAACCACCTAAACCAGTAAAAGGAGTAGGCATGGCACCAGGTAGAAGTAATCAAGGTATGAGTACAGGATCAGCTGTAAGTGCTGGACTTGCTGTAGCAAGCGTTATACCTGGACCACATCAACCATTCACACTGGCAGGATCCTTTATCGCTGGTATGTTTGATTGGTGATACTAGAAACTGCTAAGGCAGTTAATAGTTTATATAAAATTAACACTTCTAAGGAAGAATAAAACAACTATGGCTTTTCAAAGTTATGCAGTAGCAAGAGGGTTTCAGACTATTTCTGTACCCTCAGAACAAATACTCAGCAATCTCCTTCAACAACAAAAAAGCATACTTGCATCTAATGCAGCGGCTTTTAATTTAAAAGATAAATGGGCTAGAGAAGCCCTTGCTTGGAAGCAGAGGAATGATAGCGAGCAAATTACAAACCTACGGGTAAATGAAAAATTCCGCCAAGATAATCAAGCAGCAATAAGAGCTGCAATGATCAAGAATCAAAATATAGCACTTAAAAATATTGAAATAAGTCAAGGAGGTAGCAGCCTTGGTGCCCCAACTGAACTCAATGATTTACTCAGCTCTGTTGCTACTACTGCAACAGAAATTGCCAAAATAAAAGAGCGGCAAAATAAAGAACAATACCAAGAAGGTATTAACCTTATAAATACTGTACGTGCTACGTCTGGCCAGATTGCAGAGTTACGGGCACTTGAAGGTGAGTTATGGGATGAGCATAAAAACTATGTAAGTGCAGCACAAATACTAATTAATCAAGGTGCAACAGAAAAGCAACTACTAGAGATTACTAATGCGAATGGCTGGCGTCACTTTGGTATGATAAAATCTGGCCTTGGTAATAGCGCACCACTTTTTTACCAAAACATAATCGAGAATTCAGATACTCCATATGTTGTAAATAATCGTGAATTAACTCTTAATCAAGCTAAAGATTCTGGACATTTATCAGCAGTTAATGCTATCTTGTCTCAAATGCAAGGTAGGTATGGGGCAGATGTTTTTGGAGAATTAGGTATTGCTACTCCTAACCCTGTTTTAGCATCAGAATTTTTTGAAGAACTAGATAAAATTTCAGATGCTGAATATAGTAAAGCAGAAAAGATTGCTGAAAAACAGGCAGGAGATATTAACATTGATAATAATAGAATTGAAACGAGCAATGCTCTAAGGAAAGGTGGTTTATCTGCATGGTTTAATGATGTAATTAACGCTCATGAAGACCCTTCTAATAAGTATTGGCGTAGACAAGCTATTGCTAATAAATTCCCTTATGTCATAGAATATCTTTCTTTAAGCCAAACTCCAATATCTGAAGCAGAAGAAATGCTTACTGCAACTAGAGAGGATGGTACGCCATTGTTAGGTGATCTAAATAAAATGAGAATTCAAGAAGTTATAGATGAGAAAAAAAAAGAACAAGATGAATCAAGAAATCAGGCGTATAATCAGCGGAAGTTTTCTATTGACGAAGCTAAACTTCAAATTTCAGAACATATGAAAGCTCAGGATCTAAACCCTGAAGCTATACAAGAAGTGTATGATGCTTTCCAACATGTACCTGAAATAAGAAAGTGGTTACAGACTATGGTTACTGATGAAGTGATGCCTGATGTAAACAATCAAAACAAAGCTGAATTAGAGTTAGCTGCTAGTCAGGGGCTTTTAACTACAGAGATGGTTCTCCAAGCTAAAATAAATAGAGTTGATAAATTAAAATTGTTAGGCGATAAACGTATTGACAATCCATATCCTAATCAAAGTAAAACCTTTCAATCTGATATAGAAGCTGATATTAAAAGGAAAATGGGTATTGACTCTTGGGAACAAGTAGGAAATAAAGAACCTAGTCTACGAGCTGCAGTTGCAGATATACATACAAAAACTATGAGACGTTTCACTGATATAATGCGTACTGGAACAGCGTCTGCATCACAGGCTTATAACGATTCTCTTAGTTATGGTAAGTCTCTTATAGCTAATCTACAAGTAACACCATTTAATCTAAATGATCCTAATAGTGGATTCATCGAAGGATATACTGTAGATCCTAACGGTAAACCTCTTTCTACTCAATCAGTAATTGAACGTAGGAAAAGATACAAAGAAACAGCAGGGGACTTTATCAATACAGATGCCCTAGACACTAAGCAAGACTATGAATATTTACGACAGAAATTATTATCCGGTAGTATTCTTACAGATTCTATTATTAATAGTAAATTTCCCTGGGTCCGTGATGTAGCCACACTATATGGCGGACGGAAAACAGTAAGAGATATATTGGAAGCTAATGCAAAGGTGCTGGGTGTGAATCTTGATTTTTCAGATATCACTCAACCAGAACCATCAAACTTATCTTCTGAAGGATTAAAACAGTACCAAACAATTGCTGATGGTTTAAATCAGGAGTTAACTACTAATGCTCAGATACTCTTAGGTAATGGAGAAGAGAATGGGTATACAAAGGGTGCTTATTTCTATAGTGTTGGTAATCGTGGAGATTCTACAGGACCACATGCTCATGTCGAATACAAAAGTGGTAAGCGTATATCAGCAGCTGAAGTTAGTAAATATATCATAGCAACCCTACCAGATGGCACAGTAATGCCCGCAGGTAACGCACCAGTTAGCAGTGAATATGGTATGAGGTTGCATCCAATACACCAAGAAATGTTGAAACATTTTGGTGTAGACCTTGTACTCCCTGCTGATACGAAATTACGTGTAGCTGGGGGAGCAGTTTATCTAGGATCTATTCCATCAGATCAAGGTGATATTGGTAGAATTCTATTACCAGATGGAAGAATCATGCGAGTCCTACATGGAACAGGAGTACAATTATGACGGATTCATATTTTGATCCAGACGTAATGCAGGGATTAGAAAGTAACCAACAAGCATACGAAGCACAGCAACAACTTGAAGCAGAACAAAAGAAGAAAGAAGAAGAGGAAGCGGCAGCCGCAGAAGTAGTGGAACAACAGCAGCCTGAGATGAATTGGTGGCAGCAAATGCGAGCCGATAACAAAAAACGTGCTCAAGCAGCACAGCGGGAATGGGATGAGAAACGTAACAAACCTTACGATGTACAGGAAGATCCTGGTTATCACATTCTTACTGGTGTGGGTGATACTGCTGTAGGATTACTTAACTTTGCATTTCAAGGTAATCTAGGGACAGGTGATCTGCAAGATCAGTGGCATAAAACTTTTCCTACAGGACAGAATCCTTTAGGTGATATGACACGTAAAATTTCTGGATTAGTCATCCCTTCTTTGTTTGGAGGTATGGGTGTAGGTGCTGTAGGTAAAACACCAGCACTCTCTAACCTACCAGTTGTTCAGAAATTTCTATTAGGAGCTTCAGCTAGATTAGGTACAGATACTGTTATCCTTGCTAGTTCTACTTCCGCTACTGATGATAATATGGCCAAAGTATTTGGTGATACGTTTGGATACTATGCACCATGGGCTACTAAAGAAAGTGATAGTCCTGATGTAAGATTCAAACTAAACTTGTTTGAGAATGCAGGGCTATTAGGAGGAGTTGAAATAGTTGGTGGTATTTATAAATTCAGATCAGCCATTAAAAATGCTGCATTCGGTTCTGATGGATTACTACCTTTTACTCAAATACCTGACACACTGCCTGCTCAAACAGCTATAAGATGGGATAGTTCTACTGTTGTTATACCACAGACAGATGAAGCTGTAGACATAGTAAAAAATGCTAGTGATGATCTAGTAGAACAAATTAAACACCCTGAAATTAAAGCTATTGATGAGGAAATAGCACAGTTTGATTTAGACCTACTAACTGAAGCTGAGGAAGCCCGTCTTGTAGAGTTAACTGAACTACGTAGTAGAATACAGGTTGATATAAATGATATGGATCCTGTTACTAGTGCTGCAATGAGGGCTAGAAATACACGCAATGCTACTTTAAAAGATGAAGCATTAGAAGTGCTAGCAGAGAACCCTACAGATTTTAACCCTATAGTACATGACCCAGCAATGGCACAGCAACGTGCTGTGACTAATACTGAAGGTGATGTGTTAGGTGCTGTATTAGACCATGATAGGATTCTTAATCAGATTAATGTAGACAATGGACGTGCTAGAGCAGCTCTACCTACTAAAGGTATGAGGAAGTTAATGAAGGCACCTAATGGGACTGCACGTGGTGATGAGTTAAGGCAGTACAGTAGTAGAATTCCTCAGCAGATAGAAGCTATTTATGAAAATAAGTGGACACGTTCTGCTGAAGATTTAAAGGCTACTGTTGATAAACTTGTTGGGGACATGTATCATATGAACCCAGATGAGATGGCCAACACTCTCAACTTAATGAAGACAAATATTCAAAAAGGTTATGATGCTAAATTCTTAGATGATGAATCATTTGTTGCATTATCACAGGCTTTTAGACGTGTATTTGATGAGATGTATGATCCAAAAGCAATGAGGGTATCTGCATTAGCATCCCAACAAGCTGCAGATGCTGTTAAAGATGCTGCTCATGTTGATGTTGTTTTAGATGGACTTATTGATACCAGAAGGTTAACGGATAATGCCTTAACTAATATGGAATTAGTCAATCAAGAGGTACGTGCTTATAGATGGCTTTGGGGTCACCAAGGTAAGATGATGCAAATGGCTACAGATACTAACCCTAGAGTAGCACAGAAACTGCAAGAAATGGTTGCGGACTTTGACACAGAATTAATTAACGCTAAAGAGAGTGGTAGGAAAGTAATACAAACTTTAAAGGAGATTAATGAAAAAGATCCTAACTACCTAAAAGCTTTTAAATTAGCTTATGATAGAACTGATGGTAATGTAGATGAATTATATAAACTACATAGATGGGCTGAAAATAACATCGGTCTTATTAAGAAAGGGTTCATCGATTGGGAACCAGAAATACCTAGCCTTGTAATGCAAGGAGTACATGGAATTAGATATAATGGTTTACTTAATGGACGTGCGGCTTCTAGAGCTACAATAGGTAACTCACTACTACTTATCGGTAAACCTATTTCAGCTTTTGCTGGTGCAGGTGTAAGAGGTAGGTTCGGGGACTTTAGACGTGCTATCGCTACTTATGGTGGTTGGATGGAAAACCTCCAAAGAGCTACTAAACATATGGCATCTGAATGGAACTATGTAAGACAGAACCCTGAACTTGCTATGCGACGTGGCCGTGCTGATATTAAGTTTGCTCAAAGTGAAAGTTTTGAAGCTATGGAAGCTATGGCTGAAGGCTGGAGAAAAGAAGGTAAACATGGTAAGGTAGCAATGCTACAAAGCGCTAAACTAATGAGCTGGTATAATAACAATCAATGGTTTCGATGGGGTGTAAATTCACTATATTCTATCGATGGTTTTACAAACTCAATGGTAGCATCTGGTACGGCAAGAGCTAAGGCTTATACGGAACTAATGGATCAAACTAGTGGGCAGTGGAGCGAAGGGATGTTCCTTGCTAGATCAGACCAGCTTTATAGAAATGCCTTCGATGAAACTGGTTTACTAACAGATGAAGTAGCAAAACTAGCCTCACAGGAAATTGCTTTAAACTTAGATAACAAAATTGTAAGGCAATTGGATATCATGATTGAACATGTACCAGCCCTTAAACCACTATTTATGTTCAACAGGACAGGTATCAATAGTGTAAATATAGCATGGACATATAATCCTATGAGCGCTCTTGGTATATCAATTGGTAAAGCACGTAGTGTATTTAAAGCAATTACAAGATCTGAGAAGGTCGCTGCTATGGCAGAACATGGCTTTAAAACTTCAGATTACAGCGACATTGCTTTTGAAACTCTTAAGAATGAATATCGTGGTCGGCAGGTGATGGGCGGTGCTGTTACTATGGCTGCTGGATTATGGGCTGCACAGGGTAATCTTACAGGTCCAGGACCTAGAGACGCCAGCGAACGTAAAGATATGGAAAAACTTGGAGTTAAGTGGTTTTCTATCAGGAATCCATTTACAGGTAAATGGCATAGTTATAGAGGATTAGAGCCTTATGATAAAATTCTATCTACAGTAAGTCAAATCTTTTATGAATCAAATCGTGTAGACTCTACTATTGCTGAAGATTGGTATTTAAAACTTGCTTGGGGATTATCGGCCAATGTAACTAACTCAACCTTCTTAAGTGGAATGCAACCCCTTGTAGCACTCTTAGGTAATGATGAATCAGCTTGGACTAGATTCATTGCAGAAGGACATATTAATCCTACAGTACCCTTTGCTCATGCAGGTTTAAGGAGTATGTTAAATGAAGCTATTGCTCCACAAATTAAAGATGTAGACAATGATATAGGTAGCTATCTATTGAATAGGAATAAGTTCTTATTCAGTGATAACCATAATTTAAAAGATCAGATTGATGTATATACAGGGGAACGTATCAATTATGCTGATCCAATGACCTCTGCTATTAATAGTATCATGCCTATATTCAAACAGAATGGAGGTATGGAACCTTGGAGACAGTGGTTGATTGGTACTGGATGGGATGGCTTACATGCTATGAGATCTAATCCAGATATACCTGGCCACAAACTAGAACCAGAAGAACGTTACTTTATCAATACATGGGTAGCACAGAATGCAGGTTTAAAAGAACAAATTCAAGCATTAATGCTTTGGGACCAGAAAAACGAGAAAGGTTCCCTAGCAGATTATAGAAAATATAATAGAGATGCTGGGCAAGAAAAGTTTCCAATCAGTCAATCTAGAGTACATAAAGAGTTAACTAAAATGCACAATGAAGCATTTAGATTAGCATGGAGTCAACTAAGAATTGAAAGAAAGTCTACAAGACCACTAGGTTTACTAGAGGAGTATAAACGTGAGTTAATGAATGCTGGACGTTACGAGGAAGCTAAAGACGTACAACCGCAGATTGAAGACTTATTGAGATTACAAAAACCATTAAATTAATAAATCATGGCAAAAACTGAAAACATACATACGGGTAGTACTTCCACCGGCCCGTATTCATTTACATTCCCATATATTAAAGAAGCCGACGTTAAAGTTAGTAAAAACGACGTTGTGCTTGAACTAACAACAGACTATACACAAGCCACAACTTCAATTACATTAGACACAGCACCACTGGCTACTGATAAGATTAGGATCTATAGGGTAACAGATGATACAGGATTACCTGCAACCTTCTACCCAGGCTCAGCTATACGTTCAGCCGACTTAAACGATAACTTCACACAGAACCTATACTCTACCCAGGAGGTAGTATCTAGGTATATGGATGCTGGTGGAGGAACTTTTACAGGTGATGTAACGTTAGCAGAAGATGTAGATATCATATTTGAAGGTGCTACAGATGACGCTTATGAGACTAAGCTAGAAGTAGCAGATCCTACAGCAGATAGAGTAGTTACTATCCCTGATTTTACAGGGACATTAATCACTACAGGTGATACGGGTACAGTTACGTCTACTATGATATTAGACGGAGGAATTGCTTCAGTAGATATTGCCAATCTAGCCATTACTACTGAGAAACTAAACGCTGATGCAGTTAATGCTACAAAGATTGCAGACAATGCTATTGATTCAGAGCACTATGTAGATGGTTCTATTGATAGAGTACATCTAGCAGCAGACATCGTAGATGGAACTAAGATTGCAGATGACTCTATTAACTCTGAACATTATGTTGCAGGATCTATTGATAACGAGCATCTAGCAGATGATGCAGTAAACAGTGATGAGTTAGCAGCAGGAGCTGTTGATTTAGCACACATGTCCGTTAACTCAGTAGATAGTAATCAGTATGTAGACGGGTCTATTGATGCTGTACATCTTGCATCTGATTCAGTAACAACAGCAAAGATTACTAATTTAAACGTTACTACTGGTAAACTAGCAGCTGATGCAGTTACCGCTGCAAAGATAGCAGATGATAGTATCAATTCAGAACACTATGTAGACGGATCTATTGACACAGCTCACATAGCAGATTCTCAAGTTACAACAGCTAAGATAGCAGATAACGCAGTTACCATTGCTAAAGTCGGCTGTGAACAGACAACAATAACTGACAGTGATTCACACGTTCCTACTTCTGGAGCTGTTATAGATTATGTTGTCGCTCAAATTGCACCTTTAGGCGGTCTAGAAGTTATAACAACAGAGATTCTATTCCCTAATACTCAACCATCTGCTGGTGTAGTTATATCTATATCTGATGCAGGTGGCGTAGTATTCAACGGATCTGGATCCAGTACTACAGGTAGAACTGAAGGCGGTTCCACTGTAACTATTAATGGAGCACCGTCTAGTCTCTATAGTGAGACTCTTGTAGCCGGTGTTGGTTTAATGGTTAGCTCTACTGGGACAGGACAAGTTTATAATTACCATAAAATACTAGGTAAGGAAGATGATATAAAGCAGCTATCAGATGATATCAATGACTTTAATGCTCGATATCGTGTAGCATCTTCAGCACCAAGTTCTGCTAATGATTCTGGTGATTTATATTTTAACACTACTACCCCTGCACTACATGTATATACTGGATCTGCTTGGATCCCAGGAGTTTCAACGACACCAAATGATGATACAGTAACAGGTGCTAAGATTGTAGATAACGCTATTGATTCAGAGCATTATACAGACGGATCTATCGATACAGTACATATTGCAAATGATGCTGTTGAAACAGCTAAGATTGCAGACTTAAACGTTACAACTGCTAAACTGGCTGCTGATGTAGTCACTAGTGCAAAACTAGCAGACAATGCTGTTGACTCAGAACACTATGTAGACGGGTCTATTGATCTAGTCCACATGTCTGCTGATTCTGTAGACAGTGATCAATATGTAGACGGGTCTATTGATCTAGTCCACATGTCTGCTGATTCTGTAGACAGTAACCAGTATGTAGACGGGTCTATTGATCTAGTCCACATGTCTGCTGATTCTGTAGACAGTAACCAGTATGTAGACGGGTCTATTGATCTAGTCCACATGTCTGCTGATTCTGTAGACAGTGATCAATATGTAGACGGGTCTATTGATCTAGTCCACATGTCTGCTGATTCTGTAGACAGTGATCAATATGTAGACGGGTCTATTGATCTAGTCCACATGTCTGCTGATTCTGTAGACAGTGATCAATATGTAGACGGGTCTATTGATACAGTCCATATTGCAGATGATGCAGTAGACGCAACTAAGTTAGCTAACTCTATTAACACAGAGATTGCTGCTAATACAGCAAAGATAACTAACGCTACCCACACTGGTGATGTAACAGGTAGTGGAGCACTTACTATTGCAGCTAATTCAGTAGATGGAAGTAAGCTGACTGATAACATTGATATTGCAGGTACACTTGATGTAACAAGTGCTGCGACGTTTGATAGTACAGGTACGTTCGCTGGTGATATGCTTATTGGAGGCACCTCTGCTTTTGCTAATAATGCTGTCACCATAAGTAGTAGTGGATATATACTCTGCAACAGGTCATCTGGAGCAGGCTTACTAATTCAACAGGATGGAGACGGTACTTCTGGTGATAATAAGATCTCATTAGGTGTTGACGGAGCCGCCTCATTCGCTGGAGACTTACGTGTAGGATCTACATCCGCTTTTGCTGGAGCACCTCTAGAAGTAGAAGTGACTGGATCAACTGCTGGTGCTGTAGGAATAACACTAATCAATGCTATTGATTCTGATGCAAGTGCCACTTGTGTTATTAGATCTTATCAAGAGAACAGAGCCGGAGGCGACATTGTATTTGGCAGAGAAAATGCTAGTGATTGGAGTGCTTCTGCTGCCTCAGCAGATGGATTTATTTCATTTAACCCTACACTAAATGGCGTTGCAACCGAGGCGATGCGAATCGACAGCGATGGAAAAGTGGGGATTAACGAGACTAATCCTACAAATCTTTTACATATTGCCGCGACTGGATCTGCTGAAGGTATCTTAATAAAGAGCACTGGAGATACATACAATGACCTTGATTTTGATTCAAATCGTTCTACTGCTGAGTCAGGACTTGGCATCATAAGGGGATATTGGAATGGCACAAGAGTTGCTCAGATTGCTTTGGCTAGTGGTAGTGATACTACAAATAAAGACGATGGAATCATCCAATTCTCTACATCATCGGCGAATAATATCACCGAGGTCATGAGAATCGACGGCTCGGGAAATGTTGGGATTGGAACTACGTCGCCTTCAACAGTGATGCACTTGAAAGATTCTACAGATACTTATTTAACATTGCAGGCAGGATCAACTGATGGTAATGATGCCATCTTATTTAAGAACAGCGCTGGAACACAAAAAGGCGCAATCTTGTTTGATACAGATGACGATTATATGATCTTTAGCACAGACAACACCGAGCGGATGAAAATCACGAGTGATGGTGCAACAAAAATGACCACCACTGACGATTATTACTCTGGAGCTAACACTACCATCCACGAGATGCGCGTAAATAATAGTAATAACTGGATTGGTTTTTTTACTAATCATACTGGAAGCAGCCCTTATGGAATAACTATTAGATACCCCAATGACAGCCCCAATGGTACTGGAAGCGAGGCTATTCATTTTGAGGATTCAACGACAAGCCGTTTTACGGTTCGATCTAATGGTGGTATTGCTAACTATTCATCAAATGATACCAACCTTTGTGACGAACGTGAAAAGAAAAATATTGAACCGCTTGATAGTACTTGGGATTGTTTAAAGAATTGGGAGCTTAAAAAGTTTCACTACAATGAAGCGGACGATACCGAGGATAAAAAGTACGGTGTTATCGCTCAGCAAGTTGCTTCGCATTGTCCAGAAGTAATTACTGACTGGATCAAACAAAAAGCTGAAGATGCTGTCCTTGATGATGACGGCAACGTCGTAACACCTGCTAGAGAAGAAGTATTGCGTAAAGGTGTTAAAGAGCAACAGATGATGTGGATGGCAATTAAAGCACTACAAGAAGCAATCACTAAGATCGAAACCCTAGAAACAAAAGTAGCAGCTCTAGAAGCAGCTTAAACCCAAAACCCTAACTAAATAAATCAAACAAATGGCAACAACATTCACATATAAGATCGCTAACCTAGACCGTGAAACAAAAGACGGTTATGTAAATACTGCTCACTACACTATTAATGCAGGAGACGGCACCTATACGGCTGGTGCTTATGGTTCACTAGGTTTAGAACGTCCAGATACCCTTGTACCTTTTGCTGATCTAACTGAAGATACAGTTGTAGGTTGGGTTAAAGATCAACTAGGAGCTGATAAAGTAGCTAACATTGAAGCACAATTACAGGCACAATTAGACGAACAAACAGCACCAACTAAAGCATCAGGTGTACCCTGGTAAATGGATGATCCGCCGATCTTTCCATCTATCAATATACCTAATCAAGTTATACCTGAACCGCCTAATCTACCCCGTGCGATATTAGAACTACCACGGGGTAAAGCACCTTCTTACATACCAATGCTTTCACCACCTGAGGACTTAAAACCTCCGGTTGGTGTAGCAAAGGAAGGAGAGGAAGATGCAAAGGAAAAGCCACCTCCACCACCTGAAGTACGGAAGATCACTATCCCTTGGATAAACCATGATCTACCTGTACCAAAGGAAGAAATAGTAGTAGCTGCAGGTATGACTGCTGTAGTTTCTGTAGTAGCCACCCTGACAGCTACTTCTTTATTCAATCAAGTAGTAAAGCTACTTAAACCTGTATTCATGCAGTTAGCAAAACGTATTCAGAAGAAATTTGGAAAAGACGGAACAACCACAGAAGAAGAACGTCCTGAGTAAACTAAAGGACGGTTTAGATGATAAAGAGGAACAACTAGCCATTCTATCTACCTTTGTAC
>Ga0208790_1000885_pt1 | contig 13545 bp, 17 predicted proteins | sample 10_taG_FD_184083 | JGI IMG/M metagenome (GOLD analysis project Ga0208790, IMG submission 184083) | Marine viral communities from the Subarctic Pacific Ocean - 10_ETSP_OMZ_AT15264 metaG (SPAdes) (version 2) | ecosystem: Environmental > Aquatic > Marine > Oceanic | place: Pacific Ocean | collected... | reverse complement strand
CGGCTGTTTTCAGCCATCTTCAAGGACATTACCGGATCCCCGGGCGCAGCATGGTGCGGCCAGGCAGGAGTCTCCATTGCCCATTGCCCACGATCCGTTGTCCCACCTACAAGTATAGTAGGGATGGTCCACGTGCAGTTCCGCCACTTCAGTCAGGAAAAAGAAAACTTGACTATGAGATGGAGTGGGAGTATACAATCCATTGGATTAGGAGCCGAGGAGAACCCACGGGCTTCCATAAGCAAATTTATTTGCCAGACGCCCTGATCCTTTACGGCAGGCACGCCGCCACGGGATCCTGTTTGATGCATACGATAACGGGTGCACCGTCGCTATGACAGGAAGCAATCAAGAGTTCCCAAGTTGCGTGCTTATCCACAATAAATTCTTTTTCTTCTTGACTATGGGATAAAGTGGGAGTATAAAGGAATCTAACAATTAGAAATGGAGAAAGATATGGTAGTATCAGATGAAACTATGACCACCTTATGCAACGCAATCACAAGCATAACGGAAGCTCTTGATAGAAACAATTCTACATTAGAGAAAATTCTTGGTCATTACAATTCTGTTGTTCCTCCTATGAAGGAAGGTGCAGACAGGTCTAACCGAATTGGTCGGGAGGTTGAACTTCAAAACGGGGGAGGATATATCGAAAACTAAAATATTTTTTCATATTGCTCAACAAGGCGAGGACTCAACCCCTCGCCTTTTTTATTGTCCATTGTCCATTGTCCGCCACGAGGCGGCGCCCTAGTATAGTATTAGGACCTGGACGCCACCCGGGGGTTGACTCACCTCCATCATACCTTTCTCCCTTTTTCCTCGGATTTCAAGGGTATAATCACACCAGTCCCCTGCTTCAAGCAGCTGTGCGTTCAATTTAGAGATGAAAATTTCCATTCCATTGCCCATTGCCCGCGGTTCACGGCCTGTTACCAGTAATTAACGCACCAGGGGCTTCCCCGGGGTTTGCCTCCTGATCCCAATTTATCTTCCTTCAGCTATTGACTAATGGATAAAGTGGGACTATATAAGTAACAGGATCTAGCTCCTTGGCTAGCCAAAGACCTGATAAAAGAAAAAAGGAGGCAGGCGTAGATCTCAGGAGACTGCGTCCGCTTCTAGAAACCGTTTATATACCGTGAAAAGGGCGCATTAAAACAGGAAGGAAGAAAGATGACACAAGCACAAAGAGAAAGAAGCTGCGCGCAGCTGGTTCAAGGAGAATTTGAAGACAGGTTGAAAGAGCTCCATACAGTGGAGGGGCTTTGCTTTGATTACGTGGAACCAGAGACATTCACCGACCAGCTGGAGGGATATTGGCGTTGGCAGCTCAGTTGGGGAGGACCGGGGGACGAGTTCAGGATCTACGTGAACCCTGACAAGAGCGTCCATCGCATTGAGTACTGGTACCTGGACTGGTATGACGGCGCCAAGGTGACGCTGGATCCGGAGAAGCACTCGGATGCGTGGAGTCATCTGGCAGACATGGTGGACTGCAATTGATACATTACCTCCTGATATTTTTGCTCGTTTACATTGGTGCATTTCTCTGTTTCCCGCAGGCGGTCCTGGCATTCACTGTGATGCTGGCCGCCGGGCTCATGAACCTGGTGGACTGGACGACGGTTCCCTGGTCGCCGTAGCTGCATTGCATTGCCCATCGGTCGAGTCTCTCGGCTCTAGTATAGTATTAAGGATGGCCCCGCGGCGGGAGATGCTGGACTCGGTTGGCAAAAATAAATAAATTATTTTATTGACAAATGAAATGGGATATGGTAGACACTTAATTAATTAATAGAAAGTCGAAAGGATATAAAATGACAAAAGCTGTTAATATATTAAATGTCTTAGAGAAAGCTCATCAAGGTAAGAATATGAGTAAAAAAGCTAAGATGCAAATTGCTGATGCTTATGGTAGAGCTTTAGTAATGCAAAAGATAATCGCTGACTTCATAAAAGTAAATCGTCAATTATTAATTGATATGGGTATCAGCGAAAACGCCAACCTCTTACACGGCAAAGATTACTCCTTGCATATCTCTCAAAAGATTGGTGCAAAGATTGATACTGCTTTAGTGAAAGATAAACTTGGGGAGTTGGAATACCAAAGGTGCAAAGTTCCAACACAATACAAAACTATTCAAGCTATGCCACTCAATGACAATCAAGTGGAAGTTGATAGCTCTACTTCAATTCAAACTATTGCTGATTTTCAATTAGCTGTCTAATAAAATAATTCTGGTGAAAAAGGGCGAAGTAACATTCGCCCTTTTTTTATGTCCATTGCATTGTCGAACTCGGAGCGGCAGCTCTGGTATAGTATAGTTACGGCATCCCCGGGGCGAGTGGAACATGGCCCTGGTGTTCTTCCATTCCATTACAAAACCAGGAGATTTCGTGGCTTATAGTAGTGCTGTTACCCCGCAGCTGGCGACACTTCCTCCCTCCATTGCATTGCCGACCAAGAAACTTGGAGTACTATAGTAGGTAATGAGAGCTGGACGCACGGCGTCTTGACTTTTGTCAAGGGTAAAAATAAAAAGAAAAAAGAATTTGACTATCTAATGTAATGGGATTAATAAGGTAGATAGAAAGAGAGGTCATAAATGCCAGATAACAATAATGACTTACACAACAGACTAACTGTTTTAAATCAAACAATAGGTTTGAGAGAAAACACCCAACCAACTAATCCTACTAATGCTCAAGTAGATACTCCAGAGAGTATTACTATTAACTTGAATTGGAAAGCACTCTATAAATGGCTAGAGTCAGAGGTTGAGGAACTAATACTTAACCCTAATGCTAGTCCAGAGGTTAAAGCTTGGGCAGAGAGTTTAATAGCTAATGGTCAAAGAAAAATGAGGGAGTTTCAAAACAGATGAATAAACATATTAAGATCATAATGTTAATGGTTTGCTCTATAATGATTGTATATCTATTAACTGACTATAACATAATGAAATACTCACTATTAAATGATGTAGTATTGATAGTCCTATCTATTTGTTGGATCAAATCATACGAGTTCGTACATAACTCTAACTAAAGTTTCCAGTACTGGACTGGCGAAGGGCGGAATTATCCGCCCTTTTTTTATGCCTGAAGAACAGGTGCATGCTGCCTTCGGAGCAGCTTTAGGTACTTACAATGGACTTCAAACACCAAATCTGGTACAACTACACCCCTACACCCCCTAAATGTACCCGTTGCTCGAGAGTTTCCCTTTAGTGGAGAGTTTTACACATACAAAGATTATGTTATAACTTTTTTATGATTCCAAAAACAATTCCAACTGACTTATTAAAATACGAATTAAGGAATCTTCAAATAAAAGTGGCCAAGGAGTCCCGTTCCTCCTTCCTAACTTTTGTAAAAAAAGTATGGCCTGAATTTATTGTAGGTTCACATCATCGTATTATTGCAAAAAAACTTGAAGCGGTTTCACGTGGAGAGATTAAACGCTTAATTGTTAATATGCCTCCCAGACATACAAAATCAGAGTTTGCCTCTAATTTGTTTCCTGGCTGGATGATGGGGCTTAACCCTAAATTAAAAATTATTCAAACAACCCACACCGCGGAGCTTTCTTATAGATTTGGCAGAAAAGTGCGTAATCTTTTTGATCAACAGGACTTTAAGGATGTCTTTCCTGATGTGACTCTGTCACCGGATTCAAAAGCCGCGGGCCGTTGGGAGACGAACAAGGGCGGGGAGTACTTCGCTTCAGGCACGGGGGGCGCGATCACCGGTCGTGGCGCCGATCTTCTCGTCATTGACGATCCCCACTCCGAGCAGGACGCTCTCAGTGAGACGGCGCTTGACAACGCCTATGAATGGTACACCTCAGGGCCGAGGCAGAGGCTTCAGCCGGGCGGAGCCATCGTGATCGTCATGACCAGGTGGAGCATGAAGGACTTGACGGGAATGCTCATCAAGGCCCAGAGCGAGCCGAAGGCTGATCAGTGGGAGATTGTGGAGTTTCCGGCCGTCCTGAACGACAAGCCGATGTGGCCTGAGTACTGGAACCTGAAGGAGCTGGAGGGCGTCAAGGCGTCATTGTCCGAGCAGAAATGGCAGGCCCAGTGGCAGCAGAATCCGACGTCCGAGGAGGGATCGATCATCAAGCGTGAATGGTGGAAGATGTGGCCGAAGGAGAAGATTCCTGATCTGGTGCACGTCATTCAAAGTCTGGACACGGCCTATTCAAAAAAGGAGACGGCGGATTTTTCCGCCATTACCACGTGGGGCGTCTTCAGGCCCGTGGAGCACGGACCGCCACACCTTATTCTTGTCGCGATGCGCAAGGGACGGTGGGATTTTCCCGAGCTGAAAAGGATCGCGCTCGAGCAGTACAAGTACTGGGAGCCCGAGACGATCTTGATTGAGGCGAAGGCCAGCGGACTCCCGCTGACGCACGAGCTGCGCCAGGTGGGCATACCCGTGGTGAACTATACCCCGAGCAAGGGGCAGGACAAGCACGTCCGCGTCAACTCAGTCGCGCCTCTGTTCGAGGCGGGGCACATATGGTGTCCGGACGAGAGGTGGGCGGAGGAAGTGATTGAAGAATGCGCCGCTTTCCCTTATGGTGAGCATGATGATTTAGTGGATTCAACCACGCAGGCTCTCCTGCGCTTCCGTCAGGGAAATTTTGTTCAACTCGAATCCGACTATAAGGATGAACCGATGTACATTGAACCGAGGCAGTATTACTGATGGCAAACATACTAAAAACTATTGAAACCACGGCTAAGTATGGAAAATACGGCCTGGAGGCTTTAAAAAATATAATTAAGAATAAGCCCAAAGGGCCAGCGGACAAGTGGTCCACATATCTTGGGGACAAGTTTGATGACTTTTTCGATTCTTTTGCGGCAACTTATAAGGGTTTAATTAATAAAAATGACCTTAAGGCGTTCAAGGAATTGAAAGGGGACGTCGGGGAATCCCATTTTGATAAAATTGTAAGAAAGACAAAAAAACTGGAGAAACTAACCAGTGCAGACACCAAAAAAGCTCAAAAAGCCTTCAGTATAGATGAGGTGGCCGCAGCCGAAAGAAACATTGCTAGATCATGGTTTATGAATAATAAAGGGCCTGAGATGGTGGAAGCGACAAAAATGTTAGTGGATGCCATGACAAAGAACGCTCCTACAATCAAAAGACTCGATCCCAAAACAAAAAAAATGGTTGAAGTTTTTGATTTTAGCGAGGGAAGGCCTTTTACCTATGAAAAAATGCTGCCGCAACTAAAGGCACAGTTTCCTAAGTTATTTAAGAACATGAATTTAAATAAAAAAGATAAAAGGAAGTGGAATCAGTATGTTCGTTCCAAAGTAATGGTGCCAAAACACTTCAAAAGTAAAAAACACTTCGCGCGGAAATATCTAATAGACAGGTTTAGAAGCATGTACGCCCCGGAGGGCAATACAACCATTGATAATCAATTTATCTTTGATTTGTGGAGATCCCGTCCCGCGGAAGATTTTAGAACAAAAAACACCATTCAGGACGTTGACACATTTTTTCATTTTTTAGATGATGTAGGTTATTTCAATCCTCTTTCGGAAAATTTCTATAAAACAATGGATCCTGATTTTTCGGCATATAAAAGCTGGAGGGAACTTCAGCAAGCGTCCCCCAAGGGGACACAACTGTCTCATAAATTACACAGCATAGTTCCTGATCCTTTTTGGAATAGTAGGTTAGTGAATGATAAGGTGTCCGTGCAAAAAATCCAGGGTAAATTTAACACCCCTAATATACACATGTCGGATCCGGTGCCTTGGAGCGGAGCGGAGGGCGCTAATTTACATCTTCTTCCAAAAGATGTGAACATTCGTCTACAGCCTTTATTGGAAGGGAAAATGTATTTAGAATTACAAAAACCTATAGAAAAAAGAAACATTAAGTATTTAGAGGATTTAGAACAAAAAATGATAAAAAATAAAATTACAACAAGAATTTCAGATCCCATAACAGGAGTGGAGAAGGTATATGGCTATGAGGCGAAAACTATAGATCCTAATACGGGTTTTAAAGATGGGGGTTTCGCTTCGATTGAAGAAGTGATAGGATATGATTATGGCGGATGATGTAGATATTTTTGAAGAACAGGAGACTGTAGAAGAGCCGGGCGTTGTTGGAAAAGCTTTTGACTGGCTGAAAAAGGATTTACAAAAGGCTCCTTTTGGAAGAAAGCTCACGGACTGGGAACTTTACCGTTCTCAGCGAGATTCCCAAAAGGCGTTAGATGCGGGCTTCACTGAGTTCACTGCTGATATGTTTGAAAGCGCCGCCAATCCTGTTAAAAAAATAGCAGGAGAAGACTGGGAACCAGGAACGTTTGCGGAGCTTGATGAAGTTATCGCGGATCCTGAATCATCTACTGGTGAGAGAGTATCCGCCTATGCGCAATCCGTTCCCCGATTACTCTTGAATATTACAGAAGGTCTTTTTGGTCATACGGCAGAGCATTTTAGAGAAAGAAGCGAAAGATATAAGGAAGGCATGACGACGGACGAGATCATAAAACAGGAAATCGCTGAAATGAATGAAGGTATGGGAGGAGCCTTGACCAGAGAAGATTTTAAAGACATTCGTCTTGGATCTAAAGTTACAAAGCTTCCTTGGAAAAAAATGTTGACCGTTGGTGGTAATTTTCTTCAGGAGTTTCTGCCGGTTCTGGAACCGTTATGGTTAACACAAGGATACGGCGTAAAAGGAATGATTAATTTCTTTAGGAATCCAAAACACCCAATGAGAGCTAATGTGATAAATACGTTGGCGTCAACGGCAAATATTAATAAAGAAGAACTAGAAAGAATGGCGGACTATATAGCGGAGCAATCTAAAAGTCATGAAGGCCCAAAAACAATAGACCCGACTGGAGAGGTGGATGATATCATAAAAGGATGGATGGATGAGAATGAAGATATTGTATTATATAGTGAGGAAACATCACCTAATGTAAGTCCACCACCTGGTCTGGCTTTAGGAGGAGATCCTGGGGAAGTAAGCTCAGGAGTAGCGGGAGACGACCCTTATTTTGATTTAAAGGAATTAGACGTCGGGCCGGAATTTGAAAGCTGGGAAGATCTGGAGGGAATTTTTGAAGAAACTAAAAAGCGTCCGAGTAAAACGGACGTTTTCCAAGCGGCGAAGGACGCGGGCTACGAAGAAGTGCAGGTTGCTAATCTTTTAGGAAAAGTTCCTATCTGGGCCGTGGCCGGCGTGGAGAAGGCCAAGATCCTCGCACAGAATTTAACTAAAAATGAAAAAAGTATTCTAAGGACAATCAGCGAGAAACTGGGCTTAAGCAAAAAGCCGGTGGAGACTGATGCAGGAGTAAAATGGTCTGCGGAGGAGGTTGCTGACGTTGCTACGACCACGGCGGTGAAGAAAAAGCCCCTGAAGCCTATTTCGGATTCTCCCGAGACGGCGGAGTCAATGTTCTATTCCAATGTGGAGGCGAAGATGATGGACCCCAACACGCCGGAGAGTTTCGCGACCGCGGACGAATTGTTTAAGTTTTTGCACACGCGGGGAATTTCAAAACCGGAACTGGAGGATAATATCCTATCGCGCTATGTCGCGATGGCCGAGAAGAACGGAACGCCTTTAATCAAGAATGAAATGCTGGAGATTATTCGCCAGTCCCCGATGCGTAAGGTGGAGACTGTTAATTACGGCTGGCTCGGGGATAAGCCGGCCAAGTACGGTGATGGCAACATGTCAACGGGATTCATTCCTGGTACATACCGTGAATCCGTTCTGTATCTTGATCCTAAGCATATTCCACTGGATCCAGGAAAGCTTTCAACGTTTGAAGGACCAGTTCACGGTTTCAGTGAGAGGTACGTGATCGGTTGGTCGCGACTCTCGGATCGCAAGGCGAAGCTTCCCGTTGAAAAGGGAATCACTGCGGCCATAGACCCTAAGCAGATGAAAACAATCGCAAGCAATGTGAAGAAGGTTGAAAGTCAGGTGGATGGCCTGTACGCGTCAGCCTACAGTAAATTATTCAGAAAAGGAGAAATTGATCTCCAACCTATAGATCAATTAAGCAAAGGGGAAATTAAAGATATTGTTAATCAATATACTTTTGATCTGGAAGCTTTGGACGCACCCCTTTTCCAACAAATAAAGCAGTTTGAAAACAAGCTGGCGGGCGACAAATTCAAGCTGAGTAAGATGAAAGCGGCTTCAAAGGGGGAGGAGATCCGCGTGACGTTCGCCGATGAGATTCAATCCGACGTGCTGCAGAACGCTAAGCGAATGGAGGAGAAGTTCAAGGAAGCCCTGGGGGATCTCATAGACAAGAATAAGATATTCAGGGAGCAGGAAATAGTTAGAGAGTCAAGAGGGTATGGAGGACGCTTCCAGAATATGAACCCGGAAGTCGTTGAATATTTTCTTAAGAATAAAACTGTTTTTCGCCCCATCTTTCAGACCGCCCAGGAGATGCAGATGTTTATGGACGAGTTCGCCAAGACACAGAAGATTTTCACGGAGCTGGCTGCGGCGGGAAAATGGCCGTCCAAGGAACTGATGAAACAAGCGGAAGCTGCACGAAAGACAGAATCAAAACTTCTGAGTGAATTAGAAAAGTCATTGACTCAGGAATCAATGAAAATCTTACAGCCTAATATTCCGTTCAAGGACAGAACCGAATGGGGCGAGGCGCTCATCAAGCGCGACTTGTATCAGGGGGCGCAGAGGTTGTTTGTTGACAAGGCTGATGATGCGGCGACAATGTATGTCATTTCACCGGCAAAACCGATTAGTGAAACATACTGGAAGGGACAAAACTATGGTGGAACCCACACTCCACTTTCCCAAAGGACAAAGGATATGAAAGGGATAGGAATGGAGGAATTTTATGGCGGTCCTAACTCTATGGCGCCAAAGACATGGCAGATCGTCCAGGGCGAGGGAAAAAATAAAAAAATTATAAAAGGAAAATTTAAAACAAAGGATGAAGCAAGAGCGGAATGGTCACAGATGGAGGACAGAGGATCTTTTAAAATTGAAGATGACCAAAAACATTACACTTCCGTATTGGAAAAAGCATTAAGACGCGCGGCCTTGGAGAATAATTCAGAAGTAGTAACAGTAAAGGTTAAGATGGGAGATAAATGGGTTGACGCTTTTGGTATCAAATTTACACCGGAAATGCTATTACCACATAAAACTCATAGAAAAGACGGAGGTATGGTGTATACTCCTGAACTAATTGATATATTTGAGGCAGCATAATGGCAATTGATCGACCTATTGGATTTACTCCCAACTCGCCACCAGGATTTCCTGAAGAACAGGAAAAAGCAGTACAGCAAATGGTGGAAATGCAAGTAGAAGACGGAACCCGACCTGAGGTAGAATTACTCGATGACGGGAGCGCTATTGTAGGCGAACAAGAAAGAACTCTTGAAACCACTTTTGACATGAATCTGGCTGAAGTCTTGGAAGACTCCGAGCTGGGAAGAATATCAAATGAACTGCAAGAGGCGTTTGAGGATGATAAAGCTTCGCGTAAGGATTGGGAAGACACTTACAAAAAAGGACTTGATCTTTTAGGATTTAAATATCAGGAACGCACAATGCCATTCGCAGGAGCAAGCAGTGTTACGCACCCTATGCTCTCTGAAGCGATTACACAATTTCAAGCACAAGCCTATAAAGAATTACTGCCATCAGGAGGGCCGGTTAATACACAAATTTTAGGACACATTACCACTCAAAAAGAGGAACAGGCTCAACGGGTGAAGGATTATATGAATTATCAAATTTCCCATGTTATGGAAGAATATGATCCAGATCTTGATTCATTATTATTTTATCTGCCTTTATCAGGATCGGCATTTAAAAAAGTTTACTATGATGAAGCATTGGAACGCGCCGTTTCTAAATTTATTCCTTCGGATGACTTTTATGTTCCTTATTTAGCAACTGATCTGCCATCATGTGAACGTGTCACTCATACTATTCGTAAAAGTAAAAATGAAGTAAGAAAATTACAAGTAGCGGGATTATACCGTGATGTGGATCTGATGGTATCTACTACAGAAACAGGAATTCAAGAGAAAGAAGATCAAATTGCAGGAATGAAAAAATCCTATCAAAAAGAGGATTATCAATTACTGGAAATGCATGTTGATTTAAATATTGAAGGAATAGATAGTGAAGATGGAATTAAAGTTCCGTATATCGTCACTTTAGATGAAGGATCTGCACAAGTTCTTTCCATTTACCGAAATTATAATGAAGATGATCCTAAGAAGAAAAAGAAACAATATTTTGTTCATTATAAGTTCTTACCTGGCTTTAGCTTTTATGGTTTTGGTCTTATCCACATGCTCGGAGGGCTCTCAAGAACTGCAACGTCAGCACTTAGACAGCTTATCGATGCAGGTACGTTGTCCAATCTTCCAGCGGGCTTTAAAGCTCGAGGGTTGCGAATTAAGGATGATGACTCCCCTCTCCAACCAGGAGAATTCAGGGATGTAGACGCTCCTTCTGGTGATCTTCGCCAGGGACTATTACCATTACCTTATAAAGAACCAAGTCAAACCTTATTTGCTTTATTAGGTTTCGTTGTTGAAGCGGGAACACGATTTGCTTCTGTCGCTGATCAAAAGATTGGAGACAGTGTTGCATCCAATGCGCCTGTCGGAACTACAATGGCATTAATGGAACGAGGCGCTCGCATTATGTCTGCTATTCATAAGCGCTTACATTATGCACAAAAAATTGAATTTAAATTACTGGCCAAAATATTTTCTGAGTCTCTTCCTCCAATGTATCCATATGAAGTTGGAAAAGATGCAGTCCCAAGTTTAAAGGTAGAAGATTTTAGTGATGAAATAGACATTCTTCCTGTTTCAGATCCTAATATTTTTTCCATGGCTCAGCGTGTAACATTGGCGCAGACGCAATTGCAATTGGCACAAACTGATCCTCAAGCTCATAATATGTATGAGGCCTATCATCGCATGTATCAGGCACTGGGAGTAAAGGACATTGATACTATTTTACCAGTTCCTGAAGCCCCTAAACCAAAAGATCCGGCAGTGGAGAATGCTGCTTCCTTGAAAGGAGAGAAGCTGATAGCATTCAGGGAACAAAATCAATTAGCTCATATTGACGCACACAGCGCATTTATGTCTTCTGTTTTAGTTAAAAATAATCCTCAAGTAACGGCTATTTTACAAGGTCATATCGTTGAACACGTGGGCTTGCAGGCTCGAGCGGAAGTGGAACAGGAAAATGGCCCAGCAATTCAAGAGCAAGCACAACAATATGGAGGTCAATTGCCTCAAGAATTACAAATTCAGTTCCAGGAAGCAATGGAACAACAGATAGCTGAGAAAATTGCTCTTATGATCGAGGAAATGGTGGCAGAAGAACAGGAAATGATGGACGAATTAAGAGAAGATCCATTAGTAGATCTTAAACAGCAAGAAATTAATCTTCGTGAACAGGATATTGAGCGCAAGACGCGTGCAGATGAGGCTAAAATAGGCATTGATCAGGAAAAATTGGATCAAGATGCTCAATTAACACAAGATAAAATACAATCTCAGGAAGACATTGCGCAATTAAGAGCTAATGTTAACTTGATTAAGCAAAAAGAGGTTGAAAAGAGCAAAAAACGTCCTAAAAAAGTGGATGTGAAGAAAGACATCCGTTTTGAGAACTAATATTGGGATTGTAAAAGTGATAAATGAGTCTAAAATAAACACTATGAAAAAACTGACACAAGCGGATGTGAAATTACAGCATTTTTTTAACGGCATGTTGGAAATGGCAGAAAAAACTTCCAAAAGTGGTGAAGATAGTATACTTTTAGCCGGTGCCATGATGAGTGCTGCTCGAGTCATCTATTATGATTGCTTGGGACCCGACCAGGGACAGCATTTAATGGATACAAACACTATGGGTTTCATCGAACTGATAAAACCGACAATACACTAGGAGAAGAACATGGTTACAGCTAAATACATAAACGGATCTAAATATCCTAATGCGAAAATGACTGTCTCTGACGAGATGAATCCTTATGCAGGCCCTAATGTGAATAAGACATCAGAAGTATCCACAGCACAGGTAGCAATACCCGGACCAAAGGTTGTAGATAATTTAGGTGAGGGACCAAAAGGACAGCGCAGTAAGATGCAGATTAAGAAGGTTGCTTTTAAAGGCGTTTTTTAGTAAATTCATTTTTAATTTAATTAAGGAGGTTTCATATGAAACTTTTAAAGGATCTTTGGGGCTGGCTCAAGGAATGGAATGACTGGGGCATGAAAGACTGGATTAAAGCCGGTATCATTGTCGTTGTCGTTCTGTTTGTTCTATGGAAAATGACAGGTGTTGGAGCGTAAATGCTCAATCTCCTGTCAGGACTACTAGGTGGTAAGGGCGGAGCTCTCAAACAAATTTCTAACGTTATTGACGAGTTACATACTTCAGAGGAAGAGAAATTAGATAAAAAGATTTTAATGCAGCGCATCCAGCAAAAACTTGCTGAGAAACAAATTGATGTCAACATCAAAGAAGGCGCCCATAAGTCGATTTTTGTCGCGGGCTGGAGGCCCATGATCGGCTGGACGGGGGCCTTCGCGCTAATTTTTGAGTTCATCGTATCCCCGGGAATTGAATGGTATGCGAAGTTCTCAGGACTTGATATAACGGCTCCTGAAATTCAAACTGGCCCCTTGCTGGCCATCGTCACCTCAATGCTCGGAGTCGCCGGGCTCAGAAGTTTCGAGAAAAGCAAGGGCTTAACAAAATAAGGAGAAATTATGAAACCCAAAACTAAGAAAAAGAAACAAACACCCCTTCAAAAAATTCAAAAAGAACTGGACAAGCTTGCAGCTCTTCACGAAAAGGAAGAGGCGATAGTCGAGAAGATTGAAGAAATAATTTCTGAAGAGGAGGAGTAGATGGGCGATAATGGTAAAAAAGCTGATGATCAAGCTAGAGCAATGGCGAACTGGAAACTTTTAAAAAACGCTTCACCTGCAAGTAAAAAAGCAATTAGAAAAATCTTAAATAATGAAAGACTGGCGAAAGAAGCAACAAAAAAGAAAGATAAGGAATTAATTGCCCGTAAATCACAGAAAAAAGTTAAATCACCACATAGTTAAAAAAGGAGAATTAGATGCCTATCGTTGGAAATAAAAAATATCCCTACACCAAAGTAGGAATTAAAAGTGCCCTTTAAATCTGAAAAACAAAAGAAATTTTTATTTGCCAACAAGCCGGAAATCGCTAAAAAGTGGGCGAAGAAATATAAGAAGGGCGGTACTGTAGTGAAAGTCAAGCCACGGGGATTCAGTCGAATGCTTCCGAGCAAAAGACCGACCACAAAGATATACAGGAGTCAAGGAAGATGATGAAAATTTATACCTACAAAGATATACAGGAGTCAAGGAAGATGATGCTCGAAAAAAGAATCATGGACCATGAAGGATTCCGTAAAAAAATTTATAAAGATTCACTTGGCAAACAAACCATTGGGTATGGTCACCTCATCAC
>Ga0208790_1000884_pt1 | contig 13553 bp, 16 predicted proteins | sample 10_taG_FD_184083 | JGI IMG/M metagenome (GOLD analysis project Ga0208790, IMG submission 184083) | Marine viral communities from the Subarctic Pacific Ocean - 10_ETSP_OMZ_AT15264 metaG (SPAdes) (version 2) | ecosystem: Environmental > Aquatic > Marine > Oceanic | place: Pacific Ocean | collected... | reverse complement strand
TAGATGCAGTAATGCCTGCTGTATTGGTGGCAAAGTGTATATAGAGGGTAAAGCTAAGCCTATAATGGACTGCCAAGTATGTGATGGTAAAGGCATGATAAGAGTAGAAATAGAAGTTGAACGATAACGCTTGAAGCCTTATGCAGTCGGAACGATTGTATGAGGGTGTAGTTATCTACTGCACGACAAAACATCACATAAAAGGAAATGAAATGAAAACTATTACAGAAAAACAAAGAGATATATTTGCCATAGAGTTTGCGAATTGGTTAAGTGAATTAACGCCATCGGAAAAAGTAAGTGTATGGTCTAAGACTGGTGAGAGTAAAGGACTATTTACAATGGATAATGAGCAATTACTTGCTAAATACAAAAGAGTGTTGTAGATAACTAGGATATATATCCACCTATACATTAGATAGGTGGATATAGCACACCAAATAAGGATATATTGTTTACTTGCAACCAATATGCACAAAAAAATCTATACTTTGTGCATGGAGAAACTAAAACAATTCATAGACGGCCTAATAAGCTTTGAGCGTATATTTCCAATAATCATATTTACACTTACCTTTTTTACCTTGATTGCTTACATAAGGCTAAAAAGCTGGGATGATGTAATTTTGCTTACTGGTATAATGCTTGTAGCATATAGTTGGATATAAGCCTCCACCGTTAACAATTACAAAAGTTTAGTGCTTAATTGGGTGGAGTGCTTTAATACACTTTTTTTAAATAAATACACTTTTTTTCACAAAAAACCTTTGATAAATACCACAATTAAGTATCTTTGTTATAGCAAGGGGGCAATGAGGCAACCTTGAAAGCTGAGGAGCTTATTATGAAAAACTTAATTATTAAAGAAGCTAAAAAAACCGCATCAACTTCAAACTGTACTTTCTTGGAAATAATCACAGCAATGCAAGGTCAAGCAGTTAAGATGGGTAACGAAAAATTATTAGATGTTTTAATTGAGATAAAAAGAGAGAGTATTTAAAAAAAAGGGGCGAAAGCCCCACAATCTACTTATTGGAGGATAAAAATGAAACTATCAGAAATTATTAAACAAGAATACAAAAACACAGTTTCTTTGCTTGAAATACAAATAGAGAAAGATAGGACTTACGGATACAAGCTGATACAACTGCAAGAAGATGGAGTTGATGTACGGTCTGACAAGTTTGTTAATGAATTAGCTAAGGGGGCTTATTGGGAAAGGGCAGTTAAAATAAGCAGGGAGAAAATCGCAAAATTAACAGAGGAATTAAAAAACGCTCTTTTTGTTGAAAAGGAACTAAATGAATAAACAACAACTACAAACAGCCTGTGATCTTCTAGGAGGTCACACAGCCACAGCAAACTTATTAAAGCTTAAAACAAGCCGATACCTAAGAAAGGTGCTAAACGAACAAGCACCAATACCTGAAGGTTGGGGGGTAGAGCTAAGGCAAATAATGGCACAAAGGATTCAAGAGTTAAATAAGCTAATTCGTGCCTAATTTACTATATTTATCATATACTTAGGAGGTATCATGAAACTATCACAGATTATACTAGAAGAGTACCAAGGGAAGCTTGAAACATACCTTGATGCTAAAAAGAATTACCGAGAGGCTTACGAGTTAGACCCTAATGAAATCAAAATCAACGAGCTAATACACTTTGATACAATAGCCAAGCAACAAGAAGGTTTCTTTGCGAAACTAACCCAAGCCTACAAAGATGCTTTATATATGGAGGGGGAGATAAGAGGGAATGAGATAGCAAGTAAAGTTGAACACCCTACAAAAAAGTAAAAACAAGGGCGAGTCTTAACCGACTTGCCTTTTTTACGTTTTTAAGATACCTTTAAGTAAAAGCAACGTGGGGAACAACCCACGGCGAACCGAAAGGCTCAAAGATGGATGAAGAAGAATTAACGCCACTAACACCAAAGCAGAAACGATATTGCGACCACTACCTAAGCAATGGATTCAATGGCACTCAAGCTTGTATAGATGCTGGATATAGCAAAGGCAACGCAAGAACACAAAGCGCACAAAACTTAGCAAAACGCAACATTGCAAGTTATATAGATGCTAGGCAGTTAAAAGACGCTAAAAACCTAGGTATTACAAGGGACACGCTCCTACAAGATATTAAAGACATAATGAGTAACGCCCAAACAGATGGACAGCATTCCGTGTGTATGAAGGGTGTAGAGCTTATGACTAAAATGTTAGGCCTTAACGAACCTGAGAAGGTGGAAGTTAGTGGTGGTATTGTTGTAGAGTCTGAGCCTGCTTTCTAAATGGGAACAACCTTTGAAGTAGCAAGCCCTAAGTTTAAACCCCTCTTTACTCTCAAAGACCCTGAGACAGGAGAGCGACCCAATCACATAGTATTGCCAGGTGGTAGGGCTTCAGCTAAGACAGTCTCAGCTTCGCTTGCTGTTATCTATCACATGAGAAACAAGAGGCTTTACAAGTTAAAACGTGGGCTTAGGGTGGTCGTAGCTAGACAGTTTGGTTCCTCAATAGATGAATCCTTTTGGAGTGAGCTTGAAAACGCCTCTACTCTTATGGGTGTTTGGCATGAGTTCACTTGGGGTAATAAGGTTATTACTCACAAGCCAACGGGATCAACGATAACAAGTATTGGCCTTGAAAGAAATAAAGGTAACATTAAAGGTTTAGCTCAAGTTGACCTCGTAGTAGTAGAAGAAGCTGCTTATGTTACGAGTGAGAGTATAGAAACCCTAGTACCTACGATAAGAAAGAACTTCTCTGTTATCATGTGGCTATATAATCCAATGAATAGAAATGATGCAGTAGCTCAAAAGTTTGTTGAATGTGAGACACCATACCCAAAGACTTTAATAATTGAAACCAATTGGAGGGATAACAAGTTCTTAAGTGACAGGGCAATAGCAGATAAAGACGCTTTAGAGCTTGCCGACCCAATAGCCTTTAGAAACGTGTATGAAGGTGAATACATGGGAGCTGAGGATAATGTATTAATCAAGCCTATTGTGATTGATGAGGCTAGAAAGTGCGTTCCTATTCGTAATGAGCGTCTTAAGATCACAGCTGGATTTGATGTATCGGGCATGGGTAAAGATGTGAGTGTTATTGTGAGGCGGAGAGGAAAAGAGATACTAAGCGTACATAAGAAGGCTAAAGGTAACACTCAAGAAATGACTGATTGGGCTAAACAGATTTATATTAGTCACGGTTGGGACACCGTTGTTGTAGATGCTACGGGATCAAGTGGAGTAGCTGACAACCTTCACGCTTGGGGTAATGCAAACCAAACATTTAGTACAATAGTTTGGATGGCAAGTTGGAAGAGTAGAGACCCTAACCGGTATGCAAACTCAAGAACTGAGTCATGGTGCATAATGAGGGATTGGCTCAAGACAGGCGGTAAGCTTGATAATGATAAGTGTTGGGATGAGTTAAGTAATATCACTTTTGTGTACAAGGATAGGGAACAAATAGCTTTAGAGAGCAAGAAGAAACTAGCTAAAAGTCCTGACGAACCCGACGCTCTAGCTATGAGTCTTTGGGTAACGGATGAAGAAAAACCACAACGAGCACCAAGGCAAAGGCAAAGTTATGGCGGTTTTATTGGGTAAAATGTTATATTAGTGATATACTTGGAGAAATTATGAACAATATTCACGATAATAAATTAAGAGTTTTAGAATCTGCTTGGAGTACAACTTACTCAGAAATGGCGGATGATTTTAACTTTGCTAGTGGTGGCAAAGGTATGTGGGACGCTACCGTATATAATTCTAGGAAGAATAAGAGAATGGCTAACATCTCTCTTCCTATGATACCACCCTACATTGATAAGGTCGTGAGTGGCGTTAGAATGTCACCTCCTTCTATGGCTGTGAAGACTGAAAACGAGGAGCTTCAAGAGTTAGTTAATGGGGTACTGAGGGGTATTGAAAAAGCTAGTACAGCCTCAAGTGCTTACGTTGGGGCTATGAAGTGTGCTGTTACAGCTGGGCTAGGTTGGTTATTTTGGGCGGTTGAATCTGAGAACGGACTACCTGTGCTAAGGCTTAAGACAACAACCGACCCAACTGCTATTATGATTGACCCATTGTCAACGTACTTAGATGGTAGAGACGCACAATACGCTGTTAATTGCAATCACATGGATAAAGATTTAGCTGTTAGAGAATTTGGTGAGGAAGCTGGCCATGGCTCAGATATGCCATTTAGCTCTAAACTTATGTTCAATGTTCCTAGTTCTGCTGTGCTTGATTGCATTTGGTATATCCAAGAAGAGGGAGGGGTCAGAATTACTAGAATGGTGGGGAACCATGAAGCCTACAACCAATTCTTTGAAGGCTTGGATGGACTCCCTATTACTCCTGTTGTTGGTGAGGAACTTCTAGGTGATGTAGATAGAAGATACGGCGGTCTTATAAAGCGTGGTAGAGATATAAACGAGAGTTTAAACTTAACAGCTTCAAATATCATGATGCTTGTGGCTTCTGCTCCTAAGACTCCTTTTGTGCTTGACCCTAAGTCAATAGAAGGACACGAGAACACTTGGGCTTCTGCTCCGAGTGAGAATCATTCTTATCTACCCGTCAAGACAATGGATCCCACAACTAACCAACCTTTTATTACTCCTTATAGGCTTGACAACTCAGCACAAACACAAGGTCTTCAAAGTGTAGCTGATTGGTTGCAAAGCTTAATAGGTCGTACTAATGGTATTAGTGACGCTTCACTTGGTGGGCTTGAAACTGCTCAAGAAAGCGGACGCTCTCTTATTGCACGAATGGAACAAGCAGAAGGTGCAACTGCTATGAATGTTGACAACCTTATGATTTCTATTACCCAACTGGCTAGAGTAGGGCTTCAAATGATGCCTATTGTTTACAACGGCTTGCGTAGTCTTGTTGTCATTGATGAGTACGGCCAAAGCTCTAGGGTGGAAGTTGACCTTGGAATGATTCTAACTCCTGGAATTGTGCAAATGCTAGATGTTGAAATCTCAGCAGGGCCGCACATGGAAATGAAACGCAAAGCTTCAAGTCAAGCACTTGAAACAATGGTTACAGCACTCGGGCCTGATAGAGGGGTGGGCTTGATGGACATTTGGGCTGACGCTCAACCACTAAGCGACAAGCAACGTATCAAAAAGCGTATGGAGAAACTTCTACCACCTGAGCTACAAGAAGAGCAAGAGGGTGATTTGCCTCCTGAAGCTATGGCAATGATGCAAGAGGCAGAGCAAGCATTAGCTCAGAAGTCTAAAAACATTGAAGCCCTTAAAGGTACGATTACCCAACTACAAGCTAAGGTTGAGAGCCAAGAAGTTATTGCACAAGTGGAGCTTGAAAAAGCTAACATCTCAGCTCAAACTAAAATTGTTGATAGGCAAATGCAGAATGAAAATGGCATTAGAAAGGAGCTTATCAAACAAGGTTCTGAAAACCAAAGGCTATCGGCAAAGCTCACAGCGGACGAACAGAGGCAAGTTGATGACTTCACAGCTGACCTTATTAAGCAGAAGCAAGAGGCTATCCAAAGCGTTAAAAGTGAGGTGATTACAGAAGGGATTGAACAAACTGCAAGGATTCCGCAGTATTTACAAGATTAATTAATATATATTTAAGATACACGGTACTAACACGAGAGCACCGTGTATTTATTTTACTGCTCGTGGGATAGGGGCTTAAATGTCTGATATAAAAGATTTGATTGAGATAACAGGTAGTAACGAGGTAGCTCCCGAAGCTCCAGTTGTTGAGAACAAAACCGAAACTCCTTTAACTGCCGAAGGTGTGGGAAGTGATGAAGGGCTGGCTGTGGGTAATCCTGACCCCATTGAAAAAGATGAAGCAAAAAGTAAGGATGACGAGGTAGCTCCTAAGACTCCCGAAAGAAAAAGCAAGGATGAAAGACGAGAAGAAGGTTCAAAGGTTGAACGCAAGATAGGTAAGCTTAACAAGGATAAAGCCAAGGAAAGCCGAAGGGCTGACAAAGCAGAGGCCAAGTTAAACGAACTTAAAAAGCGTTATGCAGAATTTGAAAAGGAAAAGAGTGAGCAAGACCTAGACTCTATGAAGTTTGATGATAGAGTTGCGAAGGTAGCGGAAGATAGCTACACAGAAAAGGCAATGAAGAGAGAAGCGGAGAAGCTTCAAACTGAAATCACACAAGTTGGTAATGATAATTGGAAGAATGATGTTAACGTCTTCAAAGAATCGCATCCAGACTTTGAAAAATCTGTACAAGGACTAGAGAATAAAATACCTAAAGAAATTGCTTATTCCATTAAAAGTATGGGGCGCAAGGGGGTTGAGATTGCCTATAATCTTTCAAAAGATGAAGATGCAATCAGACAACTTTCAACCGCTTCACCGATGAACTCAGCGATGATTCTTTTCGGCTTACAACAGCAAGGTAGCCCTGTGGTGCAACCTAGCGTAGAAACACCGCAAGAGCCCGCAAAGGCTCCTGTAATAGCAACGCCAAGCACTAGCTTGACACCGCAACAACAAACTAAACCCAAAGTAACTCACCCTGCTCAAATGAGTACGGAGGATTACATAAAACACAGGCGTGAAAAAGGCTCACTTCGGTAGCACACACCAAAAGGAAATAAAATGGCAGATGAAATCTCAGTCAATGCTCTATTAGCTAAAAACTCACTTGCAATTATGCACAATGAGTCAGTATTCCCACGTACAATTGACAATCAACTTGAGAGCCAACTTGGAAAAGTAGGCTCTAACGGTTACAAAACAGGTTCTACGGTTTCAATTAATCGTCCTGCAAGAGTTGTATCAACAACAGGTGCAAACCTTACAATTGATGCTGATGGTAATGCAATTGCGTTGAATGACTTTGTAGAAGACCCGATAACTTTCACAGTAAACAACACTTACGACCGTTTAAAAGTGGCTCACTCTTTTGACGCTGAACAGCTTGAACTTGAACTTACAAAAGAAAGTTCACGTATTGGTGACCCTCAAGGCTTGCAACTTGCGAACGACTTAGAGCGTAAGATGATGAAAGAGGCACTTGTAGGTGTTCAAAACGGTTTTGTTGCAACAGGTGTTGGAGCGTTTAAAATCTCTGTTGATGACGTTCTTTATGCTCAAGCAACCTTGGATTCTTTGACTTGCCCAATGGAAAACAGAACAATGTTAATTCCTCCATTTGCAAGAGCACAGCTTTCAGGCCAAAATGCCACGTTGTTTACTCCTACAACTAACGAAGCTATCCTTAAGAAAGGTTACATTAATGAGTATGCGGGCGCTTCTATGCACTCTTACAATATGCTTCCTGCAATCTCAATTCCTGCTATTGCGGGATCCGCTTCGGTTACAACTAATGTTGCTGATGGTGCAAGCTCTGTAACGGTTACATTTGGTGCTCAAACAGGCAATAAGGTATTTCCTGCGGGAACCGTTCTAACTCTTGTTGATAATGGTCGTGTTAATCCTGAGACTCGTGAGAGCATCGGGACTGATTACACATTCACAGCTAAAGAGTCGTTTACTGTTCTAGCTGGTGGTGGAAATGTTGTAATCACTATTGACGATTCAGCTAAAATTTATAGCGCTTCTGATAATGGAGCACGTCAAAACATTGAAGCACTTCCTCAGTCTGGTGATGTAGTTACAATTGTTGGTGCAAGTACAAGTGATGACAATGTAACTGTTTTTGATCGTGTACTTATGTATAACGAAATGGCATTTACAGGCGTTTGTCTTCCTCTTCCTGCTAAACTTAGCGGAGCAGATGCACAGCGTGCCGATTACGATGGATTCTCATTGCGTGTAACAACTCAATACGATTCTACAAGTGATGATGAAGTAACACGTTTTGATATTTGGGGTCGTGCAATTTCTCAACGTGCCGAATATTCAGTAGTTATTTTCGTACCTAAAGCATAAGTTTTAGGGTTACATTTAAGAGGGTAGGGTTTAGGCTCTACCCTTTTTCAATATCAAGGGGTATTTTATGGAAGAATTAAACTTAGAGACACCAAAGCCAAAAGCTAAAGCTAAGGCTCGTGAGCTTGGACTTGTAACAATTGTTTCAAGATGTAAAAAGCACAGTATGAAATTAATGGAAGGCTCAAGAGAAATAGAGAATCTTCTATCCAATGGTTGGAAAGTCAAACGAGGTAAATAATGGTTAATCCTACCGCAAGGGCTTTAATAGTTGATGCTTACCAAACGAGTGGTATTAGGGGTTTAGGTCAAACTGTCACGGATGAAGATACCGCAACTGGTCTTAGATACTTGAACCTCCATTTAATCCCTCAATTAAGATTACAGAAATTGTGGTCACCATCTGTAACAGAGTACACTTTTGCAACTGTAAACAATGGCGATACTTACAGCGCTGGATTTGCTGACCCAATACCGACAAATCCACAGCCTGATATTGTAGTGAATCAAGAGATTATACAAATTTTACACGCACAGGTGAACGTTGGTGATGTATGGATTCCACTTAGACAAATATCTCCAAGTGACCACTACCGAATGACTCAAAATGAGACAATCACAAACATCCCTTCCCAATTCATGTATAATAGAACACGAAACCCATTTGATGAGCTTGTCTTCTCTAACCCAACATTAGCGGGCTATAAAGTACGATTAGCAGTCAACGGAGAGGTTCAAAGCTACAACCTAGACGATACAATAGACTTGCCTAGTGGAATGTATGCGGGGTTGTTGTATGGCCTTGCAGAACTTATTGCCGATGCTTACGGACTTGAACAAAAAGCTATGAGTTTAAACGCTAAGTTTGGGAGTGCCTTAACACGCTTGAAGGATGTTACAGGTAACCCTGTTCCTAAGCTCAAGCTAGATTATGGGAACTCTAGGTATGATATTACTTCCGATATAACTGTGAACTCATTTGGAGGTATTTAATGCAACAGCCCCAAATGGCTCCTTGGGTTGGTTCCAACTATAAGCTACAAGGGAATTCAATGGCTTCAAGGGAGGCTATCAATTGCTTTCTTCAAAGTGGTGAGGGTAAAGCTAAATATGATGCTTTGCTTATTGGAACACCTGGTACGGCATTACTTTCTGACTTGGAGCCTATTGTAGGAACTCAAGAGTCCTCTTGTCGTGGCTTACACCTAACAGGATCTAGCCCTTACGATGGGGGGAATCTATATTGGGTCTATGGGTCTAAGCTTGGCTACACATACAAAGAAGAACTTACAGGCGAATTGAAAAGTGTTGAGCTTTATGATGTGGGATTAGATACTAAGCGTGTATCAATTGCGGATAACGGCTTTAGTGTTGTTGTGGCAACGGGTGAGTCTATGTATGTTGTGGATATTTTCACAGATGTAGTTGAGGACATCACAACAGAACTCCCATTCACAAACCCTCTACAAGTTAAATTCCTATTAGGTAGGCTTTACGCTATTTGTGGCGACCCTTCAATCCTTACAAATGATGATTTAGCCGACGCAATTAAATCAAACCTTATTTGGTATTCAGAACTAGCCGATGCTAAAGCGTGGGACGGCCTTTCTTATATCCCAGCCGACCTATCAAGTGATCCTATCACGGCTATTGATGTTAGACAAGGGGATTTATGGGCGTTAGGTACTAGAACCTATCAAATATTTGCAACAACTGCCGACCCTGACGAACCGCTTGCCTATGTGAGCGGATCAGGTACTACTATTGGCGTGGGTGCTCCCGATACCGTGGCGACAATTGGAGATAATATTTTTTGGCTTGGCTCTAATGCTAGTGGTCGGAATATGATTTTTAGAGGTGCGGGCTATAACTCTGTTCGTATTTCTGACCATTCAGTAGAGGATGCACTAGAAAGACTCTCTGATTTAGCAAACTCTGCTTATGGATTTACGTATCAAGATGGAGGGCATCAATTCTATTGCGTTACTATTCCGAGTGGTTCTTATGAGTTTGAAGGTAGCACAGAGTTTTCTTATGGGGAAACCTATACATTCAACACACTGACAGGCCAATGGCATAGATGTGCTTCAAGAAAGCCTCTCACAGGTGAGTTGGAAGCTTGGCAACCGTTGTTTTCTGCTTTTGCATGGGGTAAGATAGTTGTGGGTAATCTTCTATGGTCTTCACTTATGGAGCTTAGAAATGACACCTATACGGATTATGACCCTACAACAGCAGATAAAAAAAAGCCTATCTTAAGAAGATACGCGGGTCCTCAAATGTTCAACAACTTGCAGACCTTTATTTGTCATGAGTTCACTTGGGATATTCTACAAGGTCAAGCCCCATTAAATGGATTAAGCTCTGAGCCTATGGCACAATTAGAGGTGTCGTATGATGGAGGTAATACATTCGGTTCTTTGATTCCAGCAAAGCTACAACAAACAGGTCACTATGCGGGGGTTCTAAAATGGATAGGATTAGGTGCTAGTCGCTCATTTGTGTTTAGGGTGACAATTACCGAAGATATGCAGTTCATGGCGGGACAAGCAAGAACAAGGCACTCTATGAGTGTGTTACCGTAATGGCAAAGTTCTATACATTCCCAAGCCACTCAATCAATGAGCACGTTGATGAGTTTAATAATAAGGTCAATGACATTGAGCACTTGATGACTCAAGGATGGAATCAAGCCTTTTCTGATGTTTCAAGCATACTAGAGGGGAAATGGTTAAAAACAGCACCAACCAAGGAGGCTAAGACTTCATGCTCTTGGACTCCTTGGAGTGCTAATGTGTTCATAGAGTTTGAAGAGTCTAAAGAATACATAATGAAGATGCCTAGGGCTTATAAGGGGGTGTTGCAAGTGCTTACAAGCTCCCTAGTCCATAAGGAATACATTTTAGTTGATAGTGATAGTTTTACTTACACGGCAGAAATAGGCGATATGATGCAAGGTGCATTAAGTCCAAATAAGTAGTATATTTAAGGAATAAGGGGAATATAATGGGTATTTTTTCAGGTGCAACAAATCTTATTATGGGTGATACCATAAGAGATGAGAACCGCGAAGCAATTAAGGCGAATCAAAGGGGCTTAGATGACGCTAAAGCAATTGGTGACGAGTTCTACGGTGGCCAAGTTGATGCTTACGGCCAAGACGCTCAAAACTATGGTGGTGACTTAGCCCAATGGCGTGAGGCTCAGACTAGAGACTTGCCACAAATGGGGCAGTTTAATAGTGAATTAGATATTGAGAAACACTTAGACCCTTACCAAGACTATGTACAAGAGCAAGAGAGAAAATCTATTGAACAAAGTGCGGCTGCTCAAGGTGGTATGTTCTCAGGTGGTGGTGCAACAGCTAAAGCTTTACAAGATAGAAGCCAACAGATTGCAGGGCAATTTAGAGACAGAGCTACTGATTTAGCTGTTGGTGAGCGTAAGTTTGGATATAACGACTTCCTAAACCGCCTTAAGCATGAGCGTGAAAATGATGCTTTGGAAATGCAAGGTTATGGAAATTTATTGAAACAAAGTGGTCAAGCTCGTGAGAATATGTTTGGTGCTCAAGGTGGCCAAGCTAACTTAGGTATGCAAACAGCACAAGGACAAGGCCAACTAGAAGGTCAAATCCACACAAATGACGCTAACTACTACAAAGGTATGGCTGACAATATCGGCCAAATTGGTGATGGTGCAATTGAGTTAGGTGCTGATGCTTACTCAAGCGGTATGTTTGGGGGTAGATAATGGCTTTTCAACTAGGGAGTTTAAGCTCTACACCAGTTCAATTAGTAACTCCAAACGCATCAAGAAGTGGTAATTATAGAGACTTCTTGTCTAATACCAAAAAGAAACGCATGGACTTTGAGGATAGGGAAAAGCTTAATGCTCTAGGTGATGCACGTTCTGAGGCTATCTTAGACTCTCAAGGTGGTAGTGAGATTATACAAGGGCTTAGGAAGAAACAACAAGAAGCTTTGGCTAACAAAGATTCTGCAATGTATGATCAAGCCACGAATGAGCTTAAATCTCAAATGCAAATTGAATCTGCTGAGGCTAAGGCTGACCCACTTGGGAAGAATCAAATGCTTAGAAAAAGAGCTGAGAATGTAGGCCGTAGGGGTATAACAGGTAATGCTAAAGCAATTATGTCTGCACTACAATCTCAAAATCCTTTGGTTGCAAACCTAACCAACCTTGAACGTGAGTTAGATACACTTGAGCAAGGTTCACCTGAGTATAATCAGAAATATAGCGAATTACAAAAAGCGATAACTGAGCACGATGCTTTTGCAGTTACCAATAATCAATTGTGGCATCAAAAGAAAAGCACTAGGAACTTAGAGGAAGAGCTTGAAGAGAATAGGCGTAGTAAAGCAGAAGAGAAAAGGAAGCAAGGTGCTTATGCAAACGTGAACTTTAAAGACTTTCGTGGTAATTTTCAAAAACAAAATGAAGACCTTATTAAGAGTTCAGGAGTGGCTAAAGGGATAGCTCCGCTTATTAAAAGTGCTTCTAAGGGCAATACTCAGTCGGTTGCTACGATTGTTAAGAGAATGTCACGAATGGCTTCAAACGAGGCAATCGTAATGCCTGAACTTCAATTAGGGTTTAGTGGTAACGCTAAAGACCAAATTGAAGCATGGGGTGATACTTATCTAGGATCTGGTAATAGAATACCTGAGAAAGACTTAAGAAATATCAAAGTAGCTTACAATGCTATGGCTAACCAATACAACGACACACTAGGCGATGCTGTTGCCGATGGTGTTTCAGATTGGAAGCGTTATAGTGGTAAAGCTAAGGGGATGTCAACCTCTGCACTTAAAAGACAAATGTTTGGTAAAGACTTTAAAGAAATTCCTCTTTGGACTGATGTTGTTAAATATAAGGGTGGTGCTGAAATAATTCCACCTGATACTTCCGATAAGCGTGATACAGGTGGAATTGTAGCTCCTGATGGTATGACAGATAGAGAGCGTTTAGATGCTGAATTATTAAAGCTAATGCAAGGGGAATAATATGGAGACAGAAACAGATAAGACAATAAGAGTTATCTTAGGTGCAGTATTCTTTTTTGGATTCATTTCTATTATAGAATATTTAATTAAACTTTAATAATGAGTAAAAATGGCTAATATAACAGATGAAATATTTAGAGAGCTTAGTGATGCTGTTGCAGATGGTATTATCACTAGAGATGCACTTAAGGGTATTGCTAAAAAGGATGAAGCTACATTAAGTGCTATCCTTTCAACAATTAAAAAAATTAGAGCTTTAGATTCTAAGCCAAAGGTTGAGACTCAAAACAACCAAGTTGACAATACTCTAACCCCTAATGAGGGGGGTGTTTTTAAGTATGATCTAGAATACAAAGGCAAACCAACAGGAACGCTAACAAAAAGCACTAGACAAACTCCTGAGGATATTCAAAAAGCTTATTCTGAGAAGTTTGGCACTCCTAGTGATTCATTGCAAAATATTGGTGTTAGTGAAAGGTTGGCAGACGACCCAATAGCTATGACTAATTACATTATGAATCAAGGTATGAACGAAGGCATGAGTCGTGAAGAAGTTGCTCAGAAAATAGCAGGGTTTCCACGATCAGTAAGAGCAGAAATTTTGGGAA
>Ga0208790_1000881_pt1 | contig 13584 bp, 10 predicted proteins | sample 10_taG_FD_184083 | JGI IMG/M metagenome (GOLD analysis project Ga0208790, IMG submission 184083) | Marine viral communities from the Subarctic Pacific Ocean - 10_ETSP_OMZ_AT15264 metaG (SPAdes) (version 2) | ecosystem: Environmental > Aquatic > Marine > Oceanic | place: Pacific Ocean | collected... | reverse complement strand
GCTCCGATGACGTGGACCAGTTTATGGGTTCCAGACAGGAATCGGGCCCAGAGGATTCAATCGACATCGAAGGCTCCGCGCAGAGCGTTACGTTGGTGAGTACTGGTGCGTATTGGTTTATTTTAACAGATAACAGACAGCAGCAAGAAGATGACGGCGGCGGCGGCGGCGGGGGCTAAGAGCACTATTATGGACAGCAATACGCAACTATTAGTCATTTCCTCATCTTAGATACTATTTATTTTGATTACATGTCAGAGTTTGGAGTAATTATATGTCCTCATTGTTAGAACAAGCCATCGTTGATGCCGGTGCCCTGAAAGAAGCGGCCCTCAAGAATGCCGAAAATGCTGTTTTGGAGAAGTATTCTACCGAGGTAAAGACCGCATTGGATACTCTATTAGAGCAAGATATGGGCATGCCGTTGCCGCCCGGGGGTGCTCCCGCTGCGCCGGTAGACGCTTCATTTATTGATGATGTGCCACTCGCTCATGAGGATCCCAGGATCGATGGCCCAAAAGGCGACGAAGTAGTCGAAATTGACTTTAATGACTTGCGATCGCGCCTCCATGCTGAAGAGGCTGCGGGCGTAGAGATGGAGCCGTCAGAACTTATGGGCTCTGAAGAAACCGCTGAAGAAATTTTTGCCGGTGGACCCCCTCCGGGCCCAGAGGCTTTCCCGCCAGAGCAAGGCGAAGGACTGCCCGATATTCCTATGGCCGAACAGGTTAAAATTTCTGATGATCTTATTGATGCTATCGCCGAAGAGCTTACAGTTGATGTGGCAGCCCGCCTAGGTGGCTGGGCGCCCTTAGCCAGTGGCGAGACCCAAGAGCATGCCGAAGAAATGGCTCTCGAAGATGAAGCTGCGGCAGCTCAGTCGGAAGAAGTTACCGACGAAAAAGAAAAATATCTAGAACTTTATGAATCACAATTATATAGTCTCCGATCTGAGGTCGGAGGCTTAAGGTCTTTGCTTGGAGAAGCAAAAGACCAACTAAATCTTTTGATATTAGAAAACGCCAAACTTCTATATCAAAATAAGGCTTTGAATAGCGCCTCCTTGAATGAGCGACAAAAAGAAAATATTGTCGAAGCTGTTCGTAACGCCAGTTCAGTAGAAGAGACGAAGATGTTGTTTGAAACACTTCAAAGCGCAGTGGGCCCCCGCAAGGGACGCCGTACAGAATCACTTCGCGAAGCTGTTAGCAAACCTACAACTACGATGCTTCTAGGTTCAAATAGGGGCAATGATGCTTCTACTACTGTTGATCCAAACTTGGATCGAATGTTACGTTTGGCAGGTTTAAAACAATAATTTTTTAAGGAGGAAATATATAAAATGTCTATTGTTGAAAAGTTAACCGAAGGTATCATTAATCGTGATCTTTCCAAGGAAGGTACCGCTCTTATCTCTAAGTGGGAAAAGACCGGCCTCCTAGAAGGCCTCGATGGTGATTCACTTCGCAACGGAATGGCGTGCTTGCTTGAAAACCAAGCCAAAGAGCTACTCCGTGAGAATAGTACGATGGAAGCTGGTAGTGTTGAGGGCTTTGCCGCCGTTGCATTTCCGCTCGTTCGTCGCGTATTCGGCAATCTAATTGCCAATGATCTAGTAAGCGTTCAGCCTATGAGTTTGCCCTCTGGCCTGATCTTCTTCCTAGACTTCACTGTTTCCAGAGATGTTGGAGACGGTGCGGTAGAGCCCAGTCGTTTGGGTTACGAACAAAATACGTCGCTATTTGGCGGCGGACAGGTTGGTCGTCAACTCACCGGCGGTGTTGATTTGGGCGGAACGAGCCTAAAGAACGCCGAAGCGGGCCCGTATGCACTTAATACCGGTTTCTCGTCTCCGACGGGTTCGGGGCAGACTAATACCCTAGCGGGATCAAGTCCAACCGGAACCAACCTTGGTGCCGCGGCAGTGGTCAGTTTCACTTTTGGTGATACGTCTGATCCGGCTTATATGAAGTCAGTTGATTGGGATCCAGATCTTACGTCTGGTAGTTCCATGGTGGCTGTCGTCAGCGTAGCGAGAGCAGCGCTTGATCAGCTTAATCTGGATAGTCTTAATACGATTCAGATTTCTAGCTCGCTCGCCGGAGTCGGCGGCGCAGGCCTAGCAAAGGAAGCGGCCGGCGCTGGCAGCTGTAATGGCCAGTCGGCGCGCCTGATGCGACGTCACACTCATTATAGTGGTTCAACCAAGACCAGCATTAACCTAGTGTTTGTTGGTACCGGTTCGAATGGTTCAAACCAGGATGTTGCTGGTCTCGCCCGGTGTGCACTTAGTGCGCTCACTGGCGGTACCGCGGTCACCGATGTGCCCGTTCTTAGTTGGCAGCAGTCTGATGACTTCATCAACAGTCCAAACAGTTCAGCACAGGGTGCCATTCGTGGTACTTCTCTGTGGGGATTGGAAAATGATAAGTCTATTCCCGAGATCGACATCAAGATCGATTCTATCGCTGTTACGGCGATAACCAAGAAGCTCAAGGCCAAGTGGACCCCGGAGTTGGGACAAGATCTCAACGCCTACCACAACCTTGATGCCGAGGTTGAGCTTACTCAGATTTTGTCTGAGCAGATTGCTCTAGAAATCGATCGTGAGATTCTCGAGGATCTAGTTGTCGGCGCAACGGCTGGTAAGCGTTACTGGTCTCGTGCACCTGGCAGGTTCCTTGATCGTATCACCGGCGTAGAAGTGGGTGTTTCCACGGTTGCTCCCGACTTCACCGGTAACGTGTCTGAGTGGTATGAAACCCTCGTTGAGACAATCAACGATGTTTCTGCTCAGATCCACCGTAAGACCCTACGGGGTGGTGCTAACTTCATCGTCTGCGGACCTGAAGTGGCTAACATCCTTGAGTTTACGGCTGGTTTCCGAGCTAATGTCACTGTTGATAGCGACAAGGGCACAGTCGGTGCTGTGAAGACTGGTAGTCTTTCTAAGAAGTGGGACATTTATGTTGATCCCTACTTCTTGCGAAGTGTTGTACTAGTCGGCCGAAAGGGAGGCAGCTTCCTAGAGAGCGGATATGTTTACGCTCCCTATGTGCCGCTGCAGACCACGCCTACAATCTTTGGAGTAGAGGACTTCGTGCCCCGCAAGGGTGTCATGACCCGCTACGCCAAGAAGATGGTGCGGCCTGACATGTATGGTCTAGTTATTATCGCTGATATGACTATTGGCTAATACAGCCAGTCTTTTATTAGACAAATAATACGAAAGCCTCGGCCCGAAAGGGTCGGGGCTTTCTATTTATGACAGTACTACTATTTAAGTTGAGGGTCGATCATGGCATTACCAGTATTAAATCCGGCAAGTACGACAAATACTAATATTTTGTCGTCTGCGGGTACCGTTTCTAGCGTAGCCGCCGCACTTCCTTTTGGTATTTATGCCGGCTCAACTGACTTTTTATCCGGTGCTTCAGATCAGGTAGCCTACACCTACAAAAAACTGGGCGGTGATGTTTTAGATATTGAGTTGGCTGAGGGGAATGTCTATTCAGCTTACGAAGAAGCGGTTTTAGAATATTCTTATATAGTAAACATTCATCAATCGAAGAATTCTCTTTCTAGCTTTTTGGGACACACGACAGCCTCGTTTGATCAAGATGGTCAAATTAAAAGCGGAGAATCTCTTTCAGGATCTCAGATAGAATTAAGGTATCCAAAGTATGATTATGGTTACATCCGTCGCAGCAGCGATAAGGCGATTAGTGAGATAGGTCTTGGCGGCACTGAGCCTATTTATTCAGGCTCTTTTAACACGGCTAACAACAAATCTGATTATGATTTACAAAGTATTATTTCCTCTTCTGCGGCCACTGAGTCCGCAACTGAATATTATGGAAAAGTGGGCAATAAAAGAATTATAATTCGAAGAATGTATTATAAGACTCCAAATGCAATGTGGAGATTTTATGGATATTATGGCGGGTTTAGCGCGGTTGGAAACTTGAGAACATACGGTCAATATGCCGACGATTCTACCTTTGATATAGTTCCGGTTTGGCAAAACAAGCTGCAGTCAATGGCTTACGAGGACGCTCTAAATACTAGAGTTTCTCACTGGTCGTACGAGATCAAAGATAATAAAGTGCGGATACACCCCACGCCTAGTCTCGGCAATAGCCCCAATAAGTTTTGGTTTCAATTTACTGTTGAAAGCGATCCGTGGGAGGCTTCAGGATCAGCTGGCACATCTGTCCAGGGTATTAATAATATGAATACGCTTCCGTTTCAGAATATTGCGTATGGTAGTATAAACTCTATTGGAAAACAGTGGATTCGTCGGTTTGCTTTGGCACTTACAAAAGAAATGCTGGGGCAAATTCGTGGAAAATTCTCTTCTATTCCTATTCCCGGCGAGGCTGTGACTTTGAACTCTGCCGACTTGCTATCGCAAGCAAAAGCGGAGCAAGATGCCCTAAGAGAGGAGCTTAAAACCACTCTAGACGAGCTTACATATTCTAAGTTGGCAGAACAGGATACAGTAATTTCTGATAGTACAGAAAAAGTTTTGGGCGATATCCCAACTGGCATTTATGTGGGGTAAGTAGATGAGCGATCCGAACAAGAAATGGACACAGCCAGCGGCGCCTCCGCCTCCCATGTTTTTTGGAAAGAAAGAGCGTGATTTAGTAAAGCAGGTTAATGATGAGCTAGCCGAAAGAGTTATAGGCCAGACTGTAGTTTATTATCCTATTGATATCGATAATACTAATTTTCACCCGCTTTATGGAGAGAGCATGAATAAAACTTTTCTGCCTCCGGTGCGTGTGTATGCATATGTTGAGGTAGAAAACGAACAAACTAATGATAAATATAGTTATGAATACCAGAGTAGTTTAACAGTCCATTTTCACCGTAAAAGATTGACCGCAGATCAGAATTTATATGTACGCCCGGGCGATTTTGTACAATACGGCGATAAATTGTATGAAATAGTTCGAACCTTCAATGATACGAAATATTACTTTGGCCAGGTTGACCACAAATTCCAAGTAAGTGCTGAATGTAAGCGTGCACGCAGAGGTACTTTCGATGCCACGTAGTCGCTCCATAAAAACTCAAGATCAAATTGAAAACCCGGAGAAAAACGACTGGACCGGAGTAAAGGACCCCTCTATTTTACAGGAAATAGAAGTAATGCCTTCTACTCTAGAAACGATAGATTATGCGGTTTACGATTATATGAATGAAACGCTCGATTTATCGGTAGCCACCAATAAAGGCTTTAAAAAGGTGCCCATTATTTGGGCCTCCACCGAACGAGCTTTTCAAATAAAAGCAAATAAAGAATTGCGAGACTCGGAGGATACATTAATTTTGCCTCTTATAACTTTGGAGAGAAGATCGGTTAGTAAAGATATATCAAAACGTATAATTCCTTATGCCAATATACCTCCCGTCAATGATTCTAAAGGCGGCACTATGACGATTGCTCGACGAATTAATCAGAAAAAGACAGCCGAATTTCAAAACAATATAGCTAGAAGAAAATATGCTAATGGTCGAGTGTCGGGTCAAGGATCTGGACAGGGCACATATCCAGGAATTGTTGATGAAAAAGTTGTTTATGAGACAGTGACAATTCCGTTACCAGTTTGGGTATCGGCACTTTATGAAATAAGCATTAGAACCGAATATCAACAACAAATGAACGATTTAGCCACCCCTTTGCTCCGACAAGGCGGCTTAAATAGTATGCCGCGCCGCCTAGAAAGAGATGGCCACAAATTTGAAGCATTTATTAATGGTAGCTTTACCAACAACGCCAACACCAACAGCCTTGATATGACACAGCGTAACTACGAAACAACCATAAGTTTAGAAGTACTTGGTTACCTAATCGGGGATGGTCCAAATGATGATAGGCCAAAGATTGTAATTAGAGAAAACGCGGTTGAAGTTAAAATTCCTCGCGAGCACGTGATAATGGGCGATATTGATGAATATTTAGATAAGCGTGGGTTTTATAGAGAATAGTAATATTAGTTGTCCTTTGCAGCATCACTTTACTATTTACTTAAGAAAACTTGTAAAAAAAACTAGTAGTTTTTTGATGAAGGAGATGCCAAGTAATGTCCGTAGATAGATTTAGATTTGTTTCACCCGGTGTTTTCATTAATGAAATAGACCAGTCGCAAGTACCCCAAGTTAGCATTTCGCAACCAAGCCCTGCTATTATTGGTCGTACAGCCCGCGGCCCGGCGTTTGTGCCGACAATTGTTAATTCATTTGATGAATTTGTTAACATATATGGAGATCCAATTCCCGGTGGCCTCTCCGGAGATGTATGGAGAGATGGAAACCGTGCTGCCCCAACGTATGCTGCATATGCCGCTCAGGCTTATTTAGCGAATAGTGGGCCGGTCACGATAGTTCGCCTACTGGGCGACCAAAGTGCCACCGCAACTTCCGCAGCGTCTGCTCGGGCAGGCTGGAAATATCCCGAATCAGCTTCTGGTTCGGTGGCCGGCAGCAATGGCGCCGGCGCAGGCTCTGGTGGAGCTTACGGGCTTTTCATGCTTCAGAGTGGTTCGGGCGACAATCCTCACGTTGAGGGCCTCTTAGCGGCCGTCTTTTATTTGAGCAGTTCTGCCAACATAGTTCTAGTTGGTTCTCAACCGACCAAAGCCGCCGCAGGAGCAGATGTAGAGTCCAACGCGGCCATACTAAACGCAACCACAGTTAGCAGCGCCAAAGAACTTAAAATAAAGATTACGACAGCCGCATCATGGCCGAACTCTGCAGTGGAATCGACGTTTAACTTTGATGTGAATAGTCCACGCTATATTCGAAAAGTGTTCAATACAAATCCTCAGCTTGTTAATTCTGCTATCACGACTGCAACCAACAGAGAATATTATTTCTTGGGGGAAAGCTTTGATCGAGCTATTAATGACAAGTTTGCCGCTACAACTGCCAAGTGGGGTGTAATTTTAGCGCTTAGTGGCACGTCAGGCGGCTCGCGCCTTGGTCTGGCCGACTTCGAAAAAACCTATAAGATACCAGAGACCCCTCCGGTTATTGCGCAGGATCCCGGTCCCGCCACTAATTTCAATATTAACTCCAGTACTCGCGAACTTTTCAGCGTAGTTGCGCGGGACGAGGCCGAGTGGGCACAAAACAACGTTAAGATTGCTTTCAAAGATATTAAGCAATCTCCCAATCCTTCTTTTGCGCCTTATGGAACGTTCTCGCTTCAGGTCCGCGCTATGGATGATACGGATAATAATCCAGCGGTCCTAGAGGAGTATAACAATCTCAACTTAAATCCTAATTCGCCAAATTATATTGCTAGACGAATTGGTGATTCGTATTCTAGTTGGGATTCTACTAACAAGAAGTTCCGATATTTTGGAGAATATCAAAACCAGTCTCGATTTATTCGCATGAATATGAACCAAGACGTTGCGCAAGGTCGCGCCGGGAAAGACTGGCTTCCCTTTGGATTCAAGGGGATTCCGAAATGGAAGGGTTTCAATGTAGTATCTGGATCTTATCGCTTCTTACGGCTAGCCGCCTCCGGCTCCCTGCTCGGCGACGGCGATACCGGGGTTCCGTTAGCATCCTCATCGGTGGCTTTCTGTGGACGTACGGGCACTCCGGGCACTCCCGCGCCAATTATGAGCGCTAGCTCGGGACAGTCCGGGTTCTACCGCCAAAATGTCGTCGACAGCGGGCTCACCGCCGCGGCCACTCCGACGACGGCCCAGAGGAATGATGCCATTACCGCTTCGATTAACTTCCCCATGCTTCCGTTACGAGTATCTTCCTCGGATGGTGGCCTTTCTCTCGGAACGGATGCCTATTTCGGATTCCACTCTACACTTTCTGCCACTTCGCTAGTGCCAGACCACACAATTAGAGATTTAGTCCGTGTACGCCCCGGTACTTTACAGCGCCTTAATCCGGCTAGTGCCGAGCCACAAGAACGTGGTCCGGGATTCTCTTTGGATAATTTGGTGTTGAACGGAAATCAAGATGCTGCTTATCATAGCGGCTCTGGTTTCGGTTATTCAGAGGCCTGGGCCGGCAGCCACCGCGGAGCCCGGAAGAAGGGCACCTCTATCACCGCCAAGAGCAGCTCTTATGAGGCTGTCTTGGATCTGGATTATAACCGATTTGTGGTCCCGTTATACGGCGGCTTTGATGGCTTTGATATTGGCGAAGCCGATCCTTTTAACAACACGCGCGCCCTAGGCGGCGAGGTACCGCAGACGGTTACTTCTGAAAATGATTTTGCCATGTTTGCGTCCGCAAGGAAGGGTATTGACGTAGTTTCAGACCCAGACCAGGTAGATGTCAATCTTATGACAATTCCTGGCATAACTGTACGAGGCGTTACCGACCATCTAATAAACGCATGCGAGAACAGAGCTGATACATTAGGGGTTATCGATCTAGAAGGCGGCTTTAAGTCGGCAGCAGAGAACAACAGCGCATTTTCTACCCGCGCGGGTTCAAATCCGGTCTCTGCTTCAGTCAATGCGATAAAGAGTCGTAGACTTAATAACAGCTACGGAGCTTGCTACTATCCTTGGGTTCAAATACTTGATACGCTAACCGGGAAGCGCCTTTGGGTGCCGCCCTCTGTAGCGGCCCTAGGCACCTACGCGAGTTCAGAAGCGGTTTCAGAACTATGGTTTGCGCCGGCAGGATTTAACAGAGGCGGCCTAAGTCAGGGCGCCGCAGGTGTACCGGTTACTAACGTCGTAGACAAGCTTACGAGCGCGCAGAGAGATAAACTTTATGAGGTTAACATTAACCCCATTGCTAGTTTCCCGGCAGAAGGAATTGTGGTCTTTGGACAAAAGACACTTCAAGCTACTCCTTCGGCCCTGGATCGAGTTAACGTTAGACGGTTGCTGATTTTCCTCAAGAAGCGAATTTCTAGAATTTCAACTGGAATTCTGTTTGATCCGAATATTCAAGTAACGTGGGATCGCTTCTTGGCTCAAGTTGAGCCGCTCCTGAGATCTGTTAAGAGTAGATATGGACTAGCAGAGTATCGAGTAATATTAGACGAGACCACTACGACGCCAGATTTGGTTGATAGAAATGTTATGTATGCCAAGGTGTTGCTCAAGCCCACTCGCGCGATTGAATTCATCGCTTTGGACTTTGTGGTAATGCGCTCCGGAGCATCATTCGATGACTAATAAAAAAGGGTGGATTTACAACACCTCACTAATTAAGATATACGGGAGACAATAGAAAATGGCTTTTTGGAGTGACGCTAATATAGAACCGAAACGCTCACATCGGTTTTTGTTTGAATTCGATCTAGGGGGCACATCTTCTCAGGTGTATGCACGCAACGTGAGCAAGCCATCTTTTGATATTGGCCAAAGCGAACATAAGTTTTTAGGACAGTCCTATTATTATCCATCGGCAATTTCGTGGAGCGATGTAAGCGCAACATTGGTTAACTCAATGACGCCGGATTTTGATGATCTTGTGCATTTGCTTCTAGCAACTGCTGGTTATGTTCAGCCGGATTTTGTTTCTACCGGAAATTCTGTAGTTGATGCCGGGACAATCAGCAAGGGAGCTGCCACCGAAGCGCTGGGATCGGTCTTGATTAAAGAGCTTGATGGCGAAGGCGCCACTATAGGCGAGTATAAGCTTAACAATGCTTGGATTAAGTCTGTTTCTTTTGGAGATCTAGACTACGGCTCTGAAGAACTTCAGACTCTTAACATCACTTTCCGCTACGATTGGGCTAGCTACAACAATCGCCCGGGCTCCGCCGCCGGATAAGAACTAAAAAATGTTTTGGAGTGATCCCAAAATAGAGCCAAAGCGCTCACATCGCTTTGTTGTGCCTTTGCCGATATATGTTCCTCCAAAGAAGCTTACCAAAGCCGGCTCGCCCGCTACTCAGGAAAAAAGTATTAAAGATCTCATTAAGAATTCGTCGGCCAATCTCCTCGCAGGAGAATATGGTAAAAATAATATTTTTGATTTTTTTGCTATATCGTGCACCAAACCAAACATCTCAACTGAGGTTAATAAGGTAACCCCCGGAGGCGCCACGTCTCATCCCATAGTTCGCGAAGATCAGGCGACCGTGTACGAGTTTTCTCCCGTTAAAATAGAGATTTTGGACACCTATAGTCACGATATAGCCTCTACCTTAACAGCTTATCTGTATGCATATGGAAATATTAATGCAGTTCAAGTGGATAAGAAGGCCGGGATTACGTATCCAGGTAAGTTAATTAAATTTTCTAATGGCACCCACGACGAATTTCATATCTATGAAGCGTTAGCCGGCATGCCGCCAAATCATGGCCCTCCTCCTAGGGACGGAAGTTTCCCAGCAGGCAACTTCGGCCGGAAGAGACTTAGGGGTAAGAGCGCGAAAGCCCGAAAATGGATTCTTTATAACCCACACATATCTAAGATAGATTTTGGAACCTACTCATATGGTGCCGACGATCTTTCAAAAGTAACAATTGAAATAGTATATGATAATTTTGATTATGAGTTTGCTCTCCACGATTTTTATCCCGGACCACCAGCGTCCCAGACACAACTAACAAACCGACAGATTCGTCAGCGCGAACGCGCCTCGCGCCGAGCCAGCCGCGGCCGTGAATTTAGGGGAGAAACCGGTCGCCTGCAAGAACAGGCCTTCCGCGAGCGATCGCGGACACGACAGCGCGAAGAAGCACCGTTCCCTCGACCTGCACCACCACCGAACCTCCGGAACATCTCGGACCCCGAGGTCCGTTAATTTAATTTAAAAAAAACTTATTTGGTGATATAATTATATTTGAAAGAGAGGTGACTTTTGTCAGTCCGTAATAATGAAGATCGATTTTCGGCCCAGCAGCCGGATCTAGATCCCCCCGCACAAGCACTACAAGAAAACGATCCACAAAGCGATCCTTTTTCGTTTGTAGTACCCACAGAGTTTGTAGAGCTTCCAAGTAGGGGAGAGCTTTACCCCCTCGACCACCCTTTGTGCGATCAGGAAACAATAGAGATTAAATATATGACCGCGAAAGAGGAAGATATACTTACTTCGCAAAGTTTATTAGAAAAAGGAATCGCCTTGGAGCGCCTCATGGCCAGTCTTATAGTAAATAAGCGCATCAAACCCGAAGCCTTGTTAAGTGGCGATAGAAACTCTATTCTAATCGCCGCCCGAAAATCAGGTTATGGTTCAGAATATAACACAAAAATAACGTGCCCCAACTGCAGCGAGGCCGATACATATAATTTTGATTTAGATGAGGCTACGACCAATTATTCCCTCGTAGATGAGGAATTAGAAAAATTGGGAGTGCGAATTAATGAAAGAAACAATTTTGAAGTCGCACTGCCAAAAAATCCGGTTACAGTAGAGTTCAGGTTGCTAACCGGCAAAGAAGAAAACTTTTTACTCAGAACATCTGAGAGGCGCAAGAAGAAAAAGCAGCCAGAACATTCTGTTACCGATCAATTGAAGTTGATGATAGTATCGGTTAATGATTATACAGAGCCAGAGTTGCTAGATAAGTTTGCTGAAACAATGACTTTAACTGATACAAAGTTTTTAAGAGAAACATATCAAAAAGTAATGCCCAACAAAGTACTGCGGAAGGAGTTCGTCTGTGACCAGTGTGGTCACGAGGACGAAATTAACTTTCCCTTTACAGCCGACTTTTTTTGGCCTCAATGATGAATACATAGAAAATGTCTATGAACAGTTCTTTTCGTTGAAATATTACGGAGGCTGGAGTTTTACAGAGGCATATAATTTGCCTATTAAATTACGAGAATGGTTTCTTGCGAGATTAATAAGGCAGAAAAAAGAAGAACAAGAAGCCGCGGAGGCGCCAAGTAGCTCTACAAGCGTTGGTAGAACCGAATTAGGTCCTGGTGTAAAAGTACCGAAGGTTTAATTGTTTTTGAGACTAATTATTTTGTACGTGTGAGGTTTTTACGTCGTGAACAATGAAGAATTAGTTCCCACTGTTGTTAATTTAAATGCTGTCAAGGAAGGAAAGCTAAATGAAAGCTTTCTTACGATGCTTGGTGGCGCAATAGAAACACTATTAACCCAAATGTTCGGACACACCGATGTAACTGCGCCGGTTAATGCAATTGTCCGTGGTACCCCTTCACAAATAGCGGCTTTTGGGGACACTCTATCACGAGAGAAAAACTATATGGAAACATTCCTTAAGCATGGCCTCAACGACCCTCGCAGCTTTAATAGCCGCCACGAACTTAACAGCGCCGTTGCCAACTTCGAAAGAGAAACTGGCATAAAGTGGCCCTTCAAGTAGGATAAGATAGTATGGGCGTAGGAGATAACCCAGAGGCTACTTTAGCCGCAAATCAAGCCCTTACCGAGGTTTTAGCAGAACATGTGAATCTCTACGCGCGTCGTAGAGCTGCTCTAGAACAAGAGGTTGCCATGTTGAGGAATGCCAAAGGCATTGCTGATTCGGCTAAGATTATAATTCAAAAGAATTTAGACCTGAAAAGAAATGCAATCGCCGCGGCACAACAGGAGCTTGAAAAACTTCAGGAGCAGCGCGCTGAGCATGAACGACTTGTATTAAGCGGCCGTAACGATGAGCAGACAAAACAGCGCATCCTTGAATTGCAAGGTAAAATTGGTAACCTTACACAGCAAGAGGTTCAAGCAAAGTTTGAAGCTCTAAGCGTTGCTAAGCAGCTGCTGTCAACTTCTGAGAATACAATTTCAGCAACACAAAGAGCCGTACGGACTACTCTTGGAGTTAGCGATGCATGGAAGAAGTCTCTAGTAGGCTCCATGGCCTTTGGGGGCAGCTTAGACGATATTACGGCCGGCCTTCAAAGCACGATTAATGCGTCTAATACAATCATGTCGACATGGATGAAGGTAGCCGAAGTATCAATGAAATCTGCCCTAGAATATGATAGAATGGCGGCCAGTATTCGTCAGATCAGCGGCGACACCGGCGCTAATGACTTGGCACAAAGAACATACCAGGCACACCGATCTATGCTCCAGTTTGGCGTAAGCGTGCAGGATGCCGGCGAAGCCACCCAATCGCTCTATTCAGGTATGGCCTCGTTTTCTCATCTTCTCCCTGCTCAACAAGATGCCTTGAGGCGCCAATCAGCACTTCTGAAAGAAGTTGGAGTTGATTCTCAAACGACCGCGCAGATGCTTAATTTTATGGATAAAGGTTTAAAGATGTCGACATCTGATACTGTTGCTCTGACGAATAAACTTTTTGGTTTAGCTAGCGCCTTAAAAGTACCTCCCGGTGCGATTTTCAGAGATTGGCAGGCCGCTTCGAGCGAGTTGGCCAAGTATGGTGGTAATATGAACGAGGTTTTCTCTGGCCTCGCTATGCAAGCAAAGAATACGGGCTTAAGTGTTAATCAGCTTATCGGTATAACAAAACAATTCGATCAGTTTGATCAGGCCGGCGCTGCCGTTGGACGTTTAAACGCCATATTGGGCGGCCCGTATCTTAACGCGATAGAAATGGTTTACATGAAAGAACACGAACGTGTTCAAGTAATGCGTGACTCTTTAGCCACATCAGGTATGGTGTGGAGTGAGCTTAGTCGCCA
>Ga0208790_1000880_pt1 | contig 13603 bp, 9 predicted proteins | sample 10_taG_FD_184083 | JGI IMG/M metagenome (GOLD analysis project Ga0208790, IMG submission 184083) | Marine viral communities from the Subarctic Pacific Ocean - 10_ETSP_OMZ_AT15264 metaG (SPAdes) (version 2) | ecosystem: Environmental > Aquatic > Marine > Oceanic | place: Pacific Ocean | collected... | reverse complement strand
GCTTCTTTGCACGACTGGTCTTCCACGGGACGACCGACGCCCTGCCGGCTGGACTTGAAGATGATTTGGCGGAAATGGCTCACGAGTTGGGTGCGGACTGGTCAGTCCATCCCGAAGGTGAGGCCGTACGGACACTGTTGATGGTGTCGAAATCAGAGCATTGCGCAAACACGCTCCTCTACGCGGCGCGGCGGGGTGAGTTGCCAATTGATGTCGTCGGCATCGTCTCCAATAATGAGACGCTCAAGGATGATTTTTCCCATTGGGGCTTACCCTGGTTCCATGTTCCGGTGACAAAGGAAACAAAACCGGACGCTGAGGCTCGACTGTTCAGCATCGTTGAAGACACGCAAGCTGATCTCGTCGTACTCGCCAGGTATATGCAGGTACTGAGTGATGAAGCCTGCCGTCGTCTCGAAAAGCGGTGCATCAATATCCATCACTCCTTCCTGCCGGGATTCAAGGGCGCACGCCCCTATCATCAGGCCCATGCCCGCGGCGTGAAAATGATCGGCGCGACGGCGCACTATGTGACGGCCGATCTGGATGAAGGGCCAATCATTACCCAGCTCACCGAAGCCATCGACCATACGTTCAGCCCGGCTGACATGATCGAGAGCGGACGGCATCTGGAGGGCAACGCCCTGCTTCGCGCGGTCAAGGCTCATGCAGAGCACCGCATCTTCATAAATTCCGGAAAGACGGTCGTTTTTGCCCGGTAAAAGAACACTGATAGAGAGCCAGACATGAAACTTGCCAGCCACGAATTTACCAGCGAGAGCGTTTCCGAAGGCCATCCGGACAAGGTGGCTGACCAGATTTCAGACGCAATTGTCGACCTGTTCCTGTCGCGCGATCCAACAGCGAAAGTCGCCGTCGAGACCCTTACGACCACCAATCGTGTTGTCCTTGCCGGTGAAGTGCGCACCAATAATGGCGCCGTCATCACGCATGACGAAATGAACCAGGCGGCCCGCGATGTGGTCAAACGGATCGGCTATGAGCAGGACGGCTTCCATTGGGAAAACATGGAAATCGCCAATCACGTCCACGGCCAGTCGGTTGAGATCGCGCAAGGTGTCGAAGCTGGACAAGGCCTCTACGCTGAGGAAGGTGCAGGCGACCAGGGCATCATGTTTGGCTATGCCACGAACGAGACCCCGGAACTGATGCCAGCCACACTGGTCTATTCGCACCAGATCCTTCAGCGCCTCGCGCAACTTCGCCATGATGGCACACACCCCGAGCTCGAGCCTGATGCAAAAAGCCAGGTTACGCTGCAGTATGAAGGGTCAAAGCCTGTCGGTGTAAACGCGCTTGTCGTATCCCATCAGCACAAGGATAGCGCCACGCTGGAACAATTGCGTGAAATCGTCCGCCCCGTGATCAAGGACATCCTTCCCGATGGTTGGTTTCCGGACGAAGACAAGTTTTTCGTGAACCCCACCGGACGCTTTGTCATTGGCGGACCTGATGGCGACGCCGGCCTGACCGGCCGCAAGATCATTGTTGACACGTATGGTGGCGCTGCGCCCCATGGCGGCGGTGCATTCTCCGGCAAGGACCCGTCCAAAGTGGACCGGTCGGCCGCGTACGCCACGCGCTACCTTGCCAAGAACATTGTGGCCGCTGGCCTCGCTGATCGCTGTACCATTCAGGTCAGCTATGCGATCGGTGTGGCGCAGCCGCTCTCAATCTATGTGGACACGCATGATACGGGCAATGCAGACGAGGACCGTATCGCCGCGGCGCTGCGCGAATTGTTCGACCTGTCGCCCAAAGGCATTCGCACGCACCTCAAGCTGAATCAGGCGATCTACGGCCCGTCCGCAGCCTACGGGCATTTCGGCCGGACCCCGACCGAGAATGGTGGGTTCAGCTGGGAAAAGACAGACCTTGTAGACGAACTGAAGCGCCTCGCGAACTAGCGCCGCCTCAATACGCGATAGTGATTTTGTCAATGAATGCCACGGTCTTGCCGTGGCATTCTATTTTGACTCGCTGGGGCAACGGCTTCCGCGACTGCTGGTAAGCTGCCGTTCCGGGAACGGACGGCCCACCTTCCGTGAGGTTGAGGATCAGCAAGCCCTCACCCTCAGTCGGAACAGAGCCAAGCCGCCAGGACTGCTCATCCGCAACACGGACAACAACGTGCAATTTGCCCCCGGACTGACCCGGGCCCGGCATGCGATTGATCCATGCCGACGTGTCCGTGATTTCCGGGCACGCGGTTTCGCCAAACGGCAACCAGGCGCATCCGGTCAGGATGAACCCACTCGCGACTGCCAGCAATGACCTGCGGCCTACCATGGGGTCGACAGCCGCATCCACAGCGCCTCCTGGTCTTCGGCACCGCTGATATGGTTGGGCGACGTGGAGACCACAGCTGCAGCCTCGCCAGACCATGTATCGGTCAGTCCGAATGTGTAGCGCGTTTCAAAATCGATTTGCCGACCGCTGGGGGTCAATTCAGCCTGCACCAGATCCCGGATCAATTGACTGTTCATATCCACACCAATCGGCGCATCGAGGTTCAAGAAACCTGTCTCGGCTCGCCGCGGCTGCGCCATGATGAAGTGCAACCGCCCCTCACCCAGTGATCGGTCTGCGCCCACCGACCAGCGGCTCGTCCAGATGCCTTCCACATCAACACCTGGCAGGTCGACGCTCGCCATTTCCATTCCTGAAGACAGGACCCAGTCGGAACCGGCGAACCATGCTCCCTCCAGCGAATATGCCGTCATCTCGGTCTGGTCTTGCGCGCCGAAGCGCTCCTGCAGTGTTCCACCAAGCGCCGTATCTTCATCCGAAATGAAGGATGCGCCCGCACGAACTGACCAATCCTGGGCATCGCGGCCGAACATGAAGCCGGACTGACTGCGACCGCCCTGCTCGGCAGCGAATATGTCCATGACCAGGTCATCCGTCACGGCATGACTGAATTTCGCCCATGCACCGCCGGTCGAAAAAGCGTTCCCGACACCGGGTTCGTTGAGCAGGGAAATATCTGGCGCCAGATGCGTCAATGATCCACCTCGTCCCAATTCCACCTGGCTCTCGCTGAAACTGTAGCGCATCTGGAATGTTGATTGCGGGTCTTCCTGATAAGGGGCGGTTGGATCATCCTGCAACCGCGCCTGGGACCAGCTGAACGACATGTTTCCAGCATTAACGGCATAGGATTCGCCCGCCGCCCAATCAGCGCGGGTTTCAAAATTCACCAGGCGTGAGCCGAGCGCATCTGACGGCAGGGTCGCAGCAATGGCATCGGCATTCAGGCGGAAACCGCGTTGGTACTGGTCCTGAAAGACGAGGCTGTTGAACGCGCCGGAATTGGTGGCCCAATCCCCAAACGCGCCACCGCTGGGCGCAAGCGCGTCGGTAAAGCTGACTTTCTCGATACCGAAGTCCAGATTCTGCTGGCCTTGTGGTCGGAATGCTTCTTCGAGGTTCAGGAGGCCCACACCGGAAACGCTGTCAGTACCAGCACCCGCGACCTCGCCCGTGATCAGGTCGGGCGATGTGTCTACATAGTCTGTCGCGGTATCCAGCAGGATCTGGAGAGCGACTTCAGGTTGGGACTGCAAGTTCGGGAACGCGTCCAGCAAGAGCGCCAATGCGCCCGCAACATAAGGTGCTGCAAATGATGTCCCCGAAATGCGATAATAGTCTCCATCACTGTCGGCATCATTCGTCGGGTCGCCGGGGAATGCAACATCATCGTCCGGGCCAGTCGAGATTACGTCCTCACCGGGTGCGAGCAGGTAGAAGTTCTGCGCCGCACTGCCTGCCCTGTTCGAGAAGTCCGACAGAATGCCATTCGGGTCGACCGCGCCCACAGCGACAACCCGCCCGAGTGAAGATGTTTCGCCTGCGATATAGGCAGGCTCGGTTGGGCGTTCCCCGACCGCCTCGGTGTCATTGCCATCTTCATCTGTCCCTGCCGGTTCAGCTTCATTGCCGGCCGAGATGACGACCAGCACACCCGCCGCGGCCGCAGCGCGGACGGCGTTCTCCAGTCGCGGATCATTGTCGATCTCGCCACCGAGAGACATGTTGATGATCGAAGCCCCCTGAGCGACGGCGTATTCAATCGCACGGACCAGCGTATCGTCGTTGTAGACGCAACCTTCATCTTCCCCGGTGCGCGCACAGCTGCCGGGCGAGTCAGCCCGGATATCGATTATGGAAGCCTCATACGCGGCGCCTTGAATACCGTTCGGCGTGTTATCGTCCAACACGCTGCTGAAATCGTCCTGCCGACGCGCAGCGATGACGCCCGTAACCAGTGTGCCGTGGCCTTCGGTGTCGGTATCGCCATCCTGACGAGTGATGGTGACCCGGTCTCCAGCAGCGTTGAAGCCAGCACAGGCAGTGTCCGCACAGACATCGAACATCTGCACAACAGCCCCTTGGAGATCGGGATGATCAGAATCAGTCCCCGTATCGATGACCGCCACAGTCTGACCCTGGCCTGTCGCGCCAAGTGCATAGGCTGCTGACGCACCGATAATGGGCAGGCCTACTGTGGCATTGTACTCGCGCGTTTCGAACTGTTCCCGCTCTGCGATTGTGTCAGGAAACGGATTCGAGGGCGGCGGCGGTGGAGGCGGCGGAGGGGGCATCGGCGTGACAGCGGAACTGCCGCCGCCTCCTCCGCCGCCTGCGCAGGCCCCCAGCACAATGGCCGACGCACCCAGCATGGCAGCCGCCAGCATGGACCGCGGAATGGGCTTCACCGATTTTATGTTGCGATACCGGATCATGAAGATTCCTCCCATAGCGGCATCCAACTCGTCCTGCGGCCGGTGCCTTCCAAGCAATATTCCACCCCAAAGATAACCAAGGGGCAAACACTTCACTCAGCTTGTCAGGAAAATTCGACACGTTCTTGCGAGAAGTAGAACAGCGAGCGCGTCTCCTCATCAATTGTGTCATTGTGCGCTTCCAGCAATTTGTGCATGGCGTTTTTGCGATCCTTGAGCGCGTGATCGAAATCACCCTCAATCATGCGGTCAACACCGGTCCGAACCATCGCATCGCGCACTTCCATATACAGCGTCAGAGATCCGCCGAGAAACATGGACTCATAGGCAATCTTGCTGGCGATTTTGTCATGGATGTCAGAATACTGGAATTGCCGCTCCATCACCGATTTGCGCTTGCAGATGAAATCAATCTCGTGCCGGTGCTCTGGATGACGCAAGTAGAAATTCTTCAGCGCGGTCATCTCCATGTCGATCCGGGCCTGCACATCTTCCGGCAGGGATTCACTGAGAATGATGATGATATCGATATCCGAGCCCTTCACCATCTCCCCGCTCGCGACGTGTTCCCGTGGCTCATTGTGCGCGAGATAGTAGGCGAGATCGCCCGCGATAAATGCGCAGAGTTGGCTGCGAATGTCGCGTCCCAGAGTGACGAATACCTGCTTCATCACGGCTTGGGCCACCGACAGCTTTTCGCGGCTGATCTCCCGATGCATGTTCGACAGGGTGCCCTGCCGCTCGATCATCTTGTCGCGTTGGCCCGGCAAGCCGAACAAGGTGAAGGACAGGAAATCTCGCAGGATCGAAGGGCTCAGCCGCACCTGATCGTCGCGCGTGATATCAAATCGCAAATAGTAGCTGGCGAAATGGGACACGTGCAGCTTGCGGCTCTGATAGCAGGCTTGCCACAAGGCCAGATGTGGAACGCCATAAAGATCGTCAGCCAGCTCCTTGCCGAGCCGGGGTCCCTTCTCCGCCAGGACCGTCTCGATCCGGGCTTCAATTTCTTTCAAATCATAGGTCGGCACGCACGAATCTCCCACATTCTGCATGAGTAAGGCAGGCCAGGAAGACGCTGTCCAGCAAGGTCACGTGGTCACGATCCGCATTTGATACGATCAGGCGCGTCTCATCACTCAACGGTGACTGACTTGGCGAGGTTGCGCGGCTGGTCGACATCAGTCCCTTTGGCAACAGCCACATGATAGGCCAGCAATTGCAACGGCACTGCTGCCAGCACTGGCAGGCTGATATCATCACCATCCGGCAAGCAAATCACATGGTCAGCCCGGTTACCGGCAGCTTTGATGCCGGCTGCATCCGAAATGAGGATGACACGCGCGCCACGTGCGCGGATTTCCTCGACATTTGAAATGGTCTTCTCGAACAGCTCGTCTTTTGGCGCGATCACAACGACCGGAAGATCTTTTTCGATCAGCGCGATGGGGCCATGCTTCAACTCGCCGGCGGCATAGCCTTCGGCGTGAATATAGGACACTTCCTTCAGCTTGAGTGCACCTTCCAACGCCAGCGGGTAGTACCGTCCGCGACCGAGGAACAAGACATCCCGGCAAGGGGCCAACGTCTTTGCGATCTCGCGGATATCATCTTGTGCCTCAAGCGCCTCGGTCACCTTGCGTGGCAACGCCATCAGACTTTTGACCGCCATTACCTCATCACCAGGCAAAAGATGCCCCCGAGCCTTGGCTGCATTAAGGGCGAGCACAGCCAGAACAGACAATTGCGCGGTGAAAGCCTTCGTGGAGGCTACGCCAATCTCTGGCCCGGCATAGGTCGGCACGATCGCCGCCGCCTCTCGGGCGATCGAGCTTTCGGGTACGTTGACCACAGCCACGGCCGGGGTGCAATTTTGACGGCAATAGCGCAGGGCTGCCAGCGTGTCGGCTGTCTCTCCGGATTGGCTGACAAACATTGCTGGACCGGTCTGAGGCAGCACAGGTTCACGATAGCGGAATTCAGATGCGATATCGGTCTCGAACGCCAGTTTGGCTTTCTGTTCAAACCAGTATTTCGCTGTGTGGGCGGCATAATACGCTGTGCCACAGGCAATCGCCACAGCCCGATCAGCCTTGGCGAACATCGTATCGGCCACGTCGCCCAGATTGAGCGTCTGCGTTGCCTGGTCGATATAGGGCAGGATCGAGCGCGCGAGAGATTCCGGTTGTTCGTGAATTTCCTTCAGCATGAAATGATCATACTCGCCGCGCTCAATCAGGCCTTCGTTCACAGCGGATTTCACGCGGGGACGGTTTACGCGGTCACCATTTGCATTGCGCACATCATGGCTGGTGGGCGTCAGTACGACCCAATCGCCCTCTTCCAGATAAGTGACATCGCGCGTGAGGGGAGCCAGCGCGATAGCGTCTGAGCCAAGAAACATTTCGCCTTGCCCGTATCCGAGGACCAGCGGGCTGCCCTTGCGCGCCCCCATCAGCAAGTCCGTCTTGCCGGAAAAGATGGCAGCGATGGCGAAAGCGCCCGACAGGTTTTTCAGCGCGGCTTCGAATGCATCAACCGCGTCCATGCCTTCGGCCATGTTCTGGTCGATCAGCTGTGCGATGACTTCGCTGTCTGTCTCAGACTCGAATGTTCGGCCCCGCGCCTGCAAGTCTTTACGCAACTCGCGGAAATTCTCGATGATGCCATTGTGCACAATCGCGACCTTGCCTGACACATGGGGATGAGCATTGGTCTCGTTCGGCTTGCCATGCGTGGCCCAGCGCGTATGGGCGATGCCAGTCGGGCCATCAACCGGCGCGTCGGCCATGAGGGCTTCCAGATTGACGATCTTGCCCCTGGCGCGGCGGCGCTCAATTGCATCTCCCGCCAGCACAGCTATGCCGGCGCTGTCATAGCCACGATACTCCAAACGCTTCAGGCCGTCGACGAGACGCCCGGCAACGGTTTCCGTACCTGTGATCGCAACAATTCCGCACATACTCTACCTCCATTCGGGTAAAGCGTATTTAGACCGCCTGAATCCGCCAGGATAATGACACTTTGTGTAGGAATGCGACAACAGACAGGCAAAACCGTCTCATGGTGGGCATATTGCATGCTTTAGCTCTGCTGAACGATCAAATTATGGATGTCACACACATTCGGGTCTATCGCCCACGCAAGCCCGCTATATCTGGGATATCAAGAACTTACATATACTGATGATGCTTGAAGGACTGTACGCGTTTTGAAAAACCTCACCCACCTCGACAGGCTGGAGGCTGAAAGCCTGCACATCATCCGCGAAGTGGCCGCCGAGTGCGAAAATCCGGTCATGCTCTATTCCGTTGGCAAGGATTCGGCGGTGATGCTTCACCTTGCGATGAAGGCGTTCTATCCATCGCGCCCTCCCTTCCCATTGATGCACGTCGATACAACCTGGAAATTCCGGGAAATGATCGAGTTTCGCGACCGGAAAGCCAAGGAGCTGGGCTTCGATCTTCTGGTGCATGTGAACGAAGATGGCGTCCGCGACGGCGTCGGGCCGTTCAGTCACGGATCAGCCGTGCACACAGATGTGATGAAAACGCTCGCCCTCAAGCAGGCGCTCGACAAGTACAAGTTCGATGCAGCCTTTGGCGGCGCCCGACGCGACGAAGAAAAATCCCGCGCCAAGGAACGCATTTTCTCCTTCCGCTCAGCCGAGCACCGGTGGGACCCGAAGCGCCAGCGGCCAGAGCCGTGGAACGTTTACAATACACGTATCAATCAGGGCGAAAGCGTTCGAGTCTTCCCGCTGTCCAACTGGACCGAACTGGACATCTGGCAGTATATCCGCCGCGAAAACATCGAGATTGTCCCGCTCTACTTTGCTGCCCCGCGCCCCGTCGTGAACTGGAATGGTGTGGACATCATGGTTGATGATGACCGAATGCCGGAAGAATTGCGCAGCACTGCGGTGACCAAATCCGTCCGCTTCCGTACACTTGGCTGTTACCCGCTGACCGGCGCGGTCGAAAGCACAGCTGCCACGCTTGAAGACATCATCCAGGAAATGCTCCTGACCACCACATCCGAACGCCAGGGCCGCGTCATTGACGCCGACCAGTCCGGATCCATGGAAAAGAAAAAACAGGAAGGCTATTTCTGATGCGCCTCAATGACGACCTGATTGAATCAGATATCGCCGCCTATCTGGAGAAGCATGAGCATAAATCCCTGCTTCGCTTCATCACCTGTGGATCCGTGGACGACGGAAAGTCGACCCTGATCGGTCGCCTGCTCTATGACGCAAAGATGATCTTCGAGGACCAGCTGGCATCGCTCGAAAGCGACTCCAAGAAAGTGGGAACTCAGGGTGAGAATATCGACTTTGCCCTGCTCGTTGACGGACTGACCGCTGAACGGGAGCAAGGCATCACGATCGACGTGGCCTATCGCTTTTTCGCCACCGACAAGCGCAAGTTCATCGTCGCCGATACGCCAGGACATGAACAGTATACGCGCAATATGGCGACCGGCGCATCCACCGCAGATGTCGCCATCCTGATGGTGGATGCGCGCAAGGGCATCTTGACGCAAACACGGCGCCACAGCTTCATCACATCCCTGCTGGGCATTCGCAAAGTCGTGCTGGCCATCAACAAGATGGACCTGATCAATTACAGCCAGCAGGCCTATGACGACATCGTAGACGATTTCTACGCCTTCGCAGACGAGTTGGCGACGGATTTGGAAATCCAGCCAATCCCGATGTCTGCCCTCGAGGGCGTGAATATTACAAGCAAATCGAATGAAACAGACTGGTATGATGGCCCCAGCCTGATGGATTATCTGGAGACCGTGCCGGTTGGCGACCGTCGACTGAACACGCCTTTCCGTATGCCTGTCCAATGGGTCAATCGACCCAACCTCGACTTCCGAGGTTTCTCCGGACAGATTGCTGCGGGCTCGATCCAACCTGGTGACCGCGTCAAATCCATGCCGTCCGGGAAGCAGTCCACCGTCCAGAGAATTGTCACGGCGACGGGTGACCTTGAGCAGGCAATCGCCGGACAATCCGTTACAATCACGCTGGACGATGAAATCGACTGTTCGCGCGGCGACGTTCTCGTTTCAGCCGAAGACCCTTCCGAAGTGTCTGACCAATTTCAGGCTCGCCTGCTTTGGATGAGCGAAACGCCACTCCTGCCCGGTCGCCGCTACCTGCTGAAGATGGGGGCGAAGACTGTCACGGCCACGGTCAACGCGCCGAAGTATGGCATTGATGTCAATACACTGAACGATGTTCCAGCGAAGACGCTGGAACTCAACCAGATTGGCGTTACAACCCTGTCTCTAGACCAAGCCATTCCGTATGATCCGTATGATGTCAATCGAGAGATGGGCGGCTTCATTCTGATCGACCGGATGACGAATGACACGGTTGGTCTCGGCCTTGTCGACTTCGCACTCCGCCGCGCATCAAACATCCACTGGCAAGCCATGGATGTTGATCGGTCTGCGCTTGCGGAACAGAAGGGCCAGAAGCCAGCCGTGCTCTGGTTTACCGGCCTGTCAGGATCCGGCAAGTCGACCATCGCCAACGCCCTGCAGAAACTGTTGTTTGCCCAAGGCAAGCACACTTTCACGCTGGACGGGGACAATGTCCGTCACGGCCTGAACCGCGATCTCGGTTTTACCGATGCGGACCGCGTCGAGAATATTCGACGCGTCGCCAATGTCGCCCGCCTGATGTCCGACGCCGGATTGATCACGCTGGTCTCGTTCATCTCGCCGTTCCGGTCAGAGCGACAAATGGCGCGCAATCTGATGGCTGATGGCGAATTTATTGAAGTCTATGTCGACACGCCACTCAGCGTCGCGGAGGACCGGGATGTGAAGGGCCTCTACAAGAAAGCCCGCGCTGGAGAGATCAAGAACTTCACCGGCATCGATAGCCCGTACGAGCCACCTCAGGCGCCCGAACTGCGCATCGACACAGTGAACAATTCTCCGGAAGAAGCCGCCGAAGTCATTCTTGGCTTCATGCGTGAAAAGGGCCTGCTGAACGGCGAGTGACCCAGCATTGAAGGCGCCGTGCCCACCTGACCGGGCACGGCGCCGATCATCGCCTCCTTCCCCAACGTACCGGCTCGCCTTGCCGAATTTCGCACGCTAGGTGTCGTTTCACACAACGATAAGGGAGCGTGTCATGGCAAAAGGCGATCTGCCGGTTCTGGTTGGCGTGGGTCAAAGCCTCAGCCAGTGGGATGGAACAAGCGGAGCAGACGGTGCGCCGTCGCCCCTGTCGCTCATGGTCGACGCGTCCAGGGCAGCCCTCTCTGACAGTGGTGCAGACCTCTCCAAGGCCATCGACACGATTGCGGTTGTTCGCATCTTTGAAGATTCAGTCGGTGGCGCACCGCACCCGCACGGCCATAACACCAACCTTCCCGGCACGCTGGCGCGCGATATTGGCGCTGCACCCGATACGCTGATCTATGAAACCGTTGGCGGTCAGAGCCCACAGGCCCTTGTCAATGAGATGGCCGCGCGCATCCATGCGGGCGATGCTGACTGCGTGCTGATCTCCGGTTCCGAGGCCAATCGGGCCTCGAAGGGCGCGCGCCGGAACAATGTGGAAATTAACTGGGCCGACGGCGCTGATGCGGATTACGAAGATCGCGGCATGGGTCCGATGATGCTGTCGCGCGAAGAAATCAAGCATGGCATCGTCGCGCCAGCTTATTTCTATGGCCTGTTCGAAAACGCCATCGCCGCCCGCGAAGGCCATTCACGCAGCCAGCACCGCAAGGCCATGGCCGAACTCTTCCAGCCCTTCTCTGTTGTTGCTGCAAAGAACCCGTATTCTCAATTCCCGGAGGAACGCTCGGTTGAGTTTCTTTCGACACCGTCCAAGGCGAACTACGAATATGCTGATCCGTTCCTGAAATGGTTCATCGCCCAGGACGCTGTGAACCAGGGCGCTGCTGCGATCCTGATGAGCAGCTCCAAAGCCGACGCATTGGGTGTTCCGGAAGACAAGCGTGTCTATCTTCACGGTGCAGGCGAAGCGGCCGACGATCTGATCTCGCTGCGCCCGAGACTCGACGGCTCATGGGCAATGCAGACCGCCATAGATCGCGCATTGGATCAGGCCGCGAAAGCAACAGGCGATATCAAGCATCTGGATCTCTATTCCTGCTTTCCATGCGCCGTGTTCTCTTCAACTGCCGCGCTGGGCATCGACTGGAAGAATGATCCGCGCCCACTCACCCTGACGGGTGGCCTGCCCTTTTTTGGCGGACCGGGAAACAATTATTCCCTGCACGGTATCGCGGAAATGGTGTCGACCCTTCGCGCAGATCCCGGCAGCTATGGCCTTGTGCTCGCCAATGGTGGCTGGATGACAAAGGAAGCGGTCGGGATCTACTCGACACAGAAGCCGACCCGTTTCGCACCCGCAGAATCCTATGCAACACCAACCGAACAAGTCACGCTTTGTGGCGAGGATTGCGAGGGAACGCTGGAAACCTTCACGGTCACGCATGGCAAGGAAGGACCGAACAAAGGCATCGCGTTCGTACGCCTCGAGGATGGGCGCCGGGCACTTGCCGTCGCATCCCCCGCTGCGCTCGCGACGTTACGTGAAGATGCCTCGCCCGTCGGCCGCAAGGTTGCCGTCAGCGTGGATACTGAAAAGGAGCGTGGCACGTTCAGTTTCATCTGACCGAGCCGCTTGCCCCGCCCCCCGGTTTCGACCAATCTCCGGCGCATGACGAAACATTTCAAGACATTCGGCGTCATTGGCGGCGGCGCATGGGGCACAGCGATTGCCCAGATGCTGACCCGGGAGGCCCAGGACGTGCTGATCTGGTGCCGCGAAGCAGAGGTGGCCGAAGCCATCAATACGCGCCATGAGAATACGGTCTTCCTGCCGGGCGTACCTTTGAACCCCGCGCTCAAGGCGACATCGGACCTCGCAGACCTGCACCTGATGGACGCGCTCTTTTCTGTCGCCCCTGCCCAGCACACACGGGCAACCTTGCAGGCACTGAAAGAGCATATCCGCCCCGGCACACCAGTTGTCCTCTGCTCCAAAGGCATCGAACTGAAGACAGGCGAATTCATGACGCAGGTGCTGGCCGACGAGCTGCCCGAAGCGGTTCCGGCTGTCATGTCCGGCCCGAGCTTCGCCATCGATGTGGCCAAGGGCCTGCCGACGGCTGTGACCTTTGCCATCGAAAATGAAACCCTTGGCGCCGAACTGATCGCCGCTGTTGCGACCCCGAATTTCCGCCCTTACCTCGCGCATGACCTGTTAGGTGCAGAGATCGGCGGCGCGGTGAAGAATGTGCTCGCCATTGCGTGTGGTATCGCACTCGGCAAGGGCCTGGGCCGCTCTGCCCATGCAGCGCTCATTGCCCGCGGCAGCGCGGAAATGACCCGGCTCGCTCTTGCCCTGGGCGCCGAGCGCGAAACCCTTTCCGGCCTGTCAGGGCTGGGCGACCTCGTCCTGACCTGTTCTTCCGAGACGAGCCGCAACATGAGCTGCGGACTGGCGTTGGGCAAAGGTGAGCCCCTTGAAGACATCATGGGCGCGCGAAACGCCGTGACCGAAGGCGTCGCAACCGCGCCGGTTCTGAAACGGATTGCTGCAGAACGCGGCGTCGACATGCCGATCTGTGATGCAGTTGCGGATGTGATTGAAGGCGCAATCAGCGTCGATGAAGCAATCCAACGCCTGCTGATGCGTCCGAACAAGGTTGAAACAGTCTAGGACGGGTTTACCGACATCAAGCCCGTCACACCGGGGTTTTCACCAGTTCGAAATGAGACCGGACGGTGGGTTTGTCGTCCGGAGAAACCGCGACACCGGTCTTGATCAGCTC
>Ga0208790_1000878_pt1 | contig 13618 bp, 9 predicted proteins | sample 10_taG_FD_184083 | JGI IMG/M metagenome (GOLD analysis project Ga0208790, IMG submission 184083) | Marine viral communities from the Subarctic Pacific Ocean - 10_ETSP_OMZ_AT15264 metaG (SPAdes) (version 2) | ecosystem: Environmental > Aquatic > Marine > Oceanic | place: Pacific Ocean | collected... | reverse complement strand
GCATATCGTGTTCACGATGGTAAACCAGACCCAAATAATTCTGCACACATATATCATTTATCTGAAATATTGATTGAGTACAAATGGCCATTTGAAGTTATAGATGAAATCTTACAGAATTTAAATGAAGTTGATATTGTCAAGAATAAAAAAAGTGGCAATGTTTATTCAGTTCAAAACCATAATCCAGATACTCAAGATTTAGTTAAGAAAGACGCTTCACCAGAAGATGTTAAAAAAGTTGATAAGGGTGAAGAACCACAAAAGATAAAAGGTGAACCTAAACCACCTAAGAAAAATGCACTTGACTTTGAAAATGATACAACAGAAGATATAGTTACAAAAACTGGTGGTGGTGAGTTTAAAGAAACAAATCAAGAACAATCAGTAGAGAGAGTTGGTAAATATAGAGAAGAAGTTTTTGCTGGTAAGTCAAGTAAAGGTGGTGGTGATACTACTGCTCAAGAAGAAATGGCAAATATGTCAAGAGAAATTGCCGTTCAAAATCCTGATATGACTAAAGAAGAAGTAGAAGAGGCTATGTGGAAAGAAATACAAGAAAAATATCCAGATAGTAAATATGCTCAAAATGAAGAGAGAACAAAAAAGTTAATTAAGAAATCAACTGCTGGTGTAAAAACTATAAAAGAAGTACAATCAAGAGAAGAATATAATTATGGTGAACAACCACCAGGATATCCTACAAATACTACAGATGCACAAATAGTAAGAGATACTTTACTTACAGAATATGAAAAGGCTAAAGCTTCTGGTGATAAAGAAGCAATGAAATATTATGAAAATGAATTAAAGTGGATGCAGAAAAAAGCTACAGATAAATCAGTAACAGGTAAAGAAGGTGATGCCGATACTATGATGATTTATAAGGATAAACAAGGTAGAACAAGAGTATTATATGTTACTAATAAACAAGGTGAATCAGATATGCAATCTAATTCTACGATTGAAACTGTTTCATTGGCTACAAAAGAAAATGTACATCCAGATGCTGAAGCTGCAGTGGTGATTGATATTCAAGAGGGTGCTTCTCAAATGGCAACTGGATTTAATAACAAATATGTTAAGAAAAGTTCTCAAGTAATAAAAGAAAATAGAGAGGATTTATCTAAAGTTGAGGACATTATAGGTAAGGCAGCACAAGCACAAACTGGTAGAGCAGAATTTCATAGTGATAAACCAAGTGAAAAATATTTAAATGATAATAAGAAGAATCCAGAAGTTAGAGCAAGACTACTTGGTATGGATAATCCACCAAATGATGATCCAAAGTCACCAGAATATAAAGAATGGAAAAAGAAAGTAAAAAATGCTTGGAACGAATCAGAACAAGATTTTACAAATGAACAAGTAATTAAAGCTTCATTAGATTCTACTGGAACAGGTTCAGTTCAAGGTATTGGAAGTGGTGCAAATGGTGTAGCATACACAACAGTTAAGGCAACACAAGTTACGAGAAGTATAAGAAATAAAGTAAAATCTTTGATGAAAAAGAACCCTACTATGAGTCAAAGGGAAGCTTGCGAAGCAGTTGCAAATGATAAACGAGGTAAAAAGGGAAAGGAAAAACCTTTATATGGTGGGGCTTTTAGTGGGGATGATGTAGAAAGAATAATGAATAATAAAGGTTTGGAAGCACTTGAACAAGAACAAGAAACAAGAGCTCGTTCTATGGATGGTATGTATGAAGAAACTACTAATGGATTGAGAAGTGCAGATGTTAATCTTTATATTTCACAAGGTATGAGTGAGGAAGAAGCTCTTGAGAAGAGTAGAAATGAATCTGGCCCACATGAACAGAGTTATACCACTGGATATATGGAAAGAATGCATTGGATGGATTATATTTCAGGTGATGTTGATGGTAGAGTGGTTGGTGAAATGGGTGAAAATTCACATCCACCAAGACATATTAGAGAATGTTTGGCAAAACAAACAGGATTTGATGGAGACCCAAATGCTGACCCTGATAAATTAAAAGAACATATACTAAAAAATGTTAGAGCAGATTCTGAAAATCAAACTCTCACATTTGTAAATAAAGAAAGTGGTGAAACAAGAACTTTAGGAAATGACACACATAGATTGGCTGGTAGAAATGAGAAAATGGCAGGTGCATTTGGTCCTGATATGGTGAAGTGTTTGAAAAGTAAAGGAGCTTCATAATGAAAACTCAACTACTCTGTACCTTCACTAAACGAAATAAATTTTATGAAACAATAGATATTATTATTGCGTGTAATGATATTGTGTTTGATAAGATATATGCATTTCAGAACGAGAATGACCATCATCAATTAATATGTACATATAATGTAGAATATGATGAAGATTTTATTGAAAATATACCAGATACTATTTCATTACATAGAAAAAAGAATACAAATACATTATATACAATTAATGCATTGAATGATTTAATTCGTGAGTTAAATGGTGGGAAATTAGACAAGACATTTCCCATAGAATGGGAAAATTATAAAAACAGTTTATTACTTACAAACGAAGAAGGTCTCAATAAAATACCAACAAGAATTTATACCATAGTAAATGTGAAAACTTGGGATAAAGATAAAAATAAAAAATAAAATGTATTTTCAATAAATTGATTATACTTATTTATGTATCAAGGTTATACTTGATTAAAAAATACTAATTAAATACTTAAAAATAGGAGATAAAAAATGGATTTAAACGCAATCAAAAAACGTCTTAATCAACTTCAAACATCAAACACAAGAACATCTAATCTTTGGAAACCACAACCAGGTTCACAAGTGGTTAGAATTGTTCCTTATAAATTCAATCAAAGTAATCCTTTTATTGAATTATACTTTCACTATGATTTAGGTGGTAAGAATTATCTTTCACCAATTTCATTTGGTCGCCCGGACCCAATTGAAGAGTTTGCTCAAAAACTCAAATCAACAGGTTCTAAAGATGACTACCGTTTAGGTAGAAAGGTTGAAGCAAAAATGAGAACTTTTGCTCCAGTCGTAGTTCGTGGCGAAGATAATGAAGGTGTTCGTTTTTGGGGTTTCGGAAAAACAGTTTATCAAGAACTGTTATCAATCATTGCAGATCCAGACTATGGTGATATTACAGACCCAGTAAGTGGTCGTGATGTTGCTGTAGAATTCAAAACTGCTGAGGAAACAGGTAAATCTTTTCCCTCAACGTCAATCAGAGTGAAACCAAATCAAACTCCAATTACAGAAGATGCATCTGTTCTTGAATCAATCAAAGAAACGCAAAAGAATATTACTGAAATTTATCAGGAACGTTCTTATGACGAATTGACTCAGGCTCTTAATGACTACTTAAATGGTAGTTCAGAAAAGACTGAAGAAAAAGTAGAAGAAACAGTAAAAGCTGTTCCTGAAACAAAATCTTATGATTCAAAGAAAACATCAGATGCGTTTGATGATTTATTTAATAACTAAATAAAATAATATAGGGTGGCTAGGGTTAAGAGCTACTGTTTGTTCCATGCATGTAAAACGCACCGACATCTGGAGCCACTTATATTTATAGGAGATTTTTATGTCAACACGAGATGAATTGGCTGGTGTCTTAGCCGACACCTTAAATAAACAGTTCAAGGATATGAAAGTTGCATATTTCTTGGATGGCACCGATACAACACCTACAGATATAAAAGATTTTATATCAACTGGTTCTACTATGTTAGATTTAGCAATATCAAATAAACCAGAAGGTGGTATTGCAGTCGGTAGAATTACTGAAATCAATGGATTGGAATCAAGTGGTAAATCACTACTTGGAGCTCATACATTAGCTGAAACTCAGAAAAAGGGTGGTGTAGCTGTTTATATAGATACAGAAACTGCTGTTAGTACTGAGTTTCTCGGTTCTATTGGTGTAGATGTAGAAAATATGTTGTATTTACACTTAGAAACAGTAGAAGATATATTTACAGCAATAGAAGAAATTGTAACTAAAGTTCGTGAATCAGATAAAGATAGGTTAGTAACTATCCTTGTAGATTCACTTGCGGCCGCTACAACTAAAGTAGAGTTAGAAGCTGAGTTTGATAAAGATGGTTGGGCTACAAGTAAAGCAATTATACTATCAAAGGCTATGAGGAAAATTACTCAGATGATTGGTAGACAAAAGATAGCTTTAGTATTCACTAATCAACTTAGACAAAAACTTGGAGTAATGTTTGGAGACCCTTGGACTACAAGTGGTGGTAAAGCATTACCGTTTCACGCATCAACACGTATCAGATTAAAAAATCTAGGTCAAATTAAAGATAAAAAGAATAATAATATTGGTATAAAGATGAGAGCTCAGGTCATTAAAAATAGATTAGGACCTCCAATGAGACATGCTGATTTTGAACTTTACTTTGAAACAGGTATTGATGACGATGGTAGTTGGTTAAAAGTTATGAAAGAACATAAACTTGTAAAACAAGGCGGTGCCTGGTATACCATGAATAATCATAACGGTAAAGAACTTAAATTTCAATCTAAAGATTGGACTGAACAACTTAAAGATAAAGACTTTAAAGAGCATTGTTACAACTTAATTTGTGATAAAGTAATTCTCAAATATGAAAAGAACTTTGGCATAGATGATGTAGTTGTGGAAGAAGAAATAAGTGAGTAATGAAAAATATCTTTCTATACTTGAAGAAATCAAGAAGAAGGGTGGCTCTTTAGATAGCGGCGAACCTAATGATAAAGTACTTATAATAGATGGTCTAAATACTTTTATACGAGTATTTAGTGTTATACCGACTACTAACGATGATGGTATTCATGTTGGTGGAATAGTTGGTTTTCTTAGAAGTATTGGTTATACTATAAATATGTTTAGACCTACCCGCGTTATCATAGTATTTGATGGCAAAGGTGGGTCTACCCGCCGCAGGAAGTTATATCCCGAATATAAAGCAAAACGAAAAACAAAATATAGAGTAAATAGAGCATATGATTTCGCATCTCAAGAAGATGAGAAACAAAATATGATAATGCAGTTACAGAGAGTAGTTGAATATTTAGAAACACTACCTGTAACTGTTTTATCTTATGATAACATTGAAGCAGATGATACGATAGGTTATCTATGTAGACAAGTTCTAACTGATTCTAAAATTACAGTTATGTCTACTGATAAAGATTTTCTCCAGTTAGCGAATGGTAGAATTAAGATATGGAGTCCGACTAAAAAGAAAATGTATGATGAAGATACTGTATTAGATGAATTTGGTATTTCTTCTCATAATCTTATTTGGTATAGAGTATTAGATGGTGATAAATCAGATAACATTCCAGGTGTAAGAGGTTTAGGACTAAAAACAATACAAAAAAAATTACCATTTTTGAGTGAAAATCGTATAGTTGATATGGATGAAGTTTTAGATGTTTTACCCGAATCAAAGGATACTATAGAATTAAATTATAAGTTAATGCAGTTATCAGATGTAGATATTTCAGGTTCTACAAAAACTAAAATAATAGATAGAGTAAATGAACCCATTAATAGATTAATAAAATATAAGTTTCAAACGATGTTTTTAGAAGATAAGTTATATACAGCTTTACCAAATGTTAATAGTTGGTTACTTACTAACTTTAATCAATTAAATCATTGTGCTGAGAAAACTCATGGGTAAAGAATATAAAAAAATATTACCATTAAAAGATAATGAAAAAGTAGTAGACCAAGTTGGATGGTTACCCTTATCAGTTATTGAGCCAAGTAGAAAATCAAAAGTTAAATGGAAAAACGCTTATTTAAACGATGGCTTATCAGAAAAAAGACGAAGTGAAGATAGTGAATATCTCCCAGGCCTTGGTTTTAGTGAGTTCCATGCAGGTCTTACTGAAGACTTAATACATTATTGGTCAGTAGTAGATAGTGTTGTAGTAGATCCATTTGCTGGTAGAGCGACAAGGGCATTTGTAACATCTAAACTTGGAAGAAAATATTATGGTTATGATATAGCACCAAAAACTGTTGAACGAGTTAAAAAACATTTAGACAGTTTCAGTATTGATGCTACTATTTATTTAGAGAATGGTTGTGAAATGAAACATACTGTAAACGATTTTGCAGATTTAGTTATGACTTGTCCACCATATCAACAATTAGAGAAATATGAATCTGTTAAAAATCAATTATCAGATATAAATGATTATGAAACATTTTTAGGAATGTTAAAGTTATGTGCTGTTAACATTAAAAGGGTTTTAAAACCTGGTGGATTTTTAGTTTGGGTATGTGCTGATTGGAGAGATGGAAAAGAGTTTCGTTCATTTCATACCGATTCAATTCAAATGTTTAAAAATGTTGGATTAAAGTATCATGATTTAATTGTGATGAAAAATAAAAGTCCGTTTGCTAGTATGCAAATAGGTAAAGTAGCAGCAAATAGATATACAAGTAAAATACACGAGTATATTTTAGTTTTTAGGAAAGAGGGTGAATTGAACTACCCGTCAAATGATATACGAACACAAGTAAGTAAATGGTGGTAAGATGAGTGAAACACTAACACAATTTGGAACATCATTTCAATCTAAGATTATCGCATCTTTGTTAAGAGATGTAAAATTTATACAAACTATTAATGATATTTTAGAACCTGATATGTTTGACTCAGATTCTAATAAATGGTTAGTAAAAGTAATAAGAGATTATTTTTATGAATATAAAAAACAACCTACATTGGATGTTTTGAAGTATAAGTTAGATGAGATAGATAATGATGTTTTAAAAGTTGGAGTGGTAGATAAATTACGGGATGTTTGGCAAAATATTGAAGCGACTGATTTAGAATTTGTTGAAGAACAGACTTTAGATTTTTGTAAGAATCAAACATTAAAAGGAGCCATATTAAATTCAGTTGAGTTGTTAGAAAATAAAGATTATGATGGTATAAAGAGTATTATAGATGAAGCGATGAAAGCTGGTAGTACAAGAGATTTAGGTCACGATTATTTAGTTTCGTTAGAAGATAGACTTACTCAATCAGCGAGAATAACAGTAAAAACACCGTGGGATATAGTAAATGAAATTATAGATGGTGGTTTGGGAGTTGGTGAATTAGGTGTTGTAGTGGCACCAGCTGGTATTGGTAAATCTTGGACACTACAATGTATAGGAGCTGGAGCATTAAGAGATGGTAAAACTGTAGTTCATTATACATTAGAGTTGAATGAGAATTATGTCGGTTTACGATATGATTCTATTTTTAGTGGAGTTACTACAGCAAATATAAAATATTATAAAGAAGATGTAAAAAGTAAGTTAGAAAAACTTCCAGGTAAACTATTAATAAAATATTTTCCAACAAAATCAGCAAGTGTACAGACATTAGGGGCACATTTAAGACAAATAGAATTAAGTGGGATAAAACCGGATGTAGTATTAGTAGATTATGCAGATATATTAAAATTAACAGGTAACTTTAGAGAGAAGAGACATGCTATAGGTAATACATATGAAGATTTAAGAGGATTAGCCGGTGAGTTAGAAATACCGATATGGACAGCTTCACAAGCTAATCGTTCAGCGTTAGAAGAAGATGTAATCGGAGCTGATAAAATAGCTGAAGATTATAGTAAAATCATGACTGCCGATTTTGTTATGAGTATGAGTAGAAAAGTAGAAGATAAAATAGCTAATACTGGTAGATTTCATATTATAAAAAATAGATTTGGTATTGATGGTATTACTTATCCTGCTACAATTAATACAAATATTGGTCAAGTTAAGATATTTGAAGGTAGTAGTCAGTTTGGAAAAGAGGCACAATCTAAGATGGATAATAGTCAGGAGTTTTTAAGAAAAGAATTAGCGAACAAATATAAAGATATGGAAAAAAAAGTTGAAGGATTTGAGTAAATGCGGCATATATATTATATTTATGTTTGTTGTAAGGTAGGTAATTCTAAAATGGAGTGTTATTAAATGGAAAAGTTTCAGTTATCAGAAAAATTTATAAATAAGTACAAAAGAAAAAAACCACCATTCGGTTTTAATGGCTTAGGTGAATTAGTTTATATGAGAACTTATTCTCGAATTAAAGACAATGGAAAAAATGAGAGATGGTGGGAGACAATTCAACGAGTTATAGAAGGAACATATTCAATGCAAAAAAATTGGATTGATTCTCATCAATTAGGTTGGAATCCTTGGCAAGCTCAACGGTCAGCTCAAGAAATGTATGACCGAATGTTCAATATGAAGTTTTTACCTCCTGGTCGTGGTCTTTGGGCAATGGGAACAGCTATAACAGAAGAAAAGAATTTATATGCAGCATTAAATAATTGTGCATTCGTATCTACTAAAACACTTAAAGAAGATTATTCAAAACCATTTACATTTTTAATGGACGCCTCTATGTTAGGTGTAGGAGTTGGTTTTGATACAAAAGGTGCGGGTGAAGTTATGATTAAATTACCTAATCCAAATAGAGGTATAGAAGAATATGAGATACCAGATACACGAGAGGGTTGGGTAGAATCATTAAAGTTATTGTTAGAAAGTTATTTTCACAGTACAGCAGAAGTTCAATTTGATTATTCAAAAATTAGACCAGAGGGAGAACCAATCAAAGGTTTTGGTGGAGTATCAAGTGGCCACGAACCACTACAAGAAATTCACGAAGAAATTAGAAAAGTATTAAATAGAAATGTAGGTGAACCTATTACAATTACTACTATTGTAGATGTTATGAATCTTATAGGAAAATGTGTTGTAGCAGGTAATGTAAGACGAACAGCAGAGATTGTATTTGGTGATCCACATAATGAAGAATATTTAGATTTAAAGAATTATAAAGTAAATAAACATAGAGAAACTTATGGGTGGACTTCTAATAATAGTATATTTGCAGAACTCGGTATGGATTATACTGATGTATGTAAGAGAATTAATGATAACGGAGAACCTGGATTCGCTTGGTTAAAGAATATGAGAAAATTCTCTCGTATGCAAAATGGTGGTGATAATAAAGACCATAGAGTTGCAGGTGGTAATCCTTGTTTAGAACAATCATTGGAAAGTTACGAATTGTGTTGCTTGGTAGAAACGTTTCCATCCAATCACGATTCATTAGAGGACTATCAAAGGACACTTAAATATGCTTATCTGTACGCTAAAACAGTAACACTTGGTAAAACTCATTGGCCAGATACTAATCGCGTTATGTTAAGAAATCGTAGAATTGGATGTTCAGTAAGTGGAGTTGCTCAATTTATTACAAAACATGGAATGGAAGAATTGAGAAAGTGGTTAGAGAAAGGGTATAAAACAATTCATGAGTGGGATTGTATGTATTCAGATTGGTTTGCTATACCAAAATCAATTAAAACTACTTCAGTAAAACCAAGTGGAACGGTTTCATTATTAGTAGGAGCAACACCTGGAATGCACTATCCAGAGTCAAGATTTTACATAAGACGAATGAGGTTATCAAAACATTCAGAGTTAATAGGACCATTGAAAAAAGCAGGTTATAAAATAGAACCGGCATTTGGTTCAGAGGATGCAACCATGGTTGTAGAAGTACCAGTAGATGTGGGTGAGGGAATAAGAACAGCGGCTGAACTTTCGATTTGGGAACAATTCAGTTTAGCCGCATTCTTACAACGACATTGGGCAGATAACCAAGTTAGTTGTACAGCAACATTCGACCCCGAAACAGAGGCAGATGAATTACCACACGTTTTAAATTATTTCCAATATAAATTAAAAGGTATATCATTATTACCACGACACAAGTTAGGTGCTTACAAACAAATGCCATATGAAGCAATTACAGAAAAAGAATATAACAAACAAGTTAAAAAACTTGGATATTTGAGTTTTGTAGGTGTTGAAGGTGAAGAAGCAGAAATAGACAAATTCTGTAATTCTGATCAATGTGAGATTCCAGGAGAAATGATAAAAAGTACTTGACTTGTATAGGTTTTTATTCGTATATTTAGACATAATAAATTGGGAAATTATATAAAAGTTGTATCAAAACATATTTTACGATAGAAGAGTAAACAAAATGCATATTTGGGATGATAAGTTTGGACATCAAACTTTTCGTTACAAGAAGTATGCTTATGTTAAAAATAGAACTGGTAGTTATGTTTCTCTTTATGGAGATAAATTAAAAAGAGTAAATAAGTGGGATAAAGAACAACCAGGTATGTTCGAATCAGATGTTAACCCTGAAATTCGAGTTTTAGTTGATAATTATACAGATTCAGATGAAGTTTCAGAAGGACATAAAACTTTAATATTTGATATTGAAGTTGAAGTAACTCAAGGGTTTCCGAATATTAAAAAAGCTGAAAATAAGATAACTTCAATAGCATTTAATGACCCAATTTTAAATACATATTTTTGTTATGTATTAGACCCATCATCAGAATTAGAAACAGATGTTAAAAGAACAAATGGGGATATAATAGTATCTTTTAAAGATGAATATGATTTATTAAATGCATTTTTTAAAAAGTATATGGAAATACAACCAACAATTTTAACAGGTTGGAATGTAGAATTTTTTGATGTTAGTTATTTGTACAATAGAACTTGTCAAATTTTAGGACAGAATATAGCTAATTTATTGTCTCCAATACAACAAGTTTATTGGAGTGATTTTCATAATAGATATAAAATAGCGGGAGTAAATATTTTAGATTATTTAGCGTTGTATAGAAAATATACTTTTAGTGAAAGACCCTCTTATAGATTAGATGATATATGTGAATATGAAGTAGGTGAAAAGAAAGTTGCATATGAGGGTACTTTAAATGATTTATATAAAAATGAGTTAGAAAAATTTGTACAATACAATTTACAGGATGTTAAACTAGTTAAGAAACTTGATGATAAATTAGATTTTATTGAAATAGCTAGAGGGTTAGCACATTTAGGTCATATACCATATGAAGACGTATTTATGAGTTCACGATATCTTGAGGGAGCTATCTTAGTATATTTACGAAAAAATAATATTGTCGCTCCAAATAAACATAAAAAAGATGGGAATACAAAATTTGAAAAATTTATGGGGGCTTACGTACAAGAACCACAGAGTGGAAAACATGATTGGGTATATGATTTAGATATTACTTCTATGTATCCATCTTGTATTATGTCTTTAAACATTTCACCTGAAACTAAATTGGGTAAAATTGAAGGTTGGAACTCTGAAGAATTTTTAAAAAAAGATAATAGAAAAACATATTCATTTATTAATAACGGGAATTTAATTAATAGATATACTGAAACAGAATTGAAAAAAATGTTTGAAAATGAATCTATAGGTATAGCCACTAATGGTGTAATATATCGTACTGATAAAGACGGTTTATTACCCGCTTTACTTAGAAAATGGTTTGATGAGAGAGTTGAATATCGTAAATTATCTAAAAAATTTCATGAAGAAGGTGATAAGATAAAATCAGATTATTTTGATAGAAGACAACATTTACAGAAAATTGTTTTGAATAGTTTGTATGGAGTATTAGGATTACCAGTATTTAGATTTTATGATTTAGATAATGCAGAGGCAGTTACTTATACAGGACAAACATTGATTAAATTTACTAGAAAGGCAGTAAACGCTTATTATAATAAAGAACTTAATGATACAGAGGATTATTGTATTTATATAGATACTGATTCAGTATTTTACTCAGCAACACCTTTAATTAAAAAAAGACATCCTGATATAGATATGAGTAGTGATACTCAAATGACTAAAGTTATTTTGAATATAGCAGATGAAGTACAAAGTTATTTAAATAGAGGTTATGATTATTTTGCTAAAAAGTTTTGTAATTTAGATAAACATAGATTTGATATTAAACAAGAAGTTATTGCTAAGAGTGGATTGTTTGTTACAAAGAAAAGATATGGACTTAAAATTATTAATGATAACGGTAAAAAAGTTAATAAAATGTTAGTAAAAGGGTTAGATACTGTTAGGTCTAGTTTTCCCGATGCTATGAGAGTTATGTTAAATAAATTAATAGAAGATATTTTAATGAATGTTCCCAAGAAAGAGTTAGATAAATTTATTATTAATTTTAAAAATAGTATGAAATTAATGGATTTTAATAAAATTGCTATTCCAATAAGTGTAAAAGGTTTACATAAATATAGAAATAAGGAAGGTTCTCTATTTAAATCACATTATTTAAGAACACCAGTACACGTTAAAAGTGCTTTATATTATAATGATTTCCTTAAATATAAAAAGATTTCAAGACAGTATTCCGGAATACATAACGGTGATAAGATTAAATGGGTATATTTAAAACAAAATCCTTTAGGTATAGAAACTATAGCATATAAAGGACATGAAGATCCACTCGAAGTATTAGATTTCATTAGAGAGTATATACATCCAGATAAGATTTATACTAAAGCATTGTATAAAAAAATTATGAGATTATATAAAAGTATGAAGTGGAGTGAACCTACTGATGCGTCTAAGACAATAGAAAGATTTTTTTGATTTTGAGAAAACAAACTTATATATATGTATATATAGTTATAAACAATAGGAGAAGTTATAATGGATAAACAGAAATTAGTACGTTTTATTAGTAAATATTATTTAAATGGGATAGCAGAGTCAGTAATACTAAAAAGTGATTTTGTAAATCAAAAATTAAAAACAAGATTTGTATCCGATGATAAGACTTTGCTAGGGATAGTACAATTAGATAAATGGGATTTTGAAGATGCTCATATAGGTATTTATAATACAGAACGATTATTAAAATTACTATCAGTAATGGATACAGATATTAATTTTTCGATTACTAAATCAGAAGAAAAAGCGTTGTCAATGAAAATAGCAGATAATGTATCTTCAGTAGATTATGTATTAAGTGATCCTTCAATTATAAATGAACCTCCAGGTTTACAGAATATTCCTGATTTTGAATTAAGTATACATATTACTCCTACTGTAATAAATAAATTTATAGGTGGTAAATCTGCTTTACAGGATGCTACAACTTTTACAGTAATAACTGTTAATGATTTGACTAAGTTAGTCATAGGACATTCTGCAACTTTAACTGATAGAGTTACTATACCAGTAAATACTCAAGATTTTCAACATATTAAAGAAGTTTCATTCAACGCAGAATATTTTAGTCAGATATTGTTAGCTAATAAAGAGTGTGAAAGTGCTATTTTATATGTTAGTAGTGCTGGACTATGTAAAATATCTTTTAAGATAGATAATTATTCGTCTACATATTGGTTAGTAGGAACAAGTGAATTAGCATAATGAATAATTCTAATACTTTATGGGTAGAAAAGTATAGACCGTATTCTTTAGATACTTATATTGGTAATGAACATCTCAAAAGTAAAGTAACTATTTATTTACAGAATAATGATTTACCACATTTACTTTTATATGGTAAGGCTGGTACAGGTAAAACTACTTTAGCTAAAATTCTTGTAAAGAATATTGAATGTGATTATCTTTATATTAATGCGTCTGATGAAAATAGTGTAGATACAGTTCGTAATAAAGTTAGACAATTTGCTTCAACTGTTGGTTTCAAAGATTTAAAAATAATAATTTTAGACGAGTGCG
>Ga0208790_1000873_pt1 | contig 13635 bp, 16 predicted proteins | sample 10_taG_FD_184083 | JGI IMG/M metagenome (GOLD analysis project Ga0208790, IMG submission 184083) | Marine viral communities from the Subarctic Pacific Ocean - 10_ETSP_OMZ_AT15264 metaG (SPAdes) (version 2) | ecosystem: Environmental > Aquatic > Marine > Oceanic | place: Pacific Ocean | collected... | reverse complement strand
GCTCTTTAGTAATCGTTGCTACCTTATTAGAAATCTTACCTTTTAATCCAGATAACTTACGAAGTTTCTCTGCAGCACCATCACTCTGAGTTCGCATCTGTGTATATCCTACTACTTCACCTTCATAGAATTCATTATCCTTTATTAACTTTGATACAGACTGATCAAGTTCATTAATCTTATTATTCTTTTCTTCTATATTCTCTTTGCCACGATTTTCTATCTCCCCAATAAACTCCCTTTGCATAACAACTTTATCACTAAGAGATTCTTTCTTTAATTCTAATGTTTTAACATCATCCTTTATCACACGCATCTTATCTTTAACGAAATTACCCATCGTAGAAAAGATCTTAATGTCTAAAAGATCCTCAATAACTTCTCTTCTATTAGCAGCAGTCAATTGCATAAAAGGAACAAAAGTACTAGAACCCAAAATAACAATTTGAGTGAAAGACTTATAATTCATCTTAAGAACATTTTGTTCCAACCACTTCTGTTGATCTAAAACATGAGCATCTTGATCTAATAACTCTCCATCTCTATAGATCTTAAAAATATTTGGTTTAATTCCTCTTACTACTTTCCAAGATATACTATTAATAGATAAATCAATTTCAACTAAGCAATTCTTTTCATTAGTAGTATTAACTAATTGAGGCTTAGTAATTTTTCTAAAAGCCTTACCATACAACACAAAAGTCAAGGCATCTAAGACGGTTGATTTCCCAGCACCATTAGTGCCCACAATCAGTGTGGTAGAATTTTTATTTAATTTAAGTTCAATAAATTGATTGCCGGTGCTTAAAAAATTTTTCCATCTTATCGTCTCAAATATAATCATGTGGTTTTAATGGGGGAATTACGATATCATTGGGAGTAATAATAGTATACCTGTGGCCATGCATTTCACAAGTTTTAATCATTACCTCATCTTCAACTTTAATAACTTTCATTTCAGGATAATCCATATCCTCTAATTGTAAGGCATAACGAGTAGCGTCATCTTCCTCTTGAAAAATATAAAGAACTTGATCTTCATCATCATCTGTCACAGAATAGGCTCCCTCTCTTTCCTTTCCTTTTATAGTTATAATGTACATTATACCATCTCGCAAGATTCTTGATAAATTTCCTTTATCATTTTCTGAATAACGGACTTGTCCAATTCTGTTTCTGACTCTAAAATATATCTATCCAAAATAGAAAGAGTGTCCTCGGATTCCTCGACATCAAAATCTTCAGATTCCACTAATTGAAAATTCTCAACTACTTTTAATTCAGCAACTCCTACAGAATAAAGATTATCAATAAATTTTTCAAATGCAAATTTATCTGTTTTTTTCTTAACAATAACCTTAACTATTTTATTCTCATACTCCCTAGCATCAAAAGTCTGATAAGGAGTATCCTCATAATATATCTTATAAAACAATTTATAAGGATTATCAATAGGGGTATGTTCTAAAGTTTCTGTATCGAAAATATGAAATCCTCTCGTATGATCACAATCATTCCAAAACATCTCATAAGAATTGCCCAAATAATAGATATTTCCTTTATTAGATCTGATGTGAAAATGTCCACTATAAACCTTCTGAAACTTCTCAAAAGGATCCATAGACATCCCATTTTCGTGAACATGTCCTTGTGTAGCATAAAATCCATTAAGTTCAAGATGTCCCATACACACAGGATCACTTGATCTTTCAATCAATCCCAAAGCCATCTCTTCATTCTCAGAATTAATCCAAGGAATAAAAAGAACATTTAGATCACCCAACAGCACACTCTCAACTTCAGAATATACCTTTACATTATCATATTCTCTCAATAACAAATCAATAGAATTTATCTTATTACTATTTTTATAATAAGCATCATGATTACCTACTATAAGATGTAAAGAAATTCCTCTTTCTCTTAATGGGTCAAAGAATACACTTTTAGCCCATGATAATGCAGAAAAATCTACCCCTTTACGGCTATCAAAACAATCACCCAAATGACATACCGTAGTAATACCTTCCTTGTCTAAGGTAGGAAAGAAAACATTTTTATAAAACTCTTCAAAATAATCATGAAAGAGTTTAGAATTTTTACGCGCACCGAAGTGGGTATCACTGATTAGGCCAATACGCATAATAACTCTTAGCTAGATTTCAAGTATAACACGGCAGACTCAAGAAAGTCAATGATATCTAAAAACATTCCCAAACCAATATTACAATTTTTACACAATAATCCCCTAACTTTGCCAGTTTCATGGTTATGGTCTACTGCTAAACTTTTTCCAGAGGTGAGTAACTTTAATAAAAGAAATCATCTAAAAATGAACTAATTTGTGGATTAGAGTCTGAATACTTACGGAAGTTTTCAATATCCCTTTTTGTTGGATTTTCAATCCTCTCTTTTGCCGTTCCACTATAACACTCAGAGAGATCAAATCCAATGTAGTCGTGGCCCAGTAGTGTGGCTGCCACACCTGTTGTTCCTGAACCAGAATAGGGGTCAAGGACAACACCTGGCTCTGACATCACAGCCTCAATACACCTTAAAGGCAATACAAGAGGATATGGTGCTGGATGTGAATTCTTTACATCAGGAGGAAACTTCCATACTGAAGTAAAATCAGCACACTTTCTAGACATCTTTGGATGTTTATCTCCCTTACATAACCAATAGATTCTTTCCTCACACTGAGTAAATCTATATCCAGAGATTTCTGTACCAGTTGATTTAGTCCAGATGAGTTCTTCTCTAATATGCCACTTGGACTTCCTCAACCACTCAATAGGGTGAATACAATCTCCCTTCAAGTATCTAACTTTATGATTATAAAATAGAGAACCACCAGGAACTGTTTTATCATAGAGAGTATCCAACAACTCTACTTGTTGTTCCTGATACACATCCTCTGGGAGACTATCATTGAAGGAATCGTATTCAATCTTACGAAAAACACCATTGCTTTGTTTTCCGGGGATATACTCTTTGACCAAAGATTCTTTGGTGGATCCAACACTATGTTTATTATATGGGGGTGAGGTGACAGTACAGTTAATAAAATTATCTTCTAACTCTCTAGAGAGTTTAATACAATCACCAATTATCAAGTCACAAGTCAAATAACATTCCTCAATGAATTCTTCAATTTCTCGATCCATCCATATAAATCTATTTTCATTGATACCTCATCTTACTATAGACATTATCTTTTATTTGGTTGTATTCACTATAATTGGATGCATCAGCTTCATTAGAATCAAAAACTTCATCAAAATTGGTCTTCTCTAAAATCTTATTCTTAATCTCCAATTGCTTCTTCTCTTGTGAGATCCTCCGAAGAAAAGCATAATAAATGATTTGAGTGAAATAAGCAAAAGGATTCTTACTCTTATCTGGTGAGAAGTTATGAATATATCTTACGCAATTCTCGATTCCATCACATATCATATCATCCTTAAACATATAATTCACAAAGTTTGGCTTATATGATAGATGGTTAGCAATCTTTAAAAAACACTCACCAATGTATCTGGGAATGACAGGCTTAGGCTTTCCTTCTAACTTAGCCCTTTCTATTTCAGCAAAGTAATTTTCAAGAGCATTAAGGAACTCCTTATTATTCACATAATGTTCGGACCTTTTAGCTCTTTTCATCAATATAATTACTTATATGAGTAATAGTATACCATGTTATTTAATAGTTGACAAGTCCTTAAAATCCATATAGAATAGGTTTGTTCACAATGAAAGGATAGGTTCGCTATTCTTTAGAAGCTGGATTCATATTAAAAAGTTCTTCTAGAAGCTTCTTAGCGTCATTTACACTTCCTAGATGACCCATTTTTCTATCTAGTTTAGTATTAGAATCTTTATTATGTCTACGAATAAAATCTTGATAATAACAAATCATCTCCACATCAGCTGATTCAGACATAGTAAGAACATTATCTAAATCGATAACGAACAAATCTTCTTTTGTAGTCTTTAGCCAGGGTTCGAATTTATAACCACAAGTTCTTCCTTTCATCCTCACTTCTTCTACCGTTATAGGATTAGATACTAGCAACATAGTTCTATCTTCTTCTTCAGAAGCTGTTATCTGAGCAAATATTTCTTCACCAGATTTAAATTTAATTGTTGCGTAAAAATTATCCTCAATCAAAATAGTTTTCTCCCTTTCTAATCTTTAATGTCAATTGATATTATCTCGTAATTAAATTGTTCTTTAACATAAATTTTTATTCTTTCAATAAAATGGTTTAAAGTATAATTTTTTCTTGATCCTTTAGTTAGATCATCTGCAATATCGTATAATTTAGCCTTTACTTTGTCCTTTCCCTTTCTGAGGACTCTACCAATGGATTGGAGATTTCTAATGCGGGATTTGGATGGTGAACCAAAGATGACGTTGTGCAACCGCTTAATATTAATACCTGTAGAGAAAGTGCCGTAAGAAGCAACAATAATAGCATTGTTCTCTTTTTCTGTAATTTCTCTAACCGATTCTCGCTCTTCAGCATCTACTCCACCGTGAACAAAGAAAACCTTTCTTCCATTCTGTACAGAATTATTTATCATCTCATAAAGTATCTGGCCGTGGGTTTCTACTCTACTGTATAATATAAGTGTATTACCTTTTAAATCTAATGCCAAATTTTTTATAAAATTATTTCTTTTAGGATGACTAATTAAGAACTGTATTTCATCTTCATAAGTCTCAAACTTTTGAGGTTTATATTTTAAAACTAAACATTGAATATCCAATTGAGAAAGATATCCTTGATCTATTAAAGCTTTGGATGAAGTTACTTTATAAGAAGGTCCAAATAATCCCTCTAATACCCATTTATGAGTCTGTGTGCCATCCAAAGTGCCGGTAAATCCATACCTATACTTAGCATGATGCAACTTGTCCATAATATTGACAAGAGACTTACTTTTGAAAAGATGAGCCTCATCTCCAATAATGACATCATAATCCTCAAAGAAGCTTCTATCCAAATTATAAACTGATTGCCAAGTAGTTATAGTAACTTCATTAGTATTAGTTCTTTCTCTACCTTGATAAATTCTATGACAATGATTTTGTGGATCCCATCCATAATCTTCAAAATCTTTATACATTTGTTCCACCAAAGAAGTGGTAGGAACTACTAATAAAATTTTCTGATGTTTGGCTACAAAATATCTCACAATAGCATAAATCATCAAAGATTTACCTGAAGCTGTAGGAGATATAAGAAGCTTACGATTATATCTTAATGCATCATAAACAGCATCTATTTGATAGTCCCTTGCTTTGAATGTAGTAATAGATTTTATATAATCTTTAACTCCTTCTTTTGAGACCATCTCATTGATTTCAAAAGGAAGACCATAAAACTTATTATCTTTGAATTGATAAGTATAATTGTGATTTTCACAGAACGCCACAATCTTATCTAACAATCCAACATAAATTCTCTTAGTCTTAAGATTGTATAGATGAACGAATCCATCCCAGTACTTATTCCTGTACTGAGGCATGAACTTAGCAGAAGGCACCTCAAAGGTAAACCTATCTCTTAACTCACGTTCAACATGTGGCTCTGTAACGATCTTGAGGTAAACTTCGTTCACCTTCTCAATTACCAAATGACTCATACACAAAGTATTCACCAAATGTATTTATGTTACCCCAACCCAGCACTAAATCTCATAAAATCGAGAGCATTCTTTATCTGATAAGTTCTATTGCTTATCTGTTTAAGAATACTTTCCAAATACTCCAACATTGTATCATAATAACCTATCTTTAAGGATGCATCAGAAAGCTTTCCATCAGCATCCATATATTTTTGCATAGTATCTTTATCTCTTATCTTCTTTGGAAAAGGATTCTCGGCATATACTTCAGGGTCTGATTTCCCACTGAAATATTCATATCTCTCATGACGAATATTTTTACGCTGTTGTTCAGCCTTCTTTCTTAAAAGGATAAGATTATTATATAAGTCATGATACTTAGCATGAAGCATCGGGATATTTAATGATTCTTCGTGTAGATTATCTCTATCTATCTTTGAATCCTTTTCCCACATACTCTGAATTTCATTCAAATTAATCATAAAACAATTTTATATTAAGGACAATGACCACTGCCTATGGCTTCTATAGTGTATAGAGAATATTTAAAAATAACTTCTGCTGTCACATATTCCATATCTGATACACCAGCATCAAATTCAATAGTAGAAAGAGAGTAAGGAAATAAATCTCTAAATTGAACTTTAAATTTAGGAAGACTGATGTTACTTAAAACTTGTAAAGTTCCATCAGAATATAAATTCATTGTGGATTTATCTGGCTGTCTCATTAAATCTTTTTGATCTTGAAACTTATAAATCTCACTTAAACTTTCAGGAAATCCTATTCCTCTTATCCAATTTTGAATTTCTATATAATTCTCCAGATTTTCATCTACAAGAAATTTTAAACTCAAATCTTGAAACTCCATCATATCTCCAGGAATAGGAAGAGTGCGCAAATAATTTGGCTGTTCAGTCACTCCAACTTCTATTCCTGGAATATTTACTGCATTCCCAAAAAAACTAACTTTAGGCGCTCTAACCACACTAAATTGAAATCCAATAGGCTGCAGAAAATTCCTATCCTTAATTTGTCTGGATAAAGCTTTTTTTGTAGTATTGGGTCTAACTTTAGTATCCATTATCAACCTTTAGTAATATCACTTGATGTTCTCTTGACAATAGAACTGCTACCTCCAGCAATGGATTTTTTCTGAGGGGTAAGTTTCTTTCTTTCTGGAGTACCAGTGATTTTTTTCTTTTCCCCACCAACAACTCTTACATTAACCTTTTTAACTGATCTATCTTTGCCGGATGGCAAAGCTTTTTGAGATTTGCCAGATGGCAAAGCTTTTTGAGTAGGTTTAGTGTAATAATCTTCAGAAGATTTAGAAGATTTTTCCTTTTTTGATCTTAATTTTTGAATCAAAGACTTAGCCTTATCACGAAGACCTAGATTAGGCAATTCCCTCTTTTTCTTCCAAAATTGAGGAGCCTTGGAGGCTAGATGTGATTGATATGATGTAGTACCAGATTCTTCAGCTAACTCCATAAACTCTGAAAGTTTTTTCATCATCTTACTCCGTTACTACAGTAGAATTTTTCCACCATACAGGAGTATAAGTAATAGTCTTATTTCCTAGTGTCTCGGTGTGAGTAGTATCAACCTGAGCATCAGCATCTGATTTATTATCATATTGCTTTCTATCATTATATGTTTCTGTCCAGGTATTGTCACCTTTCCAATATACATCTCCAGTTAATTTTCCTGGGGTTTTAATATGATAAGGCATTTTTCGATAGTTTTCTTTTATTTATGATAGAACATAAAAAAAGACCCCCCGAAGGAGATCTTTGGAATCGAATGGAATATATCCATCTAAATCACATAAGATTCTTGACAGCAACTCTTCTGTAATAGCGGTTGCTATTAACTCTGAGCCTACCGGAACCTTCGGTTGTACCTTCAGCGAATGGATTGGCAACAAGACCATAACGAGTCTTAAAGCCGATTTTGGGCTGGAAGGTGTTCTCACCAACAGCGCGTACCATCTGGAGAGGTACATAAGGACAATAGAATAGTCCTGCGTCATAAGGTGAAGAACCTTTATAACCAACAACATAGTACTGGTTACCACTGCCAGTAGCAGTGTTGGCTGCGGCTAGGTTAGCTGCATAAGGGTCAATGTAAACTCTGAACTTACCATTGATAGTACCAGCAAAGGTGTTGCCAGTGTCATCAACGTTCAGGTTCGAGTTAAGAGCTGGGGTGTAATCCAGGATACCCGCCATTGTAAGAGCAGAAGCCACATCAGCTGAACAGAGAACCATGTTCCCTTTTCCGCGACGAGTTCTTTGTGCGATCGCGTTAGCGTCTCTTTCAATCTGGAATAGAAGTCCTTTGAACTTCTCAACAGACCATCTACCATTGGAGTCAATGTCAAGGTCGAAAGTACCAGCGTTAGCGGTGTTAGAAACAGCACCCTGTTCTGCAACCTTGTAGATAGTTCTGATAACTTCTCTATTGATTTCAGCGAGGATCTCAGTAGAGAGGATGTTAGCCAGTTCAGCCTCAGCGTTTAGTCCGTGGATGGCTTTCAAGTCTTGAGCCAGTTCTAGACTGTACTCAGCTTTCAGTGCTCTGGACTTAGCTGTAACGGTGACTTTCTCAATCGAGAAGGCCATCTGGTTGAACTCATTGCCGGTAGCATCACCCAACGCTTCAGCGTTGGCGGTAGTCATACCTTCACCAACGTTATAAGATGTAGATGTAGCAGTACCAACTGGGTTCAGAACAGATGGGTTAACACCTGACTGTGAAGTAGTACCAATACCAGCGGCTGCATCAGACATACCACCAGTAAGGTCAAATCCACTACCCTGACCAGCATAGGCTGAATCTGCTTCATTGAACAGAGCTTCAGTACCAGTCTGATTAGTGTATCTGGACCTCATTGCAAAGATTAGTCCAGTAGGACCACTCATTGGCTGAACACCAGCTAGGTCATAAGCGACCAGATTTGGCATTGCCCGTCTGATCAAGGAGATCAAGACAGGATCGAAATTGGCAACTGCAGAACCAGTAGAATTGGTTGGAGCAGCTTCCATGAGGTTGATGCCATTGTTAAATGACTCTTCCTCTTTTAGAAATTTTTCTTGGTTTTCCAGCAGGACAGCGGTAACACTTCTACGATGAGCGTCTTTGATTGGATCAAGACCTTCATAGTCTAGAAGGGGCTTCCACTTTTCCTGCAAGTGTTCGGATTGGAACATTGCGTTTTTACCTAATTGTGTTTACGTTTGAATTAATAATTAACTCACTTGCTAAATGCGCCCATCGTCTTAAGATAACGATCCATAGTGCCACTTACAGGCTCAGGAGTGCTATCTACACCTTCGGAAAGGGTTTGTGGTGAACTGGATTTAGCGGTTGGAGCTGCTTTGGGGAAATAAGATTCCTTCAAAGTTTCCAACTTCTCACGATATTCTTCGTCACTTCCAAACTCAACACTTTCAGCAAGTGTAGCGAGCTTTTCTTTCTGAGTGGATGCTAATCCTTCAGAAACCTGAGATAGAATGCCATCAGCCTCAGACTCTGCGAGTCTCTTATTCAAGCCAACATTCTTCTCAATTTGCTCATTGAGTTTTGTTTCCATATCATCAAGTTTTTCTACCATACTCTCAAGTACATCATATTTTTCTTCAGGGATTGATACATAATGTTCTTCAAATAGTGACCTCATACCTCCTAAGAAGGATTCAGTCATTTCTGTTTTGAGACCGTGCTCGATAGCTAGTTGATTCTCGGTCATCCACTCTTCTGAAACGTATTCCAGATAAGAATCAACACGCTCAGTTAGAGATGTTCTCATCTCCGCCTTAGCCTCAGAAATCTTTTCTTGTTGTTCTGCTTCCAGGGTTTCCTGGATCTGAGCAACTTTAGAATTTAGAGCTGCTTCAAAAACAACCTTAGCTTTTTCTCTAAACTCTTCGGAGAGTTCTTCTCCACCTAGAAGTGCATTAACATCATCTTCGATGTTAACTTCAATTGTCTCTTGCTCGGAAACTACTTCTTCAGGAGTTTCAGTGGGCTCTTCAGCCACAACTTCTTGTGAATCTTCCACTTCTACTTCATCTCCTGATTTAAGATCTTTCGGTAATGAACCAGATTTGGCGTTTTTGTTGACTACATCATGTACAGTCTTGATCTTCGGCTCACTGATTTTAGCCGAGTCATTAGTAGGACTGTAGTTTTCAGGTGTAGGTCCACCTAGGTCCTCATACGAGGCTCCTTGGCCTGGTGTGATAGGCTTTACTTTTTCCAAGGCTTGATCGCCAGGAACAGCGTTAGCATTCACGGCAGTCTTAGACTGTTCCATTTCCTGTAATTTCGTACCACGAGACATTTTTGATTCTCCGATTTAGCTTTATTAAAACTATATTTATTTATAAATAATGAAATTTTATAGGTGCAAAGATACCTATAGAGTATTGAGAAAATCAGTAAACAGATCTACTTTTTTCTCATCAAGTTGTTTTTGTGTAACCAGGGTGTTAATTTCTTTGTAGATTTTGGCTACATTTTGTTCTCTAAGAACACCACCATCCCATACCCACTCTCTTCCTTCCATAATTCCTTCAACAAATGCATCAGGAGCAGAAGGGTCAGCAACGATATCAGCAGCTGTTGACAACATAAAGTCATCACTAACTACCTGAATTCCTTCACGGGTTGGCTTCAAAGAACCAATACCTCTAGAAGAAACACCAAGTTTTACACCCTCATCAATAAGAGACTTAGCGATATTCCCCATTGGTGTGTTGAGAAGTTTTGCTTTTCCTATAAAGTTTGATCCACTCTCTTTAAGTGAAACAATTTTATGGGAAACTCTATCAAGATTGACAGTAGGGCCTTCTGGGTGACCGAGTTCTCCTAGTGCTCTTCCTTTTAAAATGTGGTTTTCATTATACCTAGAGACTTCCTTTCTCAAGGTTGCCATAGGATACATTCTACCATTTCTATTTTGAAGATCACCTTGCAAGAAGATGCCTTCGATATACATGTTTTTCTTACCGTTCTTTTCTTCAACGATAAAATCTACAGTTTCAATTTCTTCTCTAATGAGTTTCATCAGGAGTCTCCTGTCGTTTGAACTTGTTGGAAGTAAAGGGCACCAGCACCACCTGTTCCCCTATTACCTACAATAACTTGATCCCTCAATTCAGCGTAAGGAACAGTGGTGTTGTTATTACCTTTAAATGCTGTTGCAATACCAACCCCATAATCATTATTAACTACAATTCTGGTTCCAAAATAACCACTAACTCCTGCTGTAGTATTAACACTAGCAACAGTTTTATCACTAAATTCATAATAATTTTGACTTCCACCTGTTACAGTTAAACTAACTACCTGGCCCACATAAAATGGACAACCAGTTCCTTCTGGAAAATCAATAATAGTGGTTGCTCCACTAGTTGTAATTCCCACAACTCTTTGAGATGAAGGTCTTCCAATATTGATAGTGGTACTTTGACCACTAGCCAAATAAAAATCTGTTGTAGCTGCGGTGTGAGTGTTTCCTACTGCAATATGACAGGCACTTCCATCAGTTGAAAATCTCATACTATCTGATTGGTGAGCTTGATATGACCCGGCAGTAATGCTGCCTGCGGCAATTGCTATGGAAGCTCCACTCCCAACTGGTTGTAATGCCATTAATCTAAATTACAATAGTCCTTCTAGTTATTTATTATATTAAGATTCTGGAGAATACTGATCTTCGCCAGAAATAACAGCAGCTGCTTTTTCTACTTCCGCTTCCACTTCAGCGTTAGATTCTGCCTCTGCATCCGATTCATCATCTAAATCTACATCCTGATTAAAAAGAGAATTAGAAACACCAGATTTAATTCCATCAATCTTTTCTGCACTCTTTAGAAAAAGAATATCCTTAATTTTATCGCTTGCATCTGAGGCCGAAACATCATCCTGCATCAAAGTATCCATCAGTTCATCCATTTTTTAAAGTTATAGCTTCAAAGATTATTTAGTATCATAAGAATGACTATAATTATATTCCATCATCATATTAAATTTCTCCTCCTTGAGGTAATTTATTAGGTGCTAATCTAGCTGGATCTGGATCTTTTGGAATTGATGTATTTTGGATAGCATTGGCGCCATTACCAGGATCACCCATTAAAGCATCGTCCATAGCCATTAATGCTGGATCTGGAATTGTGCCGTCCTTAATTTCTTTATCAATAAACTTATCCTGTTCAATAATTTCCTCGTCAGACTGACGAAGAATCTTACGTCTCACATAATCCTGAGAATAATACCTACCAACATAAGGTTCAGCCAAAGATGCTAGATTCAATCTTTCAGTAGTTAATTCCGCATCCTTCAATTCAGAGAAGTGATTATCATAGAGGAAATCATATTGAATATGATCTTCCATTCTATCCCAATCTTCTGGAGTAATTACATTCTTCAGGAGTAATTGGGTCTTCAGCAAGTCATTAAAGAGATGAGAAAATCTCTTTCTCATTCTACCTACAAACTTACTGAACTTAATTTCATCTCTTAATATCTCAGATGATCTGCCAAGACTAAATCCAGCACCTTCCCCTTCAATTCTAGTTTCAGGAACGTTCAATGACCTATAAAGTTTTCTTTGGAAATAGTTAATATCAGTAATTTCTCCAAGATTCTGACCACCTGGAAGAGTAGTAATTTCTGTTCCTCTACCACCTTCACGGCGAGGTAACCAGAAATCTTCCATCATGGACATAAACTTCTTATCATCTCTGACTTCACCAGTATTAGCATCATAGACTAACTTGTTTCTATAACGCTGCATAACATCACGAAGGTATTGTTCTGCCTTAATTTTTGGAAGATTACCTACATCAATATAGAAAATTCTTCTTTCTGGTGCTCTTGATAGACGATAAATTACCAGACTATCCTCAATCATCATCAATTGATTGATTGGTTTGATAGCTTTATGTAACCAAGAGAGGGTAGTACCTTTATTTCTATCTACAAGACCTGAAGTACAATAAGTGACAGAATCACGAGTCATTTTTACCCCTTTTTGGGGATTTTGTGCTCCTCCACCATAAGTATTAGCATTTCCAACCTTATCATAACTTCCAGGAGTATAAACAAAATATTCCTCTATATCTGGAAAATCATAAACCGATGCTGGATTTTGTTCTTGAGCCCACTGAGGCTGATTCCCATTACCATTCTTATTTTTCTTCAATTGACGTACATAACGCATCTTAGATGCATCAATGTACCTTAATTCTTGAATTCCTTCATGTGGAGCTTTTTGATCAATTACTTTATTATAATATAATCTACCATCAATATACCAATTTCTAAAAATCTCATGAGCTTTTTTATCAAAATCTAAAAGCTCACAAACAAACTTAAATTCTTCTCTAATCTTCTCTTTAATACCATCACTGGCCTTGAGATTTGAAAGTTCTATTTCTATAGGAGTATCATGAGTATCTGTTACAATAGCTTCATTTACAATATCCTCAATAGCACTGTCGCATTCAGGATAAAGTGACATAGAACGATATCTTCTTATTAAATCATTCTCGGTTCTATAGACACCTTCAATATCTACATAAGAACCAAAAAACCCACTACTGATATAGTGTTCCGATCCATCCTGATTGTTAGGAGGGACCGGAGATACTACACCGGAAGGGGTTTTTTCTGTATCCTCAATTGAGAAACCAAATAATCTGGCAGTCATATCAATATATTCTAAGATTATTACCTCTTAGTATTTAGTTCATCAATAATTAGTAATTATGGTTTCTTAGTAACGACTGTGTTAGTAACCTGCTTTGCCTGCGGTGTTGCAATAACCTTCGATCCAACAGCTCCTCCGGCAGACTGCAGAGTATTAGCAATTTCGAACCATTGAACCTGGAATGTTACATCAAACTGTTCTACAGTATCTGTAGTCTCATAACTTAGATCAATAGCACTTATTTCTGTTGGGAAGATGCTATACATCTTATAAATTCT
>Ga0208790_1000866_pt1 | contig 13693 bp, 11 predicted proteins | sample 10_taG_FD_184083 | JGI IMG/M metagenome (GOLD analysis project Ga0208790, IMG submission 184083) | Marine viral communities from the Subarctic Pacific Ocean - 10_ETSP_OMZ_AT15264 metaG (SPAdes) (version 2) | ecosystem: Environmental > Aquatic > Marine > Oceanic | place: Pacific Ocean | collected... | reverse complement strand
TTAATGGTGGATTTAAAATAGGGGGTGTTGAATACCATCATCCTCTAACATCAGAACAAATAAGATTTTTATTAACAATATTAAAAACTTGTAATTTTAAAGGTGAAGAGTTAGAAAACTTAATGGTTATCGTAATGAAATTACAAGAAGAATATAAAATAGTTTTAAAAAAAGAAGAACAAACAAAGTAGTTATTGGCCTAATGTGTGGCAACATTGGGAAGTGGGCTTAACACAAGTAACCAACCGTAATTAGGAGGATTTAATGCCAAACTGGAAAAAAGTAGTTACCTCAGGTAGTAACGCACATCTCAATCACATAACCGCAAGTGGAAACATAAGTGCAAGTGGAACAGTAACAATGTTAACTGCTTCAATTGGTGGTGGAACATTTACATCAGCCTCATTAGCCGCTGGTGGTGGAGGCGGTGGTTCTGGTACAGTTACCCAAATTGTAGCTGGTGATGGATTAAATGGTGGAACAATTACTTCAACAGGAACTATTTCAGTAGATTCAGCTTCAATGGGTAGTTTTTATTCAGCTTCAATGAATAGTTTTACAACTGCAGGTAGCATAAGTGCAAGTGGAAATGTTATCGCAGCTCAAGGAAGATTTTCATCAAGAGTTATAACAGATAACTTTTATGAATGGACAACCGGAGCTGGACACATCTTCCATAATAACATAACCGCAAGTGGAAACATAAGTTCAAGTGGAACTAGTGATAATTATTTCGGTGGTAATGTTAATATGGATGATAATAAAGGGATTATAAATCCTTTAAGACTGAGTGTGAAAGCTGGTTCAAGATTAAATTTATTTGGTGGTAATAGTTCACAAGGTTTCATTAACTTTTTAAGTGGTTCAACAAATACAACCGTGATGACCATTGATGCAGGAGCAAATAGAGGTAAGGTTATGATTGGTGAGGGTGCAGATGCATCAAGTACAACATCAAGATTAACTATAGATGGTGATTTAAATGTTCAATCACACATAACCGCAAGTGGAAACATAAGTGCAAGTGGTGATATTTTAGCTACTGGAAAAATCAAGTCAGATGATGAAATTCATTTGATAGATGCAGGTGGTGATACACTTATTAGACAATATGTATCGTCTGATGATGGTGTAATTGATGTATATGCAAATAATAGTGTTGTATCAAGAATACATGGAAAGGGAGTAACATATTTTCAAGGTTCAGGTGCAACTGGTGCTGAGGTTGCAATCGGAACAACAAACGCAGCTAAAGAACTAACCGTAGAAGGTTCAATAAGTGCAAGTGGTGATTTATTTGTCAATAATATTACTGCGAGTGCTGGTAACTTTTTATCACACATAACCGCAAGTGGAAACATAAGTAGTTCGTTAGCTTCAACTGGTTCATTTGGTAGAACATCAACTACTACATTAGATTTAGATAGTATTCAAGGAAATTGGACAAACGCTGGAAATACGGTAGCGGATTTAGGAACAATTACAACAATTGATATTAATGGTGGAACAATAAATGGTATTACAGATTTAGCTGTTGCTGATGGTGGTACAGGTGTTTCATCATTAACAGATGGTGGAGTATTATTAGGTAGTGGTACAAGTGGTATAACTGCTATGGCTGTCTTGACAGACGGACAAATGATTGTTGGTGATGGTTCAACAGACCCAGTTGCTGAAAGTGGAGCAACATTAAGAACATCAATAGGTGTTGGAACAGGTGATAATGTTGAATTTACAAACATTACTGGAACAGGAAATACAGCATTAGGTAATGGGGTAGCTGATACTCACACATTTGTAGGTCACATAACCGCAAGTGGAAACATAAGTTCAAGTGGTGCAACTCATACATTTGGTGGACAAACTACTGTGAGTCAAATAACCGCAAGTTCTTTTCAATTCATAGGAAGTGGAACAGCAGAATTAGAAGTTGAAGGGCACATAACCGCAAGTGGAAACATAAGTTCAAGTGGAACAATAATCGCTGAACATATTACATCAACAGATGATTTAACTGCTACAGATATGGTTCAAGGGGGAAGATTATCATCAACCGGAAATACTACATTTGGTAATTCAACGGATGATACTCACACATTTACAGGTCACATAACCGCAAGTGGAGATATAAGTGTAGCAGGTGACATAAGTGCAAGTGGTGATGTTTATGCAGATGATTTTGTTGTAGCAGGTGTTCAATCTTTAGATAGTAGTGGTACTACACTTCGATTGGGATATAATACCACTCATACAAAAGTTTCAGTTGGTAGAGTTGGTACGACAGCAGATTTCGATGTAATAGGAAATACACAAATTTATGGACACATAACCGCAAGTGGAAACATAAGTGCAAGTGGAGCATCTCATACATTTGGTGGTAATATAACAGCAAATTCTTCTGTGATTGCATCTTCTCAAGGTGGATTTCATTGGGGTGATTCAACCACTGCAATTTATAGTGATTCTGCTAATTCAATAACTATAAAAACAAATGATGAAGATACATTTCAAATTGGTACATATGGTGTTAAAGTTCCTTTTGGTAATGTAACCGCAAGTGGAGACATAAGTTCAAGTGGAAACTACATAGGTAATAGACGATTTAATATAACATCAAATACTGACGCTACTCATCAAGGTGACATAGTTTACTTTGGTGGTACAACATCAATGGATGATGGTAAAATTTATCATTATAAATCAGATGGAACTTGGGAGTTAGCTGATGCTGACGCTGTTGCAACATCGGATGGTTTATTAGCGGTTGCATTGGGAGCGGCTTCAGATACAAATGGAATGTTGTTAAGAGGCATGGTTACATTAGACCACGATCCAGGTGCGGTTGGTGATGTATTGTTTTTAGCTACGGGTGGAACAGGACAAGCTACAGCAACAGCTCCTTCGGGTAATACTGATATAGTAAGAGTTGTTGGTTATTGTTTAGATGCTTCAAATGGACAAATATGGTTTAATCCATCATCGACATTTGTTGAAGTGAGTGCTTAATGTGGAATCCGATAAATAGAACACAAGTTCAAGTAGAAGAAAATAAGTATAGGATTTACCCTAAAGCTGGTCCAATAAATTATAAAAAATCAGATGGAACATTTGATGAAATAGACCACACTTTCAATGATACTACTTCTTCAATAGGTGATATATCTTTAATGAACAAAGGTGTAGTTAGTGTTGGAAAAAGAAAAGGAAATAATCCAACCAAAGTAGTAGGAATCCGACCTGATAAAAATCAACACTTAGGAACACAACAATTAGAATTTAGTTTAGTTAATGTGGAACTTGATGGTGAATCACAATCTTTTGATGTTGAAACTGATTTAGAAATTCAATTAGGCCCAGCTCAAGTATTTCAATTAGTTAAAGTAAATAAAGACTTTAATGATTTTAAAGTTGAATTTGATATACATAATACAGGTTTAGAACTTCAAAATTCAAAATATTCAAGTACAACAACTATAAGAGAAGACTTCGATTTTAATCTAACTAATTTAGGTGAAATTGAAGGTGGAAATACATCATTAACTAAAGACAGTATTTACAACAGTTCTTCAGGTTCAATATTACAAAAAAATACTCCTTATTTAGATTTTTATGTATCTAAAATAACAAATGATTATATACAAACTGGAGAGTATTCCACAGAGGAAGAATTTGGTGATAGTGACTTATCAAGTTATACATTAGAATCAATGTATGCATTAGGTAGTTCAATTTATTTTAAAGATTCTATAGTTCTTAATGTAAAATCATATCAAATTGATAATGTTCAAGATATTGTAATAAATAATTTGTGTTATTTATATGGTTTAGAAGTTTTTGATGATGGTGGTAATGGTAAATATTTTACAAAAAACAATAAAAAAGTTGGAGCTTATTTAACAACATTAAATTCAGCTGAGTTTTATGTAATGTTTAATACTAAAGATATACCTGATAATATAAAAACATTATTTAAGAAAAAAACTTTTAATGATACTTCATATTTAGACATTACACTTTCTGATTTTTCTACTACACTTACAAACCAATTTAATAAAAACACAACAATAGAATTAAATACAGATTATTATGAACCAATTAATGATGAATTTGTTTTTAAAATAAACAATGAAGCATTTCAAATTAATCTTCCTATTTTATATGACGAAAATCACAATATTTTAGATTTAGGTACAACTCATTCATTAAAACAAAATAGTAATGGTAGTTACAGATATACTAAATATTTTTCATTAGATGGATATTTAAAAAATTCACATAATATAAAATACATTGATGCGACAATAGCTGTGGGAACTTCTCAAGCATCTCGTCAAAGAGAACAGTATGGTCCATTTACACCAACTCAAAGAACAACTTCTAATTTTTCAACTACGAGAGATAAAGTTACTGCTAGCGCTCGCTATCTGATGGTTGCTGATGATTTCCCACTAACCGTTGCTGGGTGGGTAAATACTGCAGCTTTTAGTAATTCAGGAACCACTAAAGCATATCAAATTTATAATACTACTATAGCAGTATTTGATACATCTGGTGTTACATCCACTGTAAATAATGCATCTTTTAAGATGAGAGCGTATAATCTTAGTGTTGGTAGTAATATACCATCAGATATACATCTGATAAATTTGAAATGTGATTCAGAATTAGGAAACAGTGTAACTAATTTTAATGACTACGCTGGATTCACATCAGGTTGGGATGCAAGTGATGTTACAGAATATTCTGGTGAAACTGAATTTGAAGCAATATCTGGAGATAATGCTACACTTGATTTGGTGGGAAATTCAGATTTTAAAAGTGATATAGAAAATAATGATGAAGTTCAATGTACTGCAGTAGAATATGAAGAATGGTATTTAAATTCATTTGATGGTGGAATGGGTGCCGGACCTGACAATACCGCATCATGTCAAAGAAACTTAATAGCTTATAGTTTTATAGCTTCAACAGCAGCATTAAGACCATATCTTGAGTATTCAACAGATGCTGCTAGTGGCTACACACATAAAGTTGCAGGAGTTGCAGCTGCAAGTATTTCAAAAGTAAAAAGTGTTGCCACTGCAAACATTGGAAAAGTAAATTCTGTTGATTAAAAAATTCAATCTTTCTTAACTTTCTTTATATTTATATATGAATAAAACTATATTAATAGGAGAACCATTTTGGTTAAACTAAAAGATTTATTAAATGAAGGAGTATTTGATAAAGGTATCCTAAAAGCTGTTTTTATGGCTGGAGGACCTGGTTCTGGAAAATCTTATGTAGCACAAGAGTTATTTGGTATTCCTAAAAAAATCAATGTATCGGTTAGTGGTTTAAAATCCGTAAATTCAGATACAGAATTTGAACATTTATTAAAAAAATATGGATTTGAAACTGTTGGTGGTGGTTTAGATATTGATTTATGGCCAGATGATGTATTTCAAATGGTAGCTGTTGGTGATGAAGATTCTGATGATTTAACTTTAAGAAAGAAAGCTAAATTACTGACTAAAAAGAGAAAAGAACAATATATGAATGGTAGACTTGGAATGATAATTGATGGAACAGGTCACGATTTTCAAAAGATTAAAAAGGAAAAACAACAATTAGAGAAACTTGGATATGATTGTTATATGGTATTTGTTAATACAAGTTTAGAAGTTGCTTTAAAAAGAAATTCGGAGAGAAACAGAAAATTACCTGAAGATTTATTGACAAAATCTTGGAAAGATGTTCAAAAAAATCTTGGTGGATTTCAATCTTTGTTTGGAAGTAATTTTGTAATTGTTGATAATTCAAAGTTTTTAAAAGCAGAAGATGCAGCAAAAAAATTTGGAAGATTAACAAAAAAATATATAGATAAATTTATAAAGAAACCTATAAAAAATAAAAAAGGAAAACAATGGGTTAAACACAATTTGATTTTAAAAGGTAAGAATTAGATTTTTGATATAAGTAGGTTACACTAACATATAACCGCAAGATGGAGAACTATGATGGAAGAACAAATCCAATCAATGGTTTCAGAAATGCTCGGAAAATACGGGTGGTTATTTATAGTTGGTGTTTTGACATTACTCTTCAGGTCTACAATTGAAAAACTTGTAGCTGGATTTATGGTATTTCAGGGTAATGATTACAACGAGGACGATGTTGTAGAAGTAGACGGAAAGCCAGGACGAATAGTTAGAGTTGGAATATGGTCTACAACATTTTTTACCTATGATGTAGTGGATGGTATTATCGTAGGTGGAAGTAAATTAGTAATTCAGAATGACAAACTGAAGGATATTAAAATAGAAAAACCTTTACCACTTTTGGACTTGTCAAAATATAAAGTGGATACAACTTGTCAAGAGTTATTAACAGAATTGACAAGATTAAATACACTTTCGGATAAATGTAATAAATGTCTGAAAGAAACTAAACAGGAGAAGAAGAAATGAAAAAGTTATTAATGAGTTTATTGATAACATTTGGTATTCTTTTCGCTAATGAAGAGGGTGGAAACTACTTTGTAGATAATTTCTTAAAGTATTCCACTTTCTACACTAGTGTAAGTTTAAACTCACCATTTGTTCCACAATCACAATGGGAAGTTGATGTTGAAAATGGAACATTTGTTGAAACAACAAAAGAAAATGAATTAGGATATAATGTTTCAATTGGTGTTAGAAAACTTGCTAGATTTAAATACCAAGCCAAAGGTAAAAAATTCTACGATGGTTCTGAAAAAGAATTATCTGATGTAGCTACAATCGGAGCTGTAAGTGGTTGGGAATATTTAGTTAAGTATTCATCAATTAGAAGTTTTGGTGAAGAATATGTAGATACAGAATCTTGGATTAGATATTTAGGTGATAAGTTTGTAGTTAAAGGTTCATATGCTAACTTTGGAAGACAAGGTTTAGAGTTCGGACAATTAGATACAAGATGGAAAAAATCAGTTGGTTCAAATTGGAACTTTTCTCTTGGTGGAACATTTAGAGGACATCCGGCCTATGGTTTATTTCCATTTAATGATTGGTTAGCTAATTCAGATGGTGCTTGGTGGACTTTAGCTTATGATTATGGATATGAAGATAACTATTGGTTTGATGATTTAAATGATAATGGTTTTCAAGATCCAGGTGAGTATGGTGATTATGAATGGATAGATGAAAATGGAGATTTAGTTGCTGAAACAGATAATGAATTTTATGAATATTATTATGGTGATGTAATTAATCAATATAATGATGAAATTATCGATGGATATGGTTACCAATGGGAAGCTTCACTTGTTTTAGGTGTTGACTACTATTTATATGATAAACAATATTGGATACATGGATGGGCTTCAGTAATGCCTATCAGTAAAGGACTTACAGATTATTCTTTTTCATATGAAGATGGTGATTTAGATTTTGATATTGGTTTAGTTGCTGGATATAAATTTAACAGAAGTATTGGTGTCTTTGGTGAAACAAGATATTTAAAATATTTCGGAATAGATGCTTATGAACTTAAAGCAGGAATAAATGTGACAATATTCTAATGGCAATGATTGGTGAAATATTAGTAGAAAAGGGTTATGTAACCCAACAACAACTTGATGGTGTAATGGCTGTTAAAGGTGATGATGCTCAAGTAGGACAAGTTCTCATACAATGGGGATTACTTACTGAACAACAATTGATGGAAGCGTTGGAGATTCAAGCTCCACCACCACCTCCTCCACCACCACCAACAATGCAACCACAACAACCTGTGTATCAACAACCTGTTACCCCACAACCTCAAGTGGTACAATCAAGTGGCGGACCAGATTTAACAATGGACAATCTACAAACATCAAAGTTTAAGATTGATTTAAAAACTATGATTTATATAGGTTCAATATTGGTATCAGGTATTACAATGTATTTTACATTTATGAGTGAGTTGGATACAAGATTTGCAGCACTTGAAACTAATGATAAAGATTTAATGGTTGAAATTGATAAACGACTTACAGATTTAGAAAACACATTTACACCAATTGGTGATGGGGTTTATTCGGTAGATCCAAATACAACTTGGCCACCATCTCGTGGTGAGTATACTATGAAACAAAATATGAATGCAAATAAGATTATGGTTTTGGAAGATACTATTGAACGATTAGAAAAAGAAATAGAAAAATTAGAAAATAAATTAGATAAGTAGGAGTGGTTATGTTTAAGAAATTATTAATATTAGGTATGTTAGTTACATCACTCTTTGGTGGTGTTAGGGAACTAACTGATGAAAACTTTGATAGAGCAACGAGTCGAGGATTGGTAGTTGTAGAATTTTGGGCTGGTTGGAATGAAATGAATAAAGTTATTCTATTAGATGAGTGGGATACATTCGATGCAAAAGTTTATAGAGTAAACATCGAAACATTTCCTACAATACAATCAGATAATAATGTGGTTATACTTCCAACTATTATCTTTTATGATGAGGGTGAAGAAGTGAAAAGATTACAAGGTGATATGAGTTTCACCTTAAAAGTAACAACAAAACAGTTAGACGAAATAATAGAAGAAATACTTGGAAGCAAGTTTTAGGAGAGTGATTATGAATAAGTTATTAATGTTTTTATTTAGTTTTATGATGTTATTTACTTTCAGCTGTGATAGTGATGATAACATTGTTGGTGGTGTAGACCCAGAACCAGATTTAGTTGGTTGTGAAGCAACACAATTCTATGATTGGAATGATTTTCAATTTGAATCATCACTTGATGCAGGTGCAACCACTTGGTTAGGTTTTGATTTAACGGAAACAACTTTGTTTACAATAAATTTAAATCAAGCAGGTTTTCATTGTGCTTTATTTGAAGCGTGTGATGGTGAATTAGGTGCACCACCACCTCTTTATAGTTTTCAGACAAATGGAAATGGTGTAGAAGTTGGTATTGTAACAGAGGGAATGTATTATTTAGAAATAACTAATACACGACCTGGAAGATTAGATTTTAATTTTAGTATAAGTTTAGCTGATATAGTTTATGGTTGTCTAAATGATGATGCTATAAACTATGATGAAACTGCAAATGTAGATGATGGTAGTTGTGTATTTAATGATTGTAATACTGATTGGTATTCAGAAAATTATGGTGATATGATATTAGATTGTGATGGTAATTGTGCACCTGTATCTTGGGTTGGTGATGGTTGGTGTGATGATGGAGCTTATGCAATTTATCCAAGTGAAGAAGCATATAATAGTTATTGGGATTGTGTAGATAATGCAGGAGAAGATTGTGGTCAATATATAGTTCCTATTAATTTATGGTGTGTTGAATTAAATTTTGATGAAGGTGATTGTGAAGTAATAGATGAGGGTTGTACAGAAAATGAAATAGAAGATTGTAACGGAGTATGTGCACCAGCCGATTGGTTAGGTGATGGTTACTGTGATGATGGTTCGTATTCGTATAATGGAAATGATATTTATTTCAATTGTGATGAGTTTAACAATGATAACGGAGATTGTGATGTTATGGGAAGAACAACAAAAAGACCATATCCAAACAACAAACTTAAAATTGACCAATAATAAGATAGCTTATTATTGCGGTAACATCCCCTTTGTAGGAGAAGTTTGTGATGTATGTTACGGTTCTGGTGCGTCGGGGGATGGAACTTGTCCATCTTGTAATGGATCAGGTGAAATATGATAAAAGAATTATTTTTAGCAACAATTATATCAACATCAGTAAGTGTTAGAACACCTAATGATGATACAAAACCATTAGATTATGAATATTCAGTTAAGGCTGAAAAGAACGAAGGTAAATTTACTTATTTTGAAAAACTTGATTATGAAAGAGAGTTAGGTGAAAAATATATTGACTTTACAGGAAATTATAATTATAAGTTTGATAATAAGTTATATATTGGATTAGATTATATAGATAAAGAATCCAAAGATATTTTTTATAAAACATTAAATTTAGGATGGCAACATAGTAGTGGATTTAAGATTGGTTTATCGGCTAAACACGATGAAGATTATTCTTATTTAGCTAATTTTGGATTTAATAAAAAATTTAAACAAGATGATTTAGAATATATTGTAGGATTATCAATTAAATCTAATTTAGAAGATAATGTTTTCAATATAAAAAGTGAAGTAAAGAAATGGTTTACGGAAAAGGTTAATGTATTTGCGTTATATAAACACGAATACTATAACGAAAAAGAAGATTTTCAGTTTAAAGTGGGTTTGGGAGTTAAAATATGATTAAATTAAAAGATATATTATCAGAAGCTTCAAAAAATCAATATGCTTCTATCTACAATATGAAAGAAGAAATGGCAGAAGGAAAGTTTGACCCAAAGAATCCAACTATTAGTGTTCATGGACTTGGAGTATATTCTTTAAAGCTATTAGAAAAGGTGATAAAAAGAGATTTAGAAAAAGCTATTGGTGATTTAGGATACGAATCAGGAGCTAAGAATTTAAATTATCATTTGTATAAAAAGCGTTCACCATTAGGTTCTAAAATACAAGGTTTATGGGAAGTGTATCAACAAATGAATACATCTCAATATAAAAGAGCTGTAACAATGTATAAGAAGAAAAGATAATGAATCAACTTGTAGAAGAAATAATAAAACCGATATTAGAAGCCAACTCAAACATTAAAAAAGTTGTTGGTATCTATGGTGGTAGATTTCAACCATTTGGTCCTCATCACTATAAAACATATAAGTGGTTGACTAAACAAGTTGACGATGCTTACATCACAACATCCAATATAAAGAAACCACCAAGACACCCAATGAACTTCAAAGAAAAAGTCAGACATATGACTAAAATGGGTGTTTCTTCAAATAAAATTATAGAAGAGAAGTCTCCATATAAAGCTATAAATTTGACAAAGAAATTTGATAAAGATACAACAGCTTTCGTTTATGTGTTTGGAGCTAAAGATGCCGGTAGATTAAGTGGTGGAAAATATTTTCAAGATTATAAGAAAAATAAAAAGAATTTAAACGGATATGAAGAGAATGGTTATGTTTTAACAGCACCTCATGTTTCAATATCAGTTGGTGGAAAAGAAGTTAGTGGAACATCAATGAGAGAATTATTAGGTTCAGATAAGTTTGACGATAAACAAAGAGCTAAGTTATTTAAAAAGATGTTTGGTTATTATGACAAGGGTGTGTTTCAAATGATGGTGAATAAATTCAAAAAATTATTTGAATATCAGTCAGAACCTAAAAGAAAATTAAAGAAAAAATGGAAAGATGGAAAAGATAAAGAAATATTAAAAGGACAAATGGAAGAAATTGCGTTTAAAAATGTATTAAAAAAATTAAAAGTTTCACCATCAATAATAAATAATAAACAAAAATTAGTTAATTATTTTACAAATAATCCACAAATATTAACACAATTTTTAAGATTACTTGGTGAGGAAAAACTTAATGAAAGTAAAAAAGAATATGTAATTTGGGGTATTGCTCCTGGTAAGAGTTCAGAAGAAATACTTTATACACAAGCTAAATCTAATTCAGAAGCTAAAAAGATAATAAAATTTTTAATATCAAAACACGGAGTAAAGAAAGCCAGAATACAAGTTTTAGATTTAACACAAAACCCAGCTGATTTTTGGAAATCAGATAATATGTTTGAAGGAGTTGATTTACCAATTGAAATAGGTGATACGGTTAGAATGGGTAAATTCAAAAACAAAAAGGTTGTCATTAAAACTATTGACTGGAATGAAAAAGGTGATTTACTTATCAATGGAAGACCTGCTATGAAATTCAGACTTGAGAAATCAAAAGAAATTGATGAGTTTTTAATTCATACAGATATAAGTAAAATTATTGAATCTTCAAATGTTGGAGCTGATGGTATTCAAGGTGTTGATTCAGGTCCAAGTTTAATGTTTAAAAATTCAAAACATTATGAAGGTAGGGGTCAATTGGAAGCAGAAAAATTAGGTTGGACTGTTTTAAATTATATTTTAAAAGGAGATACTGATAATCTTCCACCAGATGAATATGAATTATTAGATGGTTGGCCAATGGGCCCTCATAATTCTGTTACATATTTACCTGCCGGTATTGGAACAGGAGTTACACCAAATAACCAAGAAAACCTAACTGGAACAAAAGGATATGATAAATGGTTTAAGGCAATGTCATCTGTTGCTACTGAAGTTGGATATGAATTAATGAAGTTTAGTAAAAAAGATAAAGATATTAGAAAACAAATCGCTAAAGATACTGTAGATACATTGGATACACAAAAAGAAGAAGAAGTTACTGAATCGGTATTCTCTAAAGATTGGTGGGGAGATAACTTAACAGAAGTATCTGCTAAAACAAAAAAATTCAAACAAAAATTAATGAGAAGAGGTATCAAGATAAGATACGATAAAGAAGCTGCTAGAAAAGACTTAATGACAAAGTATGGCGGAAAAGGTGAAGTTGTTGGAAAGAAATTTGGTTTAAGAAAAGCTTACTATGCAGTTCCTAAAAAAGGATTTAAAAAAGATACAAGACCTGTATTGAATATCAATAAAAAAGAAATGGAAAAACTACATCAAGATAAACAATTAGATAAAGGTAATCTTAAAGTAGTTTATACAGAGGGTTTAATAACAGAAGGTGGTGCTTACGGACATATGGCACATCCATTTGATGACAAAGATTTGACTTTTGGTGATTTAAAGAAGATTATTGAAAGTGGTTTAGGTGGAACATTGAGTCGTGAAGATGGAGTTACAGAAAAACTTGATGGACAAAACATTATGATAAGTTGGAAAGACGGAAAACTTATTGCAGCAAGAAATAAAGGACATATTAAGAATGGTGGAAAGACTGCATTGGATACAAAAGGTATCATAAGTAAATTCAAAGGTAGGGGTGATATAAAAGATGCTTTTGTATTTGCTATGAAAGATTTAGGAAAAGCAATAAAGTCTTTATCAGATAAACAAAAAGAAAAGATATTCAATAATGGATATAACTTTATGAATTTAGAAGTGATGTGGCCTAAATCAGAAAATGTGGTTAATTACGATAAAGCTGAATTAGTATTTCACGGAGCATTGGTTTACGATGATAAAGGAAATGTAAAAGGTGAAGTAAAAGGAAGTGGTAGAGTATTGGCTGGTATGATTCAACAAAGAAACCAAAATATACAAAAGAAATATTCAATTGGTAAACCTGTATTTTTAGATGTTCCAAAACACCAAGACTTTGGTAAGATGAAAAGTAAGTTTTTAGGGAAATTACAAAAATTACAAAACGAATTTGGGTTAAAGGATAATGATACATTGGCTTTATATCATCAATCATATTGGGAAAGATTTATAATAAATGGTGTATATGGAAAAAATTATAAAGTTCCTCCAAAAGTATTAGAAGGATTAACTAAAAGATGGGCTTTCTTTGATAAATCATATTCAATACCTATGATGAAAAAAGATATAAAAGAAGAACACATTTTAGAATGGGTATTGAAATTTGACAAAAAAGACCACGCTAAATGGGTAAAAGATAATATGAAACCATTTGAAGAATTGTTCTTTGGAGTTGGTGCAGAAATATTAAAGAATGTAAAAGGATTTATGGCTGCTAATCCAAAGAAATCAGTTCAAAGTATTAGAAAGAAATTAAATACATCAATAGAGAATGTAAAAGCTAGTGGTGATAAGAAA
>Ga0208790_1000865_pt1 | contig 13701 bp, 14 predicted proteins | sample 10_taG_FD_184083 | JGI IMG/M metagenome (GOLD analysis project Ga0208790, IMG submission 184083) | Marine viral communities from the Subarctic Pacific Ocean - 10_ETSP_OMZ_AT15264 metaG (SPAdes) (version 2) | ecosystem: Environmental > Aquatic > Marine > Oceanic | place: Pacific Ocean | collected... | reverse complement strand
CTTGAAAGCCTTCTTGAAGAAGAACTCCGGCAGGCCCGTCTCCGGGTTGACGCTGTTTAGCTCATTGCCGACAACGTAGCGTCCGGGATCGACGCCCATTTGCTCCATTTGACGGAACAACGATTCCCGAATTTGCTGCCCGCCGGGGCCTTCAAGAACTTCCTTGGGAACTACTGTTTCACCTTCAGAGGCGTGGACTACATAAATGTCGCCGTGACGGCCCGCGTCTGCCAGCATCCTGGTGGCGTCAGGAACAGCGGCCTGAATGCCACCTTCTGGAACCATAGGGACCTCTTCCATAGAGCCAAGGGTCTCAATGCCCTGAGCCTGTGGAGCCATCCGGTCTATTTCAAGTGTGTTCATTCCCTGCTGCATCATATGCCCTTATAAGTGAAGGAAGCAGGGGCGGCGAGTTCCTGACGTTGCGCCAGCCAAAACCATACCCTACATGTCCTTTTACTGCAAGTATGATGGGAAACTAGCTTCTGCATAGGCATTAGTTCAAAAGCTCCTTACGCTTTACCGTGAACAATGGCCTTAGCTTTACTCATTGCTCTATTGCCAAACCAAAAGCTCAGGATGGCCGAAAAAATAGCCATTACATCCTCAGTCCAAGCCGCTTGCAGCGCCGTTACCCAATCTGCCCCTTGGGTGGTCATCAAACTGTAAATAATACCGCCCTCCACCGCCAAAAAAGTAAACATGAATAGATAGGTAATAACGGGCCGAACACTCGCCTGTAACGAAACAACCCAACCGCCCCGTGCTGCAAGAGCCATGTCATGCTCATAGAGCTTTTCTGTCTCGACAATCTCGGCCTTGGCATCAAGCTCCTCCAACTTCATACTGGAAAGAGCTTGGGCATATTTGGCTTTAGCCTCTAACATGGCTAATTCCTGCTTGTTGGCTTGCCCTTGTTTGAAAAAGCCAAGAATCTCTGGAACGATTGATGTTCCAAAACCCAGCAAGCTGCCAAGAAGAGTTATCACTTCTTACGCCCCTTCGGTAATGGCGATCCAGGCTTGCCGACATACAGCCCAAAGAAAGCTGCCCCCGCACCCACGATAGTGCTGATGAACGCAGCCTGTGCATTGGTTGGATCGGTTAACGCCATGAACCAAACCGTACTTTGATAAAAAGCGTATATGTAGGCAAGCATAATCAGGCGCGGGATTACCCGAAACTTGTCGAGCAATCCCGCCGCTAGATTACACCACGTCGGTGCTTCATCACCAGTATCAGGCACCAAATCAGAAACCAACAATTCATATTCTTTGGAGGTTTCCCGTACCTTGACTTTATCATCAACGTTTGCCATAGGCTACTTATTCTGTTCTTTAAGAAGTTCCAACATAGCTAGATGAGGACCACAAAACAATCGTGCTTGTTGCGGTTGCACTGATAATGGCCGCAACAATAAAAACATAGTCATCAATGCCAAACGAGACATTAACTTAACTCTAACAGGCTTGCTACAACATGCAGTCGATTGGCTGTAGCTGCTTTCACCTTTAAAACTTCAGATTCCTCTACAACTAAAGGTCGTGTCAATAATTCAACCGTTGTATTGGCACCCACCGCCTTAACTTTGGATAAAGAAAATATTGCGGCTGCGGAATTTGTCAGGGTAACCGTAATAGTATCCGCATTACCACTGTCTTCTGAAACCAGTATCGAAGTAACTATAGCCGCCGCAGCTGTTGGACAAGTATATAGCGTAGTCACAGCATCTGTGGTTAGATCAACCTTTGCATTTTTATATGCTCGTGCCATTAGGTCAAAAACCAAGACGTACCAAAAACATCGTCTTCTCCGCTTATTTCAGCAGGAAGCATAACATTATCTAAAGATATTTGTAGATCAGTTAAAATTCGCTGTATTGCTTCACGATCATATACATCGGGGGCAAGAGGAAGCGCGCTTTGTAATATTTTCGCCATTATCTTCGTCCATCTTCGCGAATATCTATACGAGTATCACCTAATGTCCAATCCACATTAGACGTGTCGCTTTGTATTCTTAATACTCCTTGCCTGCCCCGCGCCCTTAGAAAAGCCTGTTTAGTTGAAGCAGTAATAGAGTTTGTAGAATCAGTAGTTAAAGAATCATTTGGGAAATTTCTGGTTTTGAAAATATAATCAACGGCAGGTGTTCCTTCCCCCCCTAGAGCTATATCGGGAAGTATACGATTAACAAACATGAAGTTGTCCCCGTCTCCTATATCAAAATCAGAGGATTCTATAAATGAGGTCATAGCCGATTCATCGTCATTGCTGCCTGTTTCATGGACAAAAATCGTATTACTTGAAGCGCCCCGAGGTTTAATATGTATGTCGGCATCGTTCCAAGCTGTTCTGGATAACGTGCCTATATCCCAAGCATTTTCTGCATAATTAAACTTAACATATCGATCAATGTCTATAGCGTCTTCCGATACGTAGAACCAAAATATTTCACTGAAGAGCCTATTAGACGCAGCAAAAAACTTAAATCGCTGTTCTAGGTTGATGTCCTCAAATACATGCCGCAAAACAGTGCACGGCAAAACATCGATTCGACCTGAAAAAACATAAAAGTTTTCATTATCCATCCAGAATACTGCATCCTTTGCATTAACACCAGCATTTGGACTAATGATAGAAATATTTGAAGCAAGTAATTGAAAACCAAATGTGAATGGAGGGCCTACAAATTTCATTGAATGTATGGCCATATCCGTCCAAACTAGAAACTCTTGGCGCGTTCGTTTAGCTGTAATAATTTCAGAACCACTAGAAATACGCTGGCTTCCAGCGGTGTTGGTAGCTGTGGGGGTCCAATCAAAAGCATTTTCTTGGTCTGACCAACGAACAAGTAATGGATCTAATGTAGTTTCTCCCAAGGCATTAACACCAAAGGCTACAACATGCCGATCTGTAGGAGATAGCGATATTTCGCGCACAAGGGTGGGGGCATCAGATGCGCCTGCTTGGGCTGAAAGAGCAGTAGCCCGTGTAGCAACACCCAAGCCTCTATCCCAATAATAAGGAACACCGTTGCGTGGGCCAAAAATAAGGTCTTCCCCAAAATTATCCTGCCACCAAAGCCTTAGATTTTGGTCTGAAAGAGCAGTTGATGTTGAGGCTGCTCCAAAACTAACAAAATCATTAGCTTCTTTTACCACAGTGCCGTCATCATGTGACGCAGCAACAGTTCCAAAGGCACCCCGACCCACACCAGTATCTATAGTATTGCTGCTTTTTCCTGTGTAACGGATTAATTCATCGTCAATTAACATTAATCCGACAAAGGTAACTGTTGCTCCATTACTATGAACTGCGGCGGTTGTGCCGTCTGCGCCACGCACAAGCTCACTTAAATTATTGCCTGATTGTAGATCATAGGCAATAATTTCACTGTCAATTAGAACATGGCCCCTATCAGGGAAACCACTTGTGCTAGTTAACGGTAGCGTTGTGCTCAATGGGGTTAATGCTGATGTTGTGGTTGTAGAAGCTGTTTCAAAATCGGCAGCACTTGTTAATGTAAAAGATGAATCCCCGGCGCTAATACCGCCAGCATCATTAAGAGTTGTTTGAGAAAATGAAGTAATTAAGCCGCCAAATAATCCTGCACCAAAACCATTTCCTGCTACAAAGGATTCAGTGCCAACGTTAATTTGATAAATGGCAGTTACACTAGCCCCCCCGCCTGAAGTATCACCAGATGAGGCTGTTCCAGCAGTTGTAACTGTATAAGAATTAGCACTTACAATTGAAGTTATTTCAAATTCAGTGTTTATTTGGGCTGCGGTTACACCATCAACTGACGAAGAACCTAGAAAATTTACAAAATCACCCACATTAGCGCCATGACTTGCATCTGTAACAGTTAATATCGCATCCGCTCCCGCATCTCCTGTTGTAAATGGATTATTGCTTAATGGGTTTGCTGTTCTTCGTATTGGTGTTATATCATTAAATGTAGCACCTTCTTCTATGTAAAATTTACTAGATGTTCCAAGGCCCATTAATTTTGAGTTGTCCAATGTGGACCATGTCCACATTGATCTAGCAACACCTTCAAATGTATTTTGACCTAATTTAACCCAACCGCCTAGTTTTTCAGGACGACTTTTCCTAAATCTAATTAAATCAGAATTAAACCAGCCGCCTTCATTAGCATACGCCGTGCTCTCACGATTTAACCCAGGCTTAAATTGTAATTTGGAAATAGGCATGGTGCTTCCAGTATCCTAATATTGGCCCGTCAATATCCAATCTATTCCAGTGCAGCAGGAACATATGCGCTGATGTCATCTGTATTCTCTAGCGTAGCCAGATGTGTCTCAACAGCAGGAGGAAGATCCCTCAAAGCAACCTTCTTAGCAGCTACGGCAGCTTTATCTGACCCAGTTGGGTGAACACCTTCATCAGCCAGTTGATATTCGAGATCAAGTTCTTTTAGTTTCTCGTTACGATCACCACGGATTTCCTCCAGCCGTTCTACACGGGCTTTGGGTAGACGCCATTCGTGCGTCTTCAGGTCTTCTACGCTGATTTCGACCATCAACGTATCGGCATCCGGTACGATTTCCGGTGTGATTATGTTGAAGTCATCATCAAGTTCAGCAGGAATGGTTGCTGCCTCTACGGCGTCTGCGATGATCCCGCTGACTGATCCGGCGTCACCGACCACAGTAACTGTGCCGTTGGCGTTCAAAATTATCTCGTTACTCATTTTCAAGTTCCCCAAATGCGATAGCGTTCATATAATTATCGTCAGTTAAAGTTCCACTAGAGTTTCGGCTTTGAATATTCATTTTAAAACGAGTAGAAGTTCCGCCAACTGTTGTTTGTCCTGCCGCTCCCCAACCAACCTGAACCCCACCACCAAACATGGCTGTACCAGAATTAGGTGCCTTAAAAGGAATTGCAAAAGCCACTTCATAATTTCCAGTACCTAAATCCGTAAGAGATTTCACGTTATAGCTGGCATGAATTTTAACCGTGCCACCGCCATCAAATTGGCACCACGCCTTCGCCTTGCTAAGATCAACACCTCCCGGCATATCACTAGCCAGACCCCGCACCATCTCGTTGACCTGCCTTTGGTCAACCGCTGGGGCAGTGACGTAGGCATTGGCCGAGTTCTGTTCAGCCCGTAAGGCTCCCCAGAGCTTGCCCTTTTCGGATGAGCCGGAATTGACGGTGGGCTTCGAGTCAATCGCAAGGCCGTCCCAGATGGATATGGAATCGCTCTGGGTGACCAGAACCTTACCCGTCAGTGGATCAACATCAACATCCAGTACGGCATCGCTGGCCCCTTGCAGGAGACATTCGGCAGAGGCGACGAACATTGGTTTTTCTGCATCGTACATCTGGCGGATTTGAGTAGCGGATGGGACGGTAGCGGAAAGCCTGACGAGTGCCATAGTGGAGGAAGTTGCTGGGGATAATCCTGCGGCAAGCCCCCCTAAAGTCATCGTACCAGAGGCGTTGGTTATGGTAGAAGCAGTGCTTGTTGACGCGGAATCTTCTTTCACACCGTCAACCCAAACACTGACTTCATCAGCACCGTCCGGGTCCCATACCATGACACAGAAGTGCCAAACTCCGTCATCTATGGCAGTCACAGAAGTTGCCCGATAGACGGATGATCCGTTCATTTCATTGCGGAACAACCCTCCGGCGGTCATCTCAATGGCCCACCCCGGACTTGAGCCAGCATTTGTGTATGAGTGTAGGTACTCAAGCGAACCTGCTCCGCTGGATTTGATCCAGCCCATCCATGACATATTTCCTGTGCCGAAATCAAAGTCTGCATCATGGGCGCGGCTAAGATAATTCGATGAACTAAACCCGCTATAGCCTTGCAGTTCGGCTCCACTGGCCACTGCGGCAGCGGTGATCGAGCCGTTGGCTGTCAAAGTATTACCCTTGTAGCTGCGATCCGCTGTTGCGCTGTTGGCCAGCCATGCGCCACGGATGTCGCCAAGCAGATTGCCGGTGTTGTATGTTGTGGTAATAGCTGCGGTGCTACTGTCGTAATGACTTACACCGCCTGTAGATTTTTTGCGTCTCAGTAGGGTGAGTCCTGTACTATCCGCCGCAGCGCCTCGCCCATTAACCATTGACAGTGCAGCGTTTGCGCCAAGGCCATATGGGAAGCTGTCGCTAGCCATAAAACGGTCAGTGTCTATGGTATCTGAGGTTATGGTGCTTATTGGCGCACTGTGGCGCATTCTCGCACCAGTATATTCAAAGTAGATTCGCCCATCATCAATACTGATACCATTAGAGGGCGTTGTTCCTGAACCATTGTCCCACACATTCCCAGTTTCCGTAACAACTGAAAACACACTTGCACCCGCACCATATCCAATGGCGAAAGTAGGCATACCACCACCTGTGCGTGGGTCCTTCGCCGGGGGATCACTAAAACCCGCCGCGACAGATGCAACGCTATTATTAAGTAAAGCAGGTGTCGTGCTGGTGGACAAACTTCTGGGCCAACCCGCCGTCCGCTCTGCCCAGCTACCAGAATGTGGATCAATAATGCTAATGCCGTCTTCAGAGCCTACGATGATGTAGCCCATACATGCGGCCACAGAAGTTGGCGTTGCATCGCCGGATAGCGTGACGGTCCCCAATGGCGTGGTCGATGGTGCGCTGCTGGAAACTTCTGTCAAATCCCAGATATTGACTTGGGTGTCTGCGCCAGTGTCCTCAATGGTGACCAGCATCAGGCTGCTATACAGCGATGCTACGCTCCATTTGCCGTTCCACGCTTGACCGTCCATTGATGGACCGAAAATGGCCTGATCAATGAAGTTTGCGTTGGTTTCCAATACGCCAGCGTAGGCAGATTCGGAATCCATGCCGAAACCTGTAGCAGTACCTGAATTTACGATAGACGCGCCGCTATCGATATTGATCGCGCTGCCTGACAACACAGATAACGTATTGGCCGTCATGGTGAAGTCTTCGGCCCCGGCGATATCGAACCGAATGGTATCGTCGTCGTCACCGCCTTCTTCTACCCGTATTCCGGTGTCGCCATCCTGGTCTAATAGTTTTGTAGAGGATAAAGCGGTGCGAACCGCCGCGCCGCCGCCTGCACCATCGGCATAAATCCAGGCAGTTTCCCCATTTTCAACAGTCGCATTAGCACCACTGCCCTGAGTAAAGATGGCGTTACGATTGGCCGTCAAGTTATTATAAACCAGATAACATTTAGACTGGTTGTTAGGTGAAATGGTGATCGTGTTGTCACTGCCCAAATCGCCGCCGTCACCAAGTATCAACACACGATACATACCATCGGTCAGCGTACCGTCCGTGGTGGTAAGGGTCGTGGTCGATCCGGTTAACGTGAGAGAGGCAACGCCACAGATGGCGCGGTCGATAATGTCCATGTTGGTATTGACAGTACCGCCCCATGTACCCGACTGATCGCCAGCAGCAGGCTTTTCAAGACCCTGATTTGTCGTATATGTGCTTGTCATTAGACAACCTCTCTAGGCGGCTATTTTGATCCAGTCTGGCGTCTGTGACGTGCTAACCCCAGAAAAACTTGATGTTTGCGATGTACTGACCTCAGAAAAACTTGATGTTTGCGAGGCATCAACAACGCCCCATACATTAACGCCTCCTATAGCGCCTGTGGCTTCAACACCTGTTACCACAACTTCAATACTCAGTACAGCGGTTATAGTTCCAACAGCACCTGTACCGGCAATACCCGTGGGTGTAACTTCAATACTCGGTACGGCTACTACAGTTCCAACGGCACCTGTACCGGCAACTCCAGTCGGTACAACTTTAGCTTCCCCAGCGGGGGTAACAGACCCAACGGCACTTGTTGCCGCAACACCTATCGGTGTAACTTCAACCCCCGAAACGGCTATTACAGTTCCAACGGCACTTGTTGCCGCAACGCCAGTCGGTGCAACTTTAGTTTCCCCGACGGGGACAACAGTTCCAACGGCACTTGTTCCTGCAACGCCCGTAGGCGTAACTTCAATACTCGGTACAGCGGTTACAGTTCCAACGGCACCTGTGCTAGCAACCCCTGTGGGTGTAACTTCAGCCCCCGAAGCGGCTATTACTGCGCCAACGGCACTTGTTCCTGCTACACCCGTAGGCGTAACTTCAATACTCGGTACGGTTATTACTGTACCGACGGCACTTGTTCCTGCTACACCAGTCGGTACAACTTCAATACTCGGTACGGCTATTACAGACCCAGCGGCACCTGTTCCCGCAACGCCTGTGGGTATGCCCAGAGCACCTGCCGTAACCGTTACAGACCCAACAGCACTTGTCCCCGCAACGCCTGTGGGTATGCCCAGAGCAGCTGCCGTAACCGTTACTGCGCCAACGGCACTTGTTCCCGCAACGCCTGTGGGTATGCCCAGAGCAGCTGCCGTAACCGTTACAGACCCAACAGCACTTGTTCCTGCTACACCCGTTGGTGCAACTTCAATGCTCGGTGCGACTATTACTGCGCCAACGGCACTTGTTCCTGCTACACCCGTAGGCGTAACTCCAGCCCCTGCAGCGGGAATAACAGTTCCAACAGCACTTGTTGCCGCAACACCTGTTGGGGAAACTTCAACACTTGGAACAACCGTTATAGTTCCAACAGCACTTGTTGCCGCAACGCCTGTGGGTATGCCCAGAGCACCTGCCGTAACCGTTACTGCGCCAACGGCACTTGTTCCCGCGACTCCGGTAGGCGTAACTCCAGCCCCCGAATCGGCTGTTACTGTGCCAACGGCACTTGTTCCCGCAACACCTGTTGGCGTAACCTTAGCTCCCCCAACAGGGATTACTGCGCCAACAGCACTTGTTCCCGCAACACCTGTTGGCGTAACTTTAGCTCCCCCAACAGGGATTACTGCGCCAACAGCACTTGTTCCCGCGACTCCGGTAGGCGTAACCGCAAGACCTGGAGCAATCGCTATAGTTCCAACGGCACCAGTACTAGCGACCCCTGTTGGCGTAACTCCAACTCCCGCAGCGGGGATTACAGTTCCAACAGCACTTGTTCCTACGACGCCCGTTGGCGTAACTGCAAGACCGGGAACAACCGTTATGGCCCCAACGGCACCAGTACTAGCAACCCCTGTTGGCGTAACTCCCGCCCCCGAAGCGGGGGTTGCTGTGCCAACGGCACTTGTTCCTACGACGCCTGTTGGGGAAACTTCAACACTTGGAACAACCGTTATAGTTCCAACGGCACTTGTTCCCGCAACGCCTGTTGGCGTAACTCCAGCCCCTGAAACGGGGGTTGCTGTGCCAACGGCACTTGTTCCTACGACGCCTGTTGGGGAAACTTCAACACTTGGAACAACCGTTATAGTTCCAACGGCACTTGTTCCTGCTACGCCCGTAGGAATTACTGGAATAGGTTGGCCATACAGCCCTTCACCATATTCGCCACGGCCAAATCCAGAAAGTATAGCCAAACCTTACGCTCTTACGCTCTTACGCAATTCTAATAATTGCGTTACTCGAATCCGCCGCTGGAAATTGAATTGTGAAAGTCCCAGCAGTACTGGTCTTATTGCCGCCAAAGTCCAAGGCACATACGGCTTTATTAGAATCTGTACTGTTATAGATCAATGCTCCTCTGGCAGTGATGGTAGCGGTTGTAAAGCTGAAGTCCGCAAAATCCGTGAAGCCCGTCGTACCACTGGTCGAAGGGTCGATCCGGGTAAGAGACCCACCACCCGTAGCGTAACTTCCACTAGAGGCAACTTCTCCAGTAGTCGTAAGGGCCGTCGTCGATGCGCCAAGAGTGGCCGTGGTGCTTGATTTGCCGCCAGCACCAATGGCATACAAAGCCAGCTTGAAGGTGTCGCCGCCACTTAGTTTAAAATTATGAACAGCCTCAAGAAGTTCGCCCTTGAAGGATGTACACATTGCCGTCGATATAGCCATATCAAATGCTCCTCAACTGTTTGGATAATTCCTCATAACCTGCTTTTCTAAGGTCAGCACATACTGTAGCACGATCCTGTTCAATCGCAAACTTCATATAGAACAGTAGCGTGTCCCTGATATACTGCCTGAAGGCATGTGCCTGATCGCGCAGGGGAGCGACCGTACCATCCGATACATGGATAATCTTTTCTAGGGCCATTTCCGCAACTTGCTCAGGCGTAAAACCTCCATTTTCCGTGGTTTTCGCCACAGCCACACCAACCGTAGCACCTGCATCAACAGATAACATTATGACGTCTCCTGCAATCCAACAACATTATCATGGCGTCCAAATATGATAGGGCCATCTATAGGCTCAGGTGGAGCAAGCTCTGACTGCCGGGTAACCAAAAGCTGCTCATTATCAGTGCTCATAACCAAGGGGTCCTCCAGCCGGTGGTATCCATACAGCCGCTCCTCCGGGGGAACATCCGTATCCAACAAGGTCGAGCCATGGGCTATTTCGATCTTCATTCCCCTGCTTATACAAAAAGATAGCCAGAACTCCACGCAGGCCCGCCCCGCTTCAGCTAAGTTCACATTCCTGTAGGAATAATCTAAGCCAAATAAATACAACTTCCCAACCTCCTGATACGCAGCGAAGGCAATCGCATAAGGAACAGTATTATTGAAGTAACATAATTCCGTATCCTTAACAACCTCTTCTAAAGGATAAAGAACAGCCCCAGGAACACGGCGGTCTAATTCACAAGTATATATGGGGCCTTTGTGTTTTGGCAATTCACGGCGTAAAGCAGGCGTTTGTTTACCGGCATTCTCAGTATCAAAAAATCTAGAAGGAGGGTCCATCATAAACACACGATCATGCTTGATGGGCGCTAACATGGAGTTTATGGCCCATACCTCATCATATTCTGCCCCATTGGCAACAGAAGACGTGTATGAACCCTGCGAGTGTCCAAGCCCAACTATAGCAACAGATGATCCTTTAAGAGCGAGGTCTTTCATTGAACTTCTCTACGAACACGATCATATCTGTATTCATCTCGGATCTGTTCACTTTCACCCAAATTCTTTAACCATTGTAAGGATTCTACAAATCTTTGATTATAAAGCTGTAATAAATCCGATTCACCTTTCATAAAAGTATAAGCTTCTACTAAACAACCATAAAGCAACGCTAATTCAGCATTATCACCAAGATAACTTGTTCCATCTGCTGTTGCAGAAATAGACGTTGGCCTAGAAAAATAATGAAGTTCCATAGTAAGTGCGGCATTAGGCGTGGGCGCTAAAAGAAAACTCGCATCGTCCCAACTTGCATAATACTTAGGAATACCATCAGTAGTTGGATCGGGGGTAAAGTCCTGTAAAAAAGATACATGCTTATACAACAAAAACTCGTTATCCGAAGAGTTAACCACGCTTAATGAGAAGGGAGCCAGAAAATCTGTCGGCTTACTTAAAAACTTTATGTCCTCCGTAGTTGTGCCCGTAGAATTTTTACGGAAATTATCTAATTGACATTCTTTAAGAATCCGTTCTTCCGCATTCAAGATAAACCGGGGCAATTGTGTGACGAACGTTGTCTCGGTATTTTCCGTATAATCCTGTATCGCTGTTTTCAGCGTGGTAAATGTAAATGCCATATCACGCCTCTACCGTTACAGGGCCCGCAGATGCGGGAAACCCGCCCCCAAAAACCGAACCTACCGTTGCCGTACCACTGGCGGCGCTAAAGGTATATGTATCTGAGTCTACTTTTGTAATAGTGTATCCCACATCTTGCGAAATTACGGACCCTGTAAGCCCGTCAAAACCGACGACATCCCTGAAACGTACAGTGTCCCCGGATGAGCGCCCATGCCCAGGTTCCGCCACGGTTACAACGGCATCCCCGGAGGAGCCGCTCTGAAAGGCGTCTTTCTTCAAAAGAACCTTCACCGCCTTCTCGGTCCTATCCGGGCGAGCCTCTCTAAGAGCCTCTGAATCAGCGGCCACACGGCGGGGCTCTAGTTGTGGGTGCTTCTTTTCCCATTCGTCCCGGCCAACCAGCAGGTTGTTCCACTCAAACTTCATGTCCCGTAGCTTGTACCGCTGACCAGACCTGTCTGAAATGCCGTAAGCATTTTTTCCTGAAGCAAATTTAGGCATCACAGCACCCTAAGCGAACCAGCAGTGGGAACAATGTGCAGCGAAGTTCGCTCTCTATCTTCAACGGCTGCACGAAGGAAATCTTCGTCGTAACGAGCCTTCATAACTGCCATACGATCTGGGGCCCGTTTCATCGATATACAATACGCCAAACCGGAAACAAGGCTAGGAAGAAACCTAAAGGGCACTTCTGCCGTATTCGTGGAAGCGTCCGCGTCGTCTAAACGTAGCAGGCGATAGTAAATCAATTGGTCCGTAGAGTTCTCAGGTACCGGCCAGACTGTTATGGTGGGAGTAATCTGCCTGTCCACAAAAAATTGATTGGGCCTACCCTGTTGATCTTTGTCCGGGAGAGCTAGATAGTCGCCCCGGCCAATACGGTTCATGGCTAGATCCGCGCCAGACCGGCGCACTACAGCATCTAATATATCAACCGTATTCTGGACGTCTTCTAAACTAGGATCTGCTGAGATCGTGGTACTGGCGCTGCTGCTAGAGCCAGTGATGGTCTCGCCCGCAGTAAAAGCACCGCTGGGAACGGTCAAAGTCACCGTGGTTCCACTGGGCTTTGTTATGATCTTGGCCGTAACAGAACTTGTTCCTCCCGTAATCGTCTCGCCAACACTGAGACTGGCGGAAGCGCCAACCGTCGCCGTGATGGTCCCAACTGGATAAGCATCAATCGCAGACGTGGACGACAATTGTGCCACGGTCTGCGTTACCTGCCTCACGGTCCAGAGGTTAATTCCTCTATTGGCCCAATCAGCTAGCATAAGGTTCAGGGAGCGACGAGCCGTAACGGCATCATAGCCCGTGCGAAGTTCCAGGCCGCACCGTTCGAACGCCTCTTCGATGATTTCGGCTACATCTAAGTTGAAATTAGCTGACCCTGAGATAGCCATTGTTATTCCTCATGGGGAGAAGTAAGTGCGCCCGTAACTGCTTGGCCTAGATCGGTTATCGTATCTGCTATAGCGCCCCTTCCGCTGTCGAAAAGACCCATGGCTTGTGTCATACCACGGCCCTCGATTGCGCCAGCACCCGTACCTAAGACTGATCCAAAGGGACCTATCAAACCTGCGGCGGCAAACATGGCGTTAGCTAAAGATGGGTTTTGCTGGGCTGCTATCTGGCTAGCCGTTATCGCCCCCGGCGTATTGCCTGTCGGGTCGTTGATTGCATAGCCCACAGTCGAGCCGGGAAGCCCTGGTGCGTTCAAGGCTTCAATATCCTCAAGAGTAGCAGTGCCCATTTCGCTGTTAACCCCAAGGCCAATACCGGGAGAGAGTGAGCCAATACCACCCTCCGAGATATTCTGATCCAGAGCAGTGTTTGCTATAGCCTGGGCCTGGGCCGGGGTCATGCCTTCGTCTATATTAATAGCCATTTCTATCGCTATGTCGTCCATATTCGCCTGCGCCTGACCCGGATCAACCGAACTTAATGCTGGCTCCTCTACAGTTTCGCCCATCGCTTGACTTTCGGCATCTGAACCTTGTGGATCAACGCCGCCACCACTCTGAAAATACTGCACGGGACCGCCCGCGTTCAGGTATTCAGAGGCCAGGATGGGTCCGCCGTTGGCTGCTTGCCGTTCTCCTGATGGGCCAGGAAGAAA
>Ga0208790_1000863_pt1 | contig 13704 bp, 12 predicted proteins | sample 10_taG_FD_184083 | JGI IMG/M metagenome (GOLD analysis project Ga0208790, IMG submission 184083) | Marine viral communities from the Subarctic Pacific Ocean - 10_ETSP_OMZ_AT15264 metaG (SPAdes) (version 2) | ecosystem: Environmental > Aquatic > Marine > Oceanic | place: Pacific Ocean | collected... | reverse complement strand
TGCACCAGGTTCTGGTACAAATGCTAAATTTACAGTACCTGCTGGTATGACAGCTGCAAACATTTATGTTTTTGGTGGTGGTGGAGGATCAGGTTATGGTGGTTGTAATTTTAAAAATAATGGTGGTGGCGGAGGTTATTCTTCAGGTGCCCTTGCTGTGACACCAGGTCAAGTATTAGATGTAATTGCAGGTGAAGGTGGTCTTACTGAAAGTGCAATTGGTGGTGGTCCTAGAACGTGTTCCCCTGCACCTCTTACTTCTGGTGGTTTCTTTGGTGGTGGTGAATCAACTGCTGGTGGAGGTGGTGGTATTGCAGGTGTATTCATAGAAAATTTTGATTGGGATGCAGCTGAAAGTTCTCCAGGTGAGGCTCCAGACGCATATATTATCGCTGGTTCAGGTGGCGGTGGTGGATATGTAGGTCCTGGTGGTTCTGCTAGCTCTGGAAGAGGTGGTGGTGCAACTGGTGGATCAGGTGGTTTTGGTGGTTATGGCCCTATGGTTTCTGGTGGTGGAGGTGGTTCTCAAACTGCTGGTGGTAGTGCAGGTAGTGGACCTCTATTTAGTGGTCAAGCAGGTAATTTATTTAAAGGTGGTAATTCTCCTAGAGGAGGCTCAGGCGGCGCTGGTTATTACGGCGGTGGCGGAGGTGGAGGAAGACCCGATGGTGGTGGACAAGACGGAAATGGTGGTGGTGGATCAGGTTATTTTGGTCACCCACAGATTACAAGTGGTAGCACGTGTGGTAGTGGGGCAGGCACATCTGCACCAGGATCTCCTAGTCCTTTTTATCCAGGTGCCGAGGCAACAGATGATCCTGCAAACGGTTCACCAACATCAACAGGTGGCGATGGCACACCTACTACAGGTGTGGGTGGTGACGGTTATGTGTTGATTTCAGGTGCTGGATGTACTCCTACTCCTGCAACAACAACATCCACAACATTAATATCATCAGCATTTACAGCTGCTTCAGTTCCAACGAGTGCTAGAATAGTAGTATTTGAAGAAAATGTTGGTACCCCAACATTAAATACAGATATTATTGCTTATGCGTCCAGAGATGGTGGTAGTACATTTACTACTGCTACATTAGCTGATAGTGGATATGTTACAGGAGCAAGTGGTCAAAGAATTTTAACAGGACAAGCTACTATTTCAGGACAACCATCAGGTCAATCAATGAGATGGAAATTAGCTTTGGCTAATAATACAGTAAAAGTTCATGGAGTATCATTACAATGGGCTTAGGAGAATAATATATGGCATTAACTAGAATACCAGCAACAGGAATTAAAGATGATGCAGTTACATCAGCAAAAATTAAGGATGCTGAAATTGTAAATGCAGATGTAGCACCAAACGCAGGTATTGCTGATACAAAATTAGCAACAATTACAACATCAGGAAAAGTAAATGTTTCTGCTCTATCAGGACCAGGTAGTACAAGTGTATTTGCCGCTGGTGATGGTAGTTGGGGTACTATAGATACTTCTCAACAAGACGCAAATGCTCAGAACATAGGTCTCCTTGGTTTTAAAATGGCTGTTAATGATGGCCTTACAGTATTTAATTTAGTAGATGGTGTAGTAGATGAATTCCACGATGAATCAGGAACGGATGAAGCAGAAGGATCAAATGATTTATACAATTCAGCTGAAGATTTATATGTAAATTCAACAGGTCCTCAAGGAACAACAATGGCTTATTCTGCAGGATTTGGAATCGATTCAATTACAGAACCAGAAACTTCGGTTGCTGGTGATAACCCAACACCTGGTACAGCAGAATTTGGAACATATACAGTTCCAACAAATCTGACATCAGCAGTTATAAAAGTTTGGGGTGCAGGTGGAGGTGGTGCTCCTACTAGTACAAATATGGGGGGTGCAGGTGGAGGATTTTCAACAGGAACATTAGCAGTTACTCCAGGACAAACTTTATATGTAAGTGCAGGAGAAGGTGGAATACAAGGTGGTGTTGCACAATATCCAGCAGGAATTGGTAGAGGTGGTAGAGGAGTTTCAACACCTAGTGGTGGAACAGGTGGTGGAGGAGGAGCTGGAGGAGTTACTTCAGCTGCTTCATATCCACAAGTATCTGCTCCTACGATTTATATAATGGCAGGTGGTGGAGGTACTGGTGCAGCTATGCACGCAGGTGGTCCTGATAATTCAGGTTATACTTATGGAGGTCCAGGTGGCGGTTTAACTGGTGACGCAGGACTGTCATCTGGATTAAACCCTGGTCCCGCTACATCATTTTCAGAACAAACAAGTAAAAGTAGAGGAACAGGTACAGATCCAGCTGCTATGAATTGTGGTGGTGGAGGCGACCAAGAACAAGGTGGTGAAGGTGGTACTGTCGCAGAAGGTGGTGGAAATGGACAAAGCGGAGCTGCTTTCCAAGGTGGAGACGCTTATTGTGGTGGTGAATCACAACCAGGTATACTTGCTGGTGCAGGTGGTGGAGGCTATTTCGGTGGAGGTGGTGCAGCTTATGGTGATAACTTACCAAATAATACCCAGGAAGGTGGTGGAGGCGGAGGCGGAGGTTCGTCTTACTTTGGACATCCACAGATAACATCTGGTTCAACTGAAGAAGGTGATAGAGCACCTGATTCTGTGCCAGGAACTGACGCTAATAAAGATTCAGGAGGTGACCAAGACCCATTATATGCAGGACTCCCACATTTAGGCCCGCTGTGTCAATATAGAATAGGAGAAGGCGCTCCAGGAACAGGAATACCAGGAGGAGACGGATATGTATTTATAACAGGATCTGTAGCTGCCACAACTACAACAACAAACATATTTTCAGAACCTTTTGCTGCTGGTTCAGTTCCCACAACTGCTAGAATAGTAGTATTTGAAGAAGATGTGGCAACACCAACTCTTAATACAGACATTATTGCTTCAATTAGTAGAGATGGAACAAATTATACAAATGCTACATTATCAGATTCAGGATATGTAACAGGTGCTTCAGGACAAAGAATTTTAACAGGCCAAGCCACAATATCAGGTCAACCATCAGGCCAATCTATGCGTTGGAAACTGGCGTTGGCTAATAATGCAATTAAGATACACGGCGTGGCTCTACAATGGAGTTAACGCATGGCAATTACAAAAATTAATAAATTTCCAGATGATATAATTACTACTGGTGCAATTAATAATGTTGCAAATGCAGATATTCATCCTGCAGCTGCTATAGCTCAATCAAAAGTATCTGGTCTTGCAACATCAATGACTAATTTATGTGCTAGTTTAACTGGTGCTTCTAATGAATTAACAAGTGCAAAATCTAATGTAAGTCTTCTTGGTTTCAAAATGGCTGTTAATGAATCTTTAACAGTATTCAATTTAATAGATGGTGTCGTGGACGAATTCCATGATGAGTCTGGAACAGATGAGGGAGAAGGATCAAACGATTTATATAATGCAACTTGCGACTATTACATAAATGCAACAGCACCAGATGGATTAACTGCAACATCAACAAATATATTTTCAGAACCTTTTGCTTCAACAAGTGTCGCTACAAGTGCTAGAATAGTAATATTTGAAGAAAATGTAGATACACCAACATTAAATACAGATATAATAGCTTCTGTATCCAGAGATGGTGGAAGTACATTTACTAATGCAACTTTAACAGACGCAGGTTATGTAACAGGTGCTTCAGGTCAAAGAATACTTACAGGTCAAGCAACTATATCTGGACAACCTAGTGGACAATCAATGCGTTGGAAATTGGCATTGGCTAATAATGCAGTAAAAATTCATGGAGTATCATTATCGTGGGAATAGGAAAATAATATATGGCATTAAGTAAAATAGAAGAAAAAGGTATTAAAGATGAATCACTTACATCAGCAAAAATAGTTGATGGAACTGATGGAGTAATAAATGCTGATATAGCTCCAGGTACTGCTATTGCTGATACAAAATTAGCAACAATTTCAACTTCATCTAAAATTAATTTTTCTGCTATAGCACAACCTGGTAGTTCAAGTGTATTTCTTCGTGGAGATAATACTTGGGGTGCGGTAGATGCTACAAAAGATTTAACACACGCATATAATATATCCTTATTAGGTTTTAAAATGGCTGTTAATGAAAGCTTAACTGTATTTAATTTAGTAGATGGTGTAGTGGATGAATTCCACGATGAATCTGGTACAGATGAATCGGAAGGATCAAACGATACTTATAATTCAAGCGAAGATTTATATGTAAATTCAACAGGTCCTCAAGGTACAGCAATAGCATATTCAGCAGGATTTGGAATTGCTTCAATTACAGAACCAGATACTTCAACAGCAGGAACTAATCCTGCAGATGGTACAGCTACTTTTGGATCATTTACAGTTCCAACAAATCTGACATCAGCAGTTATAAAAGTTTGGGGTGCAGGTGGAGGTGGTGCTCCTTCTAGTACAAATTTAGGGGGTGCAGGTGGAGGATTTTCAACAGGAACATTAGCAGTTACTCCAGGACAAACTTTATATGTAAGTGCAGGAGAAGGTGGAGACAATGGTGGTCCTGCAGCTTATCCAGCAGGAATTGCTCAAGGTGGTAGAGGAGTTAGTTATCCACACGGTGGATCAGGAGATGGAGGAGGAGCTGCAGGAGTTACTACAGCTGCTTCATATCCACAAGTATCTGCTCCGAATGTTTTTTTAGTGGGAGCTGGTGGAGGCTCTAGTGCAGGTATGCATGGTGGACCACAACCAACTACTTATGGAGGTCCAGGTGGAGGTTTAACAGGTGATGCAGGATTTTCAGCTGGTTTAGACCCTGGTCCTGCTACAACATTTTCAGAACAAACAAATAATGCTCCTGCCACAGGTGCTTCTGCTCCAAATGCAAATGGTGGTGGTGGAGACCAAGAACAAGGTGGTCAAGGTGGAGATTCGCCAGGAGGAGATGAAGGACAAACAGGAGCTGCTTTTCAAGGCGGTGACGCTGCTGGAGGTGGAGAAAGTAATCCAAGTTCAGGTCCATTTACAGGTGCAGGTGGTGGAGGCTATTTCGGTGGAGGTGGAGCTTCCTGGGGTGAAAACTCACCAACCCAAGAAGGCGGAGGTGGTGGAGGCGGAGGTTCGTCTTACTTTGGACATCCACAGATAACATCTGGTTCAACTGAAGAAGGTGATAGAGCACCTGCTTCTGTGCCAGGAACTGATGCTAATAAAGATTCAGGAGGTGACCAAGACCCATTATATGCCTCACTTCCACAATCAGGCCCATTGTGTCAGTATAGTGTAGGAGAAGGCGCTCCAGGAACAGGAATAAAAGGAGCAGATGGATATGTAATGATAACAGGATGTGTAGCTGCTACAACTCTAACAACAAATATATTTTCAGAACCTTTTGCTTCAACAAGTGTTCCAACAACAGCTAGAATAGTAGTATTTGAAGAAGATGTAGTAACCCCAACTCTTAATACTGATATAATAGCAAGTATTAGTAGAGATGGTGGAAGTACATTTACTAATGCTACATTAGCAAGTTCAGGATATGTAACAGGATCCTCAGGACAAAGAATTTTAACTGGTCAAGCAACTATAAGTGGACAACCATCAGGTCAAAGTATGCGTTGGAAACTTGCATTAGCAAACAATGCAACCAAAATTCATGGAGTTTCTTTATCGTGGGCATAGTAAAAATTTGTATAAATAGTATTATAGGAAAAAGGAATTATTAATTTATGGCTTATATAGGACGAACACCCGATTACGGAGCTTTTGAAAAACAAACATTTACCGCGGATGGGTCAACAACAACTTTCAGTTTAAATTATACAGTAGGGTCTTCAAGCTCTATATTAATATTAGTATCAGGTGTTGTACAAGAACCAGAAGTAGCTTATAACATAGCAAGTGGAGGTACTCAAGTAGTATTTACAGCTGCTCCAGAATCAGCTGAAACGGTATATGTAGTATTTTTAGGACAAGTATATGACGCAGCTGGTCTATTAAGTACATATGCAATTACAGGTCAAACAGAATTAGCTGCTATTCCTGCTGATGATGATTATTTTTTAGTGTATGATACGGATGCAACAGCACTTAAAAAAGTTAAAAAGCAATATATTGCAAAACTAACTGTTACACGAGCATATACAGGTGATGGTTCAACGGTAGGCTTTACAGTAACTTCAGGAGCAACTGTGGATAGTGTATTGGTAAGTGAAAATGGTGTATTACAAAGACCAACAACAGATTATACAATTTCAAGTACAACATTAACTTTTGCTGCTGCTCCATCAGCAGCGGTTCAAATAATTATACGAGAATTACCAGCATAGATAGTTAAAACTAGTATATATATTATATGGCATTCGATTTCAAAAAACACATACCAAAACAATTTAAAAAAATAAAAGTACCAGATAATTTTAACTGGGAAGTTCATAGCTTACACGCATATGCTGATTTGAAAGCAGCTGTTGCAAAAGGTACAAAAACTTTAGCAGACCTACAACAATTTGAACTTGACCATAGAGAAACAGCAGACCAAAGAGAACAACGTTGGCGTAGAGAACATATTTTAGAAGAATTAGCCAATGATGGTGCTAGAGATTATAGAGAGTTCAAAGATAATCCAAAATCATTTATGAGAAAAATGATGGATATGGGTAGAGGTATATCAAGGTGGTGGTGGAAGCAACCTAAAAAATCTGCAGGTAAGGGTCGTATGATACAAAATCAAATTACAGGAGGTTGGCAACAAGAATATAAACCTTCTAAATCTATGAATATGAAAGATTGGTTAAATGCAGCTAATCATGGTAATGTTATGTTACATATGAATCCTAAAAGAAAACCTTTAAATAGATTACCTACTGATAAAGAAAAAGATATATCAAAAGAAGCTAAAAAGGAAAGAAAAAGACAAGAATGGAATGCAATATTAGAAGCAACTGATAATTTTGGAAGGGGATGGACACAACCTAAATGGGGTGCATTAAATAAAGGTGCCCCTGGAAGAGGTGGTGGTAGACCAAAACCAAAGACATATACTATAAAAGGTTGACTTTTAAATAGTGATGTGATATAATATCCGTAGGATAAAATATCCATAAATAATAATATGAAAATGATGACAGTAAAAAATGATACAGTAAAAAATGATAAAAATGATGAGAATTTATTTATATCAGCTCAAAAAACAGATGAAACAGGATTTGTTTCAGAAGTAAGCGTACCACAAGAGCCAGCATTAAATTTTAAAGTAGAAAATATTTTTTCTTGCCCAATTTATATAGCGCATAAACCTGAATGGATACAGCCTTTAATTAAAGCAACTAATCCAATTGTAAAAAGAATTATCAATCAATATAAAAAAGATAAATTACCTTTACCAAACTCCTATCATAGTGAATTGTTATGGACGTATCCTGAATTTAAAGATATTGCAAATTTAATATTACAACAATCTTGGAATATATTAAGTTGGCAAGGTTATGATTTAACAGCAAAATTGCCTATGTTAACAGAATTGTGGGTGCAACAATTCCCAGAAGAAGGTGGTTACCATGATATACATATGCACGGAAATAATCATATATCTGGATTTTATTTTTTACAATGTAGTAAGAAAACATCACATCCATTTTTTAATGATCCAAGACCTGGTAAAATAATGTCAGATTTACGATTAAAGGATCTAAAAGCAAAAGTTAATTATGCAAATAGTCAGATACATTATCCTGTAAAACCAGGACAATTTATATTTTTTAATTCATATATGCCACATTCATATATCTATTATAAAGGTGTGGAACCATTTAGATTTATACATTTTAATATGCAAGCTGTTGTGGATTCTGAGGGAATTCAAATGTAAAAGAAGCACAAACAAGAGGATAATTATGGTAAAAAAAGAAAAAACAAAAACAAAAGAAGATTTTGATAAAATATCTTGTGGAAGTGGACAAAAAAAAGATCCAGTTAAAGATCCAGTTCAACCAACAAAACTTAATTTAAAAGCAAACAATTTATTTTGTTCAATTATACATACAACATTTTTTGAAGCTAAACAATGTGATACTATTATTGATTCTTTAGTAGAAGAATTATGGATGTCAGGAGAAGTTGTTGGTGGAGGCTTAGATAAAAAACTTCGTAATGTTGAACAACAAATTATGCCAATTAATAAAGATGGTTGGCCACTTACTAGAGTTTTACAGTTAGTTAAACAAGCTAATAATGCAAGATTTAAATTTGATATATCAGGATTTTTAGATGTTGACGCACCTATGATAATGAAATATGAAAAAGGTAATCATTATGATTGGCATATAGACGCTGGTAATAGCGTTCCACATAGAAAATTAAGTTTTACAATTCAATTATCAGATCCAAAAGATTATGTTGGAGGTGATATTGAATTTATAGGCACTACTGTAAATAAAGAGGCTTTAAGACAAAAAGGAACTTGTGTAATATTCCCATCATTTTTACCACATAGAATTAATAAAGTAACTAAAGGAACAAGATATGTACTTGTTGGATGGGTACACGGTCCAACTTATATTTAATTATTATGGCAAAGAAAAAAACTAAAGATTCACAGCAGGTACCAGAATTTAAGACATATAAAATAACTGGTGAGCAATTTTTCTCTACTCAAATATACTTTAAAGATTTAGAAAATAGTAAAGACATTAATACTAAACTTATTAAAAATTTAACTGCTTGGAAAAATAGGGATGAAAAAGGTATTGTTCGTTCCAATTCATTAGGTTGGCATAGTGCAGTAGATATGCACCACCGTAAAGAGTATAATTACATCATAAAAGAATTGTTTAAAATGCAAAGTGAAATTTTTAAACACGAAAGTTATAATACTAATACAGAAGCTTATTGTGATAATATGTGGGCAAATATAAATTACAAATACTCACACAATAGAAATCACGTACATCCTGGTGCATTATGGGCTGGTTGTTATTATGTTCAAGCACCAAAACATTGTGGTCGTATTTGGTTTACAGATCCTAGAGGTGAAGCTCATTGTCAAATTCCAATTTTTGAGAATACAAAAGATATTCAAAGACCTAGAAATAGTTGGAGAGAAGTATATTATGAACCTGTTCCAGGTCGTATAATAATGTTCCCTGGTTGGTTAACCCACGAAGTTGAGCCTAATATGAATAAATTAAAAGGTGTAGATAGTTGGCGTATATCTTTAGCTTTTAACTTTGGTCAAAGATGGAAACAAGGTCAGTATAATGCCCCACCAAAAGGGCACGATAGTCAAGGCATTATTACCGAATCAAATATCCCAACAACATAAAACAAGCAATCTTAATAAAATAATCTTATAAATAGTAATATCAAACTATAGGAGATATATATGGGATGGTTTAAAAAACTACAAACTTTTCTTTTAAATGGGTTTGATATTCCTAAAGATAGTAAAGTATCTAAAGAGAATATTAGAGATTTAAAGAAAAAAACTAAACTACAATTAGAAAAGATTGGTCGTAAATTAGGTGTAGAGTTAGACCGAAGATTGACTAAATCAAAACTAATCAATAAAATTAAAAAATTAAGAAAGTAAAATGGCAAGAAGTACACAAAAGACTGCTGTTAATATTACAATAGACCAAGGTTCTAATTATAGTGAAGAATTTACAGTTACATCGGATGGAACAACTGCTGTAGATATTTCTGGTATGACTTTAAATGGTCAAATAAGAAAATCTTATGATTCAACTTCAGCAACAGCAACTTTCACAACTGCTTTAGTTACAGCTGCAAGTGGTATTTACAGATTAAAATTAACCAATTCTGAAACAGCTGCGATAACATCAGGTCGTTATGTATTTGATGTTGAATTAACTTTAAATGATAGTACGATTGAAAGAGTACACGGTGGTATTGCAACAATAACTCCAGAAGTTACGAAATAGTTATGTCTAAAGAATTAATAAATTTTTTTAAAGCTATAGAGAAACAAAAAAAATCTAAAACCTCTATAACTGAAAATGAAAGTTTAATAGATACAAAAAATTTATCTGTATCTGTTAAGGCTTCAGAAATTACAGATTTCTTTAAAGTAATGGCTGAAGAAAAAAGAATTATAAGAGAACAACAAGAAAAAGACCAAACTAAATTAGCAGAATTAGAAAAATTACTCTTTTCATTAAAAGAAGAAAAAGAAAAAGAAAAAGAACAAGAAGAAGGTATTCCAAATTGGGAACCTGAAGAAGAAAAACCTTTAATACTTGATAAAGAGATTGAGGTTAAAGAACCTGAAGTAGAAGATAAAATTTTAGAAAATATAAAAGAAGCTGTACACACAGCCAATCAATTACTTATAGAGCCTACACTAGTAGATTTAAGTGCTCAAGAAATCACAGCACCTACAATTGGTAAAGACGCTCCAGAAGAAAAAGAAGAATTTAAACTTGACCAAAATGATATTATAAAAGAGTTATCTAAAATTGCTGAAAAGAATAAAGTATCATTAGCAGAAGATAAAATTACAGATTTAACTTCACTTAAAAAAGAATTTACTAGATTTAAAGAATTAGTAACTCAACAAATGTCATCTATCGGTGGTGGTGGTTCAACAAAAATATCACAAATGGATGATGTTAGTACAGCTGCTCAGCAAAATGGTTACGCATTAAAATATAATTCAGCAACAGGCAAGTATGATTTTGGAGAAGTTGCAAGTGATTTATCTGCTGTAGACCAAGACATTGTTCCAGACGCAACAAACACAAGAAGTTTAGGTACGGATGCTTTAAGATGGAAGACTTTATATCTTCACGGACAAACATTGGATCTAGGAGGTGCGATTGTTGATTCAGATGGTTCTGGTCAACTTTCAATATCTGCTGAAGGTGTAACTTTACCAGCAGGTTCAAAAGCAGGTACAAAAAAAATATCAGTAATATCAACAGGTGCTGGTACTACTGAACAAGCTGCTTCTCAAGTACCTTTCTTTACAGCTGCAGGTGGTTTATCAAGTGCAGCTGCAACTTTTAATTTTAACGCAACTGTGGATGATAGATATGTATTTACTGGAGATAATACATTTACATTATCAAATGGACAAAATTTATCTGATTCAGGTGTAACTTTGTTTCAGTTTTAGAGGAGATAAATATAAAAAATGGCAGATAAAACACCGATAAGAACAGTATATACAGATGGCGTAGCAACAGGTCTTGCTGAATATCAATCAGGTGAAACAGTAGGTTTAACACACGGTGGTTTAGGTGCTTCATTATCTATTGGAAGTGCAGGACAAGTTTTAAAAGTCAATTCAGGTGCCTCTGCTTTAGAATTTGGTGCTGTAGAAGCAATTATTAATATAGATACTGCCACAAATTTAACAAGTAATACACTTGCGACTGGCGACCAAATTATGGCGTCTGATGGTGGTACTGAAGGTAGAGTTACACTTGGTCAATTAGATACTTTATTTTCAGGCACAACTAAAACACTTACAAATAAAACAATTAATGCCTCTAACAACACAGTATCTAATATTGTTAACTCAATGTTATCTGGTAGTGCTGGTATTACAAATGCTAATTTAGCTAATTCAGCAGTAACCGTTGGTTCAACATCTATATCTTTAGGTGCAAGTGCAACTACAATAGCAGGTGTTTCAAATTTAACTGCTGGTACAATTAATATTACAGGTAATGTAATTTCATCTACAGATTCAACTGTTGTAGAAATAGGAAGTGGTGATGGATTATCTGTTGCAGGTAATTTAACTGTTGCAGGTAATATGACCGTATCAGGAACAACTACTTCTTTAGCAACTACAAATACAGCAGTAACAGATAACTTATTAGAATTAAATAGTGGTGTAGGATCCAATAGTGATGATAGTGGTATTATTATAGAAAGAGGATCAACTGGTAATAATGCTATAATGTTTTGGGATGAAAGTGAAGATAAATTTGCTTTTGGTACTACAACAGCAACAGCAACTTCAAATGGAAATTTAACTGTAGCAGATGGTGATTTAAGAGTAGGTGATATTTCAGCAACAACTTATTCAGGTGCAGGTATTAAAGATGAAGATAATATGGTAAGTGATTCTGCTACTCACTTGGCTTCACAACAAAGTATTAAAAAATATGTTGATGATAAAGTAACAGCAGAAGATTTAGATGTAACTTCTGATAGTGGAACAATAGATATAGATTTAGATTCTGAAACAATGACAATTGCTGGTGGTACTGGTATTGATACTTCAGCAACAGGAACAACTGTAACTATTGCAGGAGAGGATGCTTCAACATCTAATAAAGGTATTGCTTCTTTTGCTACAGCAGATTTTTCTGTTTCTTCTGGTGCAGTTTCAATTAAGAGTGGTGGAATTACAAATACTCAATTAGCAAATTCTAGTATTACATTTACAGATGAATCTTCAACAGCAGGTTCTGTAGCATTAGGAGGTAATATAGAATTTCTTGCTGGTGAAGGTATTGATACAGCAGTTTCAGGAAGAAAAATAACTATTACAGGAGAGGATGCTTCAACTTCTAATAAAGGTATTGCGTCATTTACAGCAGCAGATTTTTCTGTTTCTTCTGGTGCAGTTTCATTGGTTGCTGAAAGAGTACAAGATATTATTGGTGCAATGGTTGGCAGTAATACTGAAACAAGAATTACTGTAACTTACCAAGACGCAGATGGTACAATAGATTTTGTTGTAGATAATGACCTTGCAAATTATGATAACTCCTCATCTGGATTTATTACTGCTTCATCTTCAACTACATTAACAAATAAAACTTATAATGCTGACGGCACAGGAAATAGTTTAACAAATGTAGAAGACGCAAATATTAAAGCAGCTGCAGCCATTGACGCTACAAAGATAGCAGATGGTTCAGTTACAAGTGCAGAATTCCAATATATTAATACTTTATCATCTAATGCTCAAACACAATTAGATGTAAAAGCAAGTAAAGCATTTGCGATTGCACAGGCCGTTGCCCTAGGATAGTATAAATATAACCATAAAACAAAGGAATATAAGTCAATGGCGTTACCATCAAGTAGAGAAACATTAAAGCAATATGCATTAAGAAATCTAGGTAAACCAGTAGTGGAAATCAATGTAGATGATGACCAACTGGAAGATAGACTAGATGAAGCTTTGCAATATTTTGCTCAATATCACTATGATGGAGTAGAGCGTGTTTATTTAAAATATCAGTTAACTACTGCTGATTTAGCAAGAATGAAATCACCTGATGGTGATTCATCTATTTCAATTACTAAAGACGGTGTTACAACTGCTTGGAAAGAAGCAAATAATTTTATTGTAATGCCAGAAGCAGTATTAGCAGTTACAAGAATATTTCCATTATCAGATAAACATAGCAATAATCTTTTTGATGTACGGTATCAATTAAGATTAAATGACCTTTACGATTTTTCTTCAACATCTATAATTCATTATGATATGGTATTAAGACATTTAGATTTTTTAGACCATATATTAGTAGGTGAAAAACCAGTAAGATTTAATCAGCATAATAATAAATTATATATTGATATGGATTGGAAATATGATATTTCTACAGATGAATATTTAATTATTGAATGCTATAGAAAATTAAATCCTGTTTCAATGACAGATGTTTATAATGATTTATTTCTAAAAAAATATGTAACTGCTTTATTTAAAAAACAATGGGGTTCAAATTTA
>Ga0208790_1000858_pt1 | contig 13729 bp, 10 predicted proteins | sample 10_taG_FD_184083 | JGI IMG/M metagenome (GOLD analysis project Ga0208790, IMG submission 184083) | Marine viral communities from the Subarctic Pacific Ocean - 10_ETSP_OMZ_AT15264 metaG (SPAdes) (version 2) | ecosystem: Environmental > Aquatic > Marine > Oceanic | place: Pacific Ocean | collected... | reverse complement strand
ACTGGTCGATAGGGTAGCCACGATGCAGCAGCATGCCGGCGCCGCCATCAATATAAGTGATAGCAGATTCGGTAGATGCTGTGGACATGAATCCGGGGTCAAAGGTGAATACACCTTTTGCAACCAGTTTTCTGACATCGACGACATCCGGACCGATCGTGCCTTCCAACACAGGAAGTTCAATCGCTTCCTGGTTGTCGGCCAGGTTTAAGCGGGCTTTCTTTTCACTCATGTTGTACTCCTGACTGATAATCTTCCAACTGCCGGCACAAACCCTCCAGAACCCCGGACAAGGCCAGACGAGGGCCTGGTCCAGTGAGTTTGGACCCGGTCTCGGATAAAAATTGGAGCAGGGGGCCAGCGGTAAAAGGCTTACTGTACCATAAACGCAACTTTTTTGACCCCCTTTGCAATCGATAAATAATGAAAATATTGATGTTGACAGAATGTTGTCAATTGTAACGGCAAAACGAAGGCTATTCGGGTGCGATTTATTGTATTCCTGTCATGATGAGTCTATACTCACTGACCAAATTTCCTTTGCCGATGGTAAGTTGGAAGGGAAATGGCAAGAGAAAAGAAGTACCAGATAAAGATAGATAAAAACAATAAAAGGCATCATCTAACGCCTTTAAAAGAGATAAACGAAGCGCCTGAACAAGCTCATCACGTGTGTGTCTTGTCCAGACTCTCCGGAGGTTGATCAGAGCAGCATCGTATATGCAGGCACTGATCTTAAAGCAACCACGCCCTTTGATAGCTTCAGATATAGAGCACAAGTAGCGTCTATATAATAGGAATAGCTTGGCAAAAGGGCCTAACGTGAATTGGCTACCAGTGAAAGACGACAACAGACCTGTAAATCTCGACCTGACCAAGTTCCATTTTCCGCTACCAGCGATCACTTCCATATTGCACCGTATTTCGGGCGTGCTGATTTTTGTCGGCACGGCAGTATTGATGTGGCTGCTGGCTGAATCCCTGTCTTCTGAAGAAGGCTTTCAGCGTGTTGGTGAGTGGCTTCAATCACCCATCGTCAAGTTTATCGTATGGGGCATTTTATCCGGGTTGCTGTACCACCTGATTGCCGGCTTGCGCCACCTGTTGATGGATGCGGGTATTGGCGAAACGCTGGAAGGCGGGCGTCGCGGCGCCGTGCTGATTATTGTGTTCTCCGTTATAAGCATTCTGATCGCAGGAGTTTGGGTATGGTAAGCCGAGTAAGTGGAGCAACTAACCTGGGCCGTAATGGTCTGCATGATTGGGTGCTGCAACGTTTCAGTGCCATTGTTCTGGCCATTTATACATTAGGCCTGCTGGGCTGGTTTGCAGTGAATCCGGATTTCAGCTATGGCGCGTGGCGTGGGTTGTTTGATGCCACCTGGATGAAAATTGCAACCCTGGCAGCCATCATTGCCCTGTGCGCGCACGCATGGATTGGCATGTGGACAATTGCGACAGACTATCTGACATCACTGGCACTGGGTAAGGCGGCAACTTTTGTACGCCTGTTATTCCAGGCTGGCTGTGTGATCCTGATATTCACCTACCTCGTCTGGGGTGTACAGATTTTGTGGGGACTATAAATGAGCGGAATGCGAACGATTGAATTTGATGCTGTTATCGTCGGTGGTGGCGGTGCAGGTATGCGAGCTGCCTTGCAGCTGTCTCAGTCTGGATACAAGACGGCGGTAATCTCCAAGGTTTTCCCCACGCGCTCTCACACAGTTTCCGCCCAGGGTGGTATTACCTGCGCGATTGCCAGTTCTGACCCGAATGATGACTGGCGCTGGCACATGTATGACACGGTCAAGGGTTCTGATTATATCGGTGACCAGGACGCGATTGAGTACATGTGTAGTGAAGGCCCGCAGACAGTTTTCGAACTGGAGCACATGGGTTTGCCGTTCTCACGTACAGAAAATGGCCGTATCTACCAGCGACCGTTTGGCGGGCAGTCCAAAGATTACGGCAAAGGTGGCCAGGCGGCCCGTACTTGTGCCGCTGCTGACCGTACTGGTCACGCACTACTGCACGCACTGTATCAGGGCAACCTGAAAAACAAGACCGAATTCTTTAATGAGTGGTATGCCGTGGATCTGGTCCGGAACCAGGACGGCGTTGTGGTCGGTGTTATTGCCATTTGCATGGAAACCGGTGAGACCGTTTATCTGGCATCCAAGGCAACGGTACTGGCGACTGGCGGTGCTGGGCGTATTTACTCGTCTACCACCAACGCACTGATCAACACTGGCGATGGTGTGGGCATGGCCCTGCGCGCGGGTTATCCGGTTCAGGATATCGAAATGTGGCAGTTCCACCCAACCGGTATTCACGGCGCAGGCGTTCTGGTGACAGAAGGCTGTCGTGGTGAAGGTGGTTACCTGATCAATAAAGACGGTGAGCGTTTCATGGAACGCTATGCGCCGAACGCCAAAGACCTGGCGGGTCGTGATGTTGTCGCACGTTCCATGGTACAAGAGATTCTGGCTGGTAAAGGTTGTGGTCCGGATGGCGATCACGTATTACTGAAGCTGGACCACCTGGGCGAGAAGGTGCTGAACGAGAAACTGCCAGGCATTCTGGAATTGTCGCGCACTTTTGCTCACGTGGACCCGGTCAAAGAGCCGATTCCAGTGATCCCAACCTGTCACTATATGATGGGTGGTATTGCCACGAATATTCACGGTCAGGCGATCGAGCAGACTGCAGAAGGTGAAGACAAGCCAATTCCGGGGCTGTTCGCAGTCGGTGAAGTGGCTTGTGTGTCGGTTCACGGCGCCAACCGTCTGGGTGGCAACTCATTGCTGGACCTGGTGGTGTTTGGCCGTGCAGCAGGCAAGCACATTGAATCCATGCTGACGCAGGGTATTGAATACCGTCGTGCGTCCGAGACAGATATTGGTCAGGCCATGGCGCGCCTTGACCGCCTGAACAACAGCGAAGGCGGCGAGAACGTTGCCGCACTGCGCGGTGAATTGCAGGCAGTCATGCAGAATCACTTTGGTGTGTTCCGTACTGGTGACTTCATGCAGGAAGGCATCAAGAAACTGGCAGCACTGCGTTCGCGCATTGCCAACCTGGAACTGACAGATAAGAGTAACGCCTTCAATACTGCCCGCATTGAAGCGCTGGAGCTTGAAAACCTGTTCGAAGTGGCTGAGGCGACAGCGATTGCCGCTGAGGCACGTACCGAAAGCCGGGGTGCACACGCCCGTGAAGACTACCAGGATCGTGATGACGAAAACTGGTTGTGTCACAGCATGTACCACCCGACGGAGAAGAAAATTACCAAACGAGCGGTGAATTTCGCGCCTAAAACGGTCGACAAATTCGAGCCCAAGGTCCGTACTTACTAAGATTAAAGGTGAATTAACGTGTTAGTCAGTGTTTATCGCTATAACCCGGAAGTCGACGACAAGCCGCACATGCAGGACTACAACATTGAGCTGCCGGAAGGTCGTGACCTGATGGTGCTTGATGTGCTGCAGCTGATCAAGGATCAGGATCCGACATTAGGTTATCGTCGCTCCTGCCGCGAAGGTGTGTGTGGCTCAGACGGTATGAACATGAACGGCGTCAACGGCCTGGCCTGTATCACGCCGGTTTCTGCTGCAGCCAAAAACGGCAAGCTGATTCTTCGTCCTCTACCGGGTCTGCCTGTTGTGCGTGACCTGGTCGTTGATATGACCATGTTCTACCAGCAGTTTGAGAAGGTAGAGCCTTACCTGCTCAACAACACGCCAGCACCAGCCATTGAACGGCTGCAGTCGCCGGAAGACCGTGCCAAACTGGATGGTCTGTACGAGTGCATCCTTTGTGCCTGCTGTACAACCAGTTGCCCATCCTTTTGGTGGAACCCCGATAAATTTATCGGACCGGCTGGTCTACTTCAGGCTTACCGCTTCCTGGCCGATAGCCGTGATACGGCAACCGAGGAACGACTGGCAGGGCTGGAAGATCCCTTTAGCGTTTTCCGCTGCCGGGGAATTATGAATTGTGTGGCCGTCTGCCCGAAAGGTTTGAACCCGACCAAGGCGATAGGACACATTCGTCAGATGTTGTTGCAGCGCGGTAGCTGAGCCAACTGAATTTTGATGAGAGATGCCGACGGCTCTGCTCACAAGGCACTAGCCGGTCGGTATTTCCGGAAACCGGGAATATTAAAATATGCATGACAGCATAATGGAGCTTATGTGGCGTACCGGCCATCTTTCGGGAGGCAATGCAGAGTACGTAGAACAGCTTTACGACCAGTATCTTAATGATGCTGACGAAGTGCCTGAAGAGTGGCGGGAGTATTTTGACAGTCTGCCCAGCATTGCCAAGCAAAATGGCGGCGATGTGTCTCACCTGGAAATCCAGGAATACTTCCGCAAACTGGGTAAGACCAGTCGCTTCATGCCGGTGTTGAGCAACGATGTTGTTGTTAACTCCGAACATGAAAACAAACAGGTTCAGGTACTGCACCTGATAAGCTCCTACCGCGTCCGCGGCCATCAGAAAGCCGCACTCGACCCCTTGTCCCTGATGCATCGAGAAAGTGTTCCAGACCTGGAACTGGGTTTTCACGATCTGTCTCCCGCTGATAACTCCACCGTTTTCCAGACCGGCTCATTACACATTAATCGTGACACTGCCTCGTTGCGTGAAATTGTTGAAGCGCTGGAAAACATCTATTGCGGCTCTATCGGCTATGAATTCATGCACATGGTTGACCTCAAGCAGAAGCAATGGATTCAAAAGCGTATTGAGCCGAAGCTGGGTAACCCAGGCTATGACTCGGAAGTACGTCGTCACCTGCTGGAGCGCCTCAGTGCAGCTGAAGGCCTGGAAAAACACCTGGATTCCAAATACCCCGGTACCAAGCGCTTTGGTCTGGAAGGTGGCGAAAGCCTGATCCCGCTGGTCGACGAATTGATTCAGCGTGCTGGCAGCTATGGTGTTAAAGAAGTGGTTATCGGCATGGCTCACCGTGGTCGTCTGAATATGCTGGTCAACATTCTGGGTAAAAACCCGGCTGACCTGTTCAGTGAGTTTGAAGGCCGTGCCAAGTACAAGAGCTCCGGTGATGTGAAGTACCACCAGGGTTTCTCCTCTAATATCATGACTCCAGGCGGTGAGGTTCACCTGGCCATGGCGTTTAACCCTTCACACCTGGAAATTGTTTCTCCAGTGGTTGAAGGCTCAGTTCGCGCCCGCCAGGATCGTCGCCAGGACCCCATGGGCCATGCCGTGCTGCCCATCAGCCTGCATGGTGATGCCGCCTTTGCCGGCCAGGGTGTGGTCATGGAAACCTTCCAGATGTCCAAGACGCGAGCCTATGGCACCGGTGGTACGGTTCACATCATCGTCAATAACCAGGTGGGTTTCACCACCAGCCGTCAGGACGATGCGCGTTCCACTGAGTACTGCACAGACGTTGCCAAGATGGTTCAGGCCCCGATTTTCCACGTGAACGCGGATGATCCGGAAGCTGTTCTGTTTGTCACGCAGCTGGCACTGGATTTCCGGTATGAATTCAAGAAAGACGTGGTGATTGACCTGGTTTGTTATCGTCGTCGAGGCCATAACGAAACTGATGAACCTTCATCCACGCAGCCACTGATGTATCAGAAAATCCGCAAGCACCTGACCACTCGTGGGCTGTATGCCAAAGAACTGATCAGCGATGGTGTGGTAGAAGAGTCAGAAGTCGACGAGATGAACTCTTCTTACCGTAATGCCCTGGATACCGGTGAACATGTTGTAAAAAGCCTGGTGAAAGAGCCCAATGTTGAGATGTTTGTCGACTGGAACCCTTACCTGGGTCATACCTGGTCGCCGAATTACAACACCAGTCTGCGACTGGAAACACTTGAGGCACTGGCCAGGAAAGTCACCACATTGCCGGAAGATCTGAAGCTGCATCGTCAGGTTCAGAAAATTGCCGATGAACGCAAAAAAATGGCCAATGGCGAATCCCTGATCGACTGGGGTTTTGCGGAAACACTGGCTTACGCCAGTATTCTGACCACGGGTAACCGGGTACGGATCACTGGTCAGGACGTAGGGCGCGGCACGTTCTCGCATCGACATGCTGTCTTGCGTGACCAGAACAACGAAAACGAGTATGTGCCACTCAGCAACCTGGTTGCTGATCCTAAAATGTTTGGCATTTTCGATTCTCTGCTATCAGAAGAAGCTGTGCTCGCTTTCGAATATGGCTATGCCACAACTACGCCGAATGCCCTGGTGGTCTGGGAAGCGCAGTTTGGTGATTTTGCCAACTCGGCACAGGTTGTTATTGACCAGTTCATCACCAGTGGTGAGCACAAGTGGCAACGCTTGTGTGGATTGACCATGCTGTTGCCGCACGGTTATGAAGGGCAGGGGCCTGAGCACTCATCAGCCCGTCTGGAGCGTTTCCTGCAGATGTGTGCAGAACAGAATATCCAGGTCTGTCTGCCGACTACCTCCAAGCAGGTTTTCCACATGCTGCGTCGCCAGGTACTTTGCCCACTGCGCAAGCCCCTGATTGTGATGTCTCCGAAGAGTCTGCTGCGTCATAAAGAGACGACTGCGACATTGGAAGAGCTCGCTAACGGTTCATTTGAAGTGGTCATCGGAGAAACAGATGACAATATCAAACCGGATCAGGTTGAACGCGTAATCCTCTGTTCAGGCAAGGTTTATTACGATCTGCGTGCTGAGCGTCGCAAGCGTGAAATTGACAATATTGCGATCATACGCCTGGAACAGCTTTATCCCTTCCCGTTGGAAAACCTGGAAGAAGAGATGAAGCAGTACAGCAATGTCAGCGATGTCGTCTGGTGTCAGGAAGAGCCGATGAACCAGGGTGCCTGGTATTCCAGTCAGCACAACATGCGATTCGTGATGAAGAAACTGGGGCTGGATATGGAGTTGCGCTATGCCGGACGTGAAGCGTCAGCGGCAGCAGCAGCGGGTTATCCGGAACTGCATTTACAGCAACTCAATGCCTTCCTGGAACAGGCCCTGGGCCCGAAAGAAGATTGAGTTTAGTCAACATTCATATTGTTTAGATATTTTTACGATTTAATCACCATTACGTGGTAAGGAACAAAGATGGCTATTGAGATTAAAGCTCCACAACTGCCAGAGTCAGTGCCAGACGGCACCATCGCCAGCTGGCACAAGCAGGAAGGTGACGCAGTTAAACGTGATGAGCTGCTGGTGGATATCGAGACTGACAAGGTCGTGATCGAAGTGGTAGCGCCAGCCGATGGCGTGCTGGAAAAAATCGTCAAAGATGCCGGTGACACCATTGTCAGCAACGAAGTGGTAGCAACTTTGAAAGAAGGTGCTGCTGGCGAGAGCAAGTCAGCTTCATCAGGTTCTTCTGACAAGAAAGATGACAAAGAAGAGAAAAAAGCAGCTTCTTCATCCGCAGACAACGACAAAAAGTCAGAAAAGGCTGGTGGCGACAGCGCCCCGCTGAGCCCGGCTGCCAAAAAACTGGCTGAAGAAAACAACATTGACCCGTCTTCTATTGATGGTAGCGGCAAAGATGGTCGTATCACCAAAGAAGATGTGATGAAAGCCATCGAAGGTGGCAGCAAATCAGAAGCAAAAACTGAGAGCAAAACCGAAAGCAAGCCACAAGGCGTTTCCGGTGATGTATCTTCGGGCCGCGTAGAAGAGCGGGTACCGATGAGCCGCCTGCGTGCCAAGGTAGCCGAGCGTCTGCTTGAAGCCTCCCAGTCTACAGCCATGCTGACAACGTTTAACGAAGTGAATATGCAGCCAGTGATGGAATTGCGTAACCGTTACAAGGACCTGTTTGAAAAGGCGCATGACGGCACACGTCTGGGCTTCATGTCCTTCTTCGTCCGCGCCAGCGTGGAAGCGCTGAAGCGCTTCCCGGCTGTTAACGCATCTATCGATGGTAGCGACATTGTTTATCACGGTTACCAGGATATTGGTGTGGCTGTGTCTTCGCCACGCGGCCTGGTTGTGCCGGTACTGCGTAATTCGGACCACATGAGCCTGGCTCAGGTTGAGTCCAAGATTCGCGAGTATGGCCTGAAAGCCCGCGACGGCAAGCTGTCTATCGATGAAATGACAGGCGGCACGTTCACTATCTCCAATGGCGGCGTGTTTGGCTCACTGCTTTCAACGCCAATTCTGAATCCGCCACAAACCGCTATTCTGGGTATGCACAAAATCCAGGAGCGTCCGATGGCAGTTAACGGAAAGGTAGAGATTCTGCCAATGATGTACCTCGCACTGTCATATGACCATCGTATGATTGACGGCAAAGAAGCTGTGCAGTTCCTGGTAACGATTAAGGAACTGCTGGAAGATCCGGCAAGAATTCTGCTGGAGATTTAAGCATCACTCACATTAAGCCGGTTTGACCGGCAAAATGAGCCACAGACAGATCACCTGCTGTGGCTCATGTGTTTAACGGATCAGTTTCAGACTTATCAAAGCAGGAAACAGTTATGAGTAAAAAATTTGATGTCGTGGTAATTGGTGCCGGCCCAGCCGGTTACGTGGCGGCTATTCGTGCTGCACAGCTCGGCCTGAAAACCGCCTGTGTGGAAAAGTGGCACAACGAGAAGAATGAAGCCGTTTATGGCGGTACTTGCCTGAACGTGGGTTGTATTCCATCCAAAGCACTGCTGGATTCTTCGCACAAATATGCCGAAGCCCAGGAAGACTTCAAGGTTCATGGCATTAGCACGGGCAAAGTGGAAATGGACGTGCCGTCCATGATTGCACGAAAAGCCAAAATTGTTGGCCAACTGACACAGGGCGTAAAAGGCCTGTTCATGGCGAACAAGGTTGAAGGTATTCAAGGTAGCGGTAAATTGCTCAAAGGCAAGAAAGTGGAAGTCACTTCAGCTGACGGCAAAACAGAAACACTGGAAGCTGACAACATCATTCTGGCAGCTGGTTCTGCGCCGATTGACATTCCACCAGCCCCGGTTGACGACGAAACTATCGTTAACTCGACCGGTGCCCTGGAATTCCAGGCAGTGCCAAAACGCCTTGGTGTGATTGGTGCTGGTGTGATTGGTCTGGAGCTGGGTAGCGTTTGGTCGCGCCTGGGGTCAGAAGTCACTGTTTTTGAAGCGATGGATGCATTCCTGCCTGCTGTCGATGAGCAAGTGGCAAAAGATGCCAAGAAAGTCCTTGAGAAACAGGGCCTGGATATCAAACTGGGCGCCAAAGTTTCTGGCACCAAAGTCGCTGGTAAAGGCAAGAGCAAAACAGTCAAAGTCAGCTACACCGATAGCGAAGGTGACAAAGAAGCCACATTTGACAAGCTGATCGTTGCTGTTGGTCGTCGTCCCTACAGTGAAGGTTTGCTGGCGGATGATTGTGGTGTTGAAAAAGACGAACGCGGTTTCGTCAAAGTTGACGAGTACTGTGCAACGTCTGTTGATGGTGTCTATGCAACGGGCGACTTGGTACGAGGCCCAATGCTGGCTCACAAAGGTTCGGAAGAAGGCGTCATGGTAGCCGAGCGTATTGCCGGTAAGGCAACGCAGGTTAACTATGATCTGGTTCCTTTTGTTATCTATACCCACCCGGAAATTGCCTGGGTTGGCAAGAGCGAACAACAACTGAAAGAAGAGGATGTTGATTACAACGTGGGTACTTTCCCGTTCAGCATCAACGGTCGTGCCATGGCAGCCAATGAGTCTGCTGGTATGGTCAAAATGCTGGCAGATGCCAAAACAGACCGCATTCTGGGCTGTCACATCATGGGCCCAAGTGCAGCTGACCTGGTGCAACAGGTTGCCATCGCGATGGAGTTCAGTGCCAGCGCAGAAGATCTGGCGTTAACGATGTTCTCGCACCCGACCTTGTCGGAAGCCGTTCATGAAGCAGCGCTGTCTGTTCACGGGCACGCCATTCATGCAGCGAACCGCAAAAAGCGCAAATAAGCCGCCAGGTTCAGGATTTTTTACAGAGGAAACTAGGTATGAATTTACACGAATATCAAGGAAAGCAGCTGTTTGCTGAGTACGGTTTGCCCGTATCAAAAGGCTTTGCTGTTGATACACCCGAGGAGGCTGCTGAAGCCTGCGACAAAATCGGCGGTGACATGTGGGTGGTTAAGGCCCAGGTGCATGCCGGTGGTCGTGGTAAAGCTGGTGGTGTAAAACTGATCAAGAGCCGTGATGACGCAAAAGCCTTTGCTGAACAGTGGCTGGGCAAGCGTCTGGTAACCTACCAGACAGATGCCAATGGTCAGCCTGTCAGCAAGATTCTGGTTGAGTCATGCACAGATATCGACCAGGAATTGTACCTGGGTGCAGTCGTTGATCGCGCTACTCGCCGTATCGTTTTCATGGCCTCTACCGAGGGTGGCGTTGAAATTGAGAAAGTGGCTGAAGAGACGCCTGAGAAAATCATCAAGGCAACCATTGATCCATTGGTTGGTGCACAGCCTTATCAAGGCCGTGACCTGGCATTCAAACTGGGTTTGAAAGGCGATCAGATCAAACAGTTCACCAAGATTTTCCTGGGTCTGGCTCAGCTGTTTAAAGACTACGACCTGGCATTGCTGGAGATTAACCCGCTGGTGATCAAGGAAGACGGTGATCTTCACTGCCTCGACGCCAAGATCAATCTGGACGGTAACGCACTGTATCGTCACAAGAAGCTGCAGGAAATGCATGATCCTTCACAGGACGATCCACGCGAAGCGCATGCTGCCAGCTTTGAGCTGAACTACGTCGCTCTGGATGGCAACATCGGCTGCATGGTCAATGGAGCCGGTCTGGCCATGGGTACCATGGATATCGTCAACCTGCACGGTGGCAAGCCAGCCAACTTCCTGGATGTGGGCGGCGGCGCGACCAAAGAGCGTGTTTCGGAAGCATTTAAGATCATTCTGTCAGACGACAATGTCAAAGCCGTTCTGGTTAATATTTTCGGCGGTATTGTACGTTGTGACATGATCGCAGAAGGCATCATCGGTGCGGTTAAAGAAGTGGGCGTAAAAGTGCCTGTGGTTGTGCGTCTTGAAGGTAACAATGCAGATGTTGGCGCCAAGGTGCTGGCAGATAGCGGACTGAACATTATCGCGGCGAGCAGCCTGACGGATGCGGCGCAGCAAGTGGTAAAAGCCGCGGAGGGTAAATAATGAGTATTCTGATCAATAAAGACACGAAAGTAATCTGTCAGGGCTTCACTGGTTCTCAGGGTACTTTCCATTCAGAGCAGGCGATCGCCTACGGTACTAAAATGGTTGGCGGTGTGACGCCAGGTAAAGGTGGCACGACTCATCTGGATCTGCCGGTATTTAACACAGTGGCTGAAGCCGTAGCTGAAACTGGCGCTGAAGCCAGCGTCATCTACGTTCCTGCGCCGTTTTGTAAAGATTCGATCCTGGAAGCCGCTAATGCAGGTATCAAGCTGATCGTTTGTATTACTGAGGGTATCCCTACACTGGATATGCTGGATGCCAAGGTAAAATGCGATGAGCTGGGTGTTCGCCTGATTGGCCCTAACTGTCCGGGTGTGATCACGCCTGATCAGTGCAAGATCGGCATTATGCCTGGCCATATTCATAAACCAGGTAAGGTTGGCATCGTATCCCGTTCTGGTACCTTGACTTATGAAGCCGTCAAGCAGACAACAGATTTTGGTTTCGGTCAGTCTTCCTGCATGGGTATCGGTGGTGACCCGATTCCAGGTTCCAACTTTATCGACATCCTGGAGATGTTCGAAAAAGATCCGGAAACCGAGGCTATCGTCATGATCGGTGAGATTGGCGGTAGTGCAGAGGAAGAAGCCGCTGCCTACATTAAAGCGAATGTCACTAAACCTGTAGTAAGCTACATTGCAGGTGTTACAGCGCCTCCCGGGAAACGTATGGGCCATGCCGGTGCAATCATTTCCGGTGGTAAAGGTACGGCGGACGAAAAGTTTGCTGCCTTGCAGGATGCTGGCGTGAAAACAGTTCGCAGTCTGGCGGACATTGGTCAGGCACTGAAAGAAGTGACTGGCTGGTAATATCGGGTTAAACCCGGCCGGTGCTGCCGCACATTTACAGTGCGAAAACACTGACCGGGTTCAACCTTGGTGCGCAGAGTCGGCGCTAACTGCCGCTTTGCACAAAAAATTCTCATTTGAGAGGTTCAAAAATTCAAACGGGTTGTGTTAGTCTTGACTGCATAATTCGGCAGGGAGCATTGAATTTACGGCAGATAGCAGCAAGATCGGTGTTTTTGTTACTTGACACCTCAACATGTGGTATGTGCGTGTAGAAAAGTAACTTTTATTGGCTCGATCATTGCTGTGTATCTGAACTTGATGGATCGTACTTTGTAATAGGCTGCTAAAAAGTGGCCGGGCCGGGCGCCAGAAATGATGTTCGGTTTAGGTTGTTAAAAGCACGATAGATAAAAGAAGTCACATCCGGTGTAACTATCGGGATGTTTAATACAATAACAGGATGGCACATGAAAAACCGTCGATTATATTCCAAGGTTCTGTTACCGCTGGCCTCGTTGCTGGTGATCGGAACAGCTCAGGCTCAGGACGTTGATACCAGCGTTATTGACCGGGCCCAGCGTGTTATAGGTGAGACCAACGAGGCGGCCGCCGCGTCGCAAGAAGAAATAACCCGTCTGTCGAACTCCTCAAGTTCGCTATTCGAAGAATTCAAAGTCGAGAGTGATAACCTGGAAGCATTGCTGGTTCTGAATGCCAACTGGCGTCGACAGATCGCTGCCCAGGAAAACGATCTGGAAACGATTGCCGAGTCCATCGCTGAAGTTCGAAACGTAACCCAGGAACTGCCCCTGTTGATGAACCGCATGCTGGTAAGTATGGATCAGTTTGTCGACCTGGACATGCCTTTCCACCTGGAAGAGCGCAGAAATCGTATCGAGTTTGCACGTAATGCAATCGATAACCCGAATGTTTCCACTGCCGAACGCTTCCGTCAGATCCTGGTACTTTACCAGACTGAAAATGCGTACGGTCGTACTCGTGAAACTTACCCGGCAACAATTACCATCGACGGTGTCGAAAGAGACGTGGATATGTTGCGTGTAGGTCGGGTTGCTCTGGTATACCAGACAAAAGACCGCTCTCAAACGGGTGCCTGGGATCCAGAAGCTCGCCAGTGGGTTCAGCTGGATGCCGCTGAGTATCGAACCGCAATCAGAGATGCTATTAGTGTAGCCAGTGGTTTGATTGCACCAGAAATCATTGAAGTACCAATCGTTGCGCCGGAGTAAGCACAGTGAAGAAGAATATAATTAAATTAGCAGGAATTTCCGTTACGGGCTTGTTTCTAGCCGTATCTACACAGGCATATGCGCAGCAGCCGGCCAGCAGCCTGAGCGAACTGCTTCGCAATGTCGAAGAAAACCAAGTTGTTGAATCAGATGCCGCGCAAGAACGCGAGCAGCGTTTCCAGCAACAAGTTGACCAGCAGGAGCAGATTCTGGCGGAAGTGCGTGAGCAGATCGCCGCAGAAGAAGCTGAAAACGCCCGTCTTGAAGGTGTTTTTGACGAGAATCGTCAGATGCTGACTGAGCGCCGCGCACAACTGCGTGATGTTCGAGCCAACCTGAACGAGCTTCTTGGTACAATTCAAGGTGTTGCGGGTGACTTCCGTAGCATTTTCGAAGACTCTCTGGTCAGTGCCCAATATCCAGGTCGTGAAGAATTCCTGGATTCTTTCATTGATCGTGTTGCCAGTGATACCGAACAGGTTCGTGTCGATGAGATCGAACAG
>Ga0208790_1000857_pt1 | contig 13730 bp, 10 predicted proteins | sample 10_taG_FD_184083 | JGI IMG/M metagenome (GOLD analysis project Ga0208790, IMG submission 184083) | Marine viral communities from the Subarctic Pacific Ocean - 10_ETSP_OMZ_AT15264 metaG (SPAdes) (version 2) | ecosystem: Environmental > Aquatic > Marine > Oceanic | place: Pacific Ocean | collected... | reverse complement strand
TCTCTACGTGTACAAATCTAGTACGAACTCTTCCTACGTTGCCGCTATCTAAGACCAATAGCGAAGACGTTGATACAAAGGCAGACGATCATGCGTATGATGCACTACGGTATATGTGTATGACACGTCAAATTTCTACACCACAGGCGGCTATCTTTAAGAATATGTATACTAGGCCACCAGAACTTACAGATGCTACTTTTGGATATTAAGTATTATGGCAGATAAACCGCCTTTAGGATCGATTGAAGAACTGTTTAATTTCTTAGAAAAAGCATTCGCTTTTGAGAAGGAACTGGTTGTCTTTGGTGATCGTAGAAAAGGGCCATTGGTAAAGTCGGAAGCTTCTAAGAAGCCGCTTCCTATGATGTCTGCTGAAGAATTCGAAGAAACAATTGTTAAAGCATTTGATAAAGCCGCACATCATTGGAGCCTGTCTCCAGAAGTAGATAGAATGGTAGAGTGGTTAGAATCTAATGAGGGAATAGAATTTTTAAAAAAAGAGAAAGATAAAAATAACGGGTTTTTTCAATCGGATTTAGGAATATGGTGGACAAACCGCCGTGAACACTGGTTGGACGTACGCAGTAAAGCTAAAGAAGAGAGAGAAGCAAATGTAAAACGTCCTGTAGAGACTGGGCTTGTATCTCTTCCCGAAAAGGCTATTCCTGAAGAGGAATATAAAACGTATGGAGGCAGACCTAAAAAAACAAGTGTAGAGTATCAAAAAGATCGTGAAGATATGGCGGCACGGAAGGCAATAATAGAGGCGGAAAAGCCGGATTTATCACAACAAGGATTTATTAGTCAGGTTGATCAGGATAGGAAAACATCACAAACTATACTAGATAGGGCTATTGATCTTGTAACAGAGCAGCAAAAGGCAGATACACGGCTATTAGTAACCGAGCTTGGTACGAGTGCTACTACTGCTGATGAGTTACTTTATCAAATGACACGGATGAAAATAATTGAAAAAGAAGGCAATAATTATAAAGTACTTCAACCACCACTGCCTCCTGAAGAATCTCCTGCAAGAAACCTGCCGCATACTTCTATTAGAAGTCAAAGAATTACAGATAAAGACCTTGAAACTGGGCCTAAAGAATTAGCGAGGCGTCCCCACGCTGACAGACGTGAGTTTGCGTATAGACAACAAGAAATATATAATACGTATGAAAGAGATAAACTACAACGATTTTATCGTTGGTTAGAACAGACAGATGACGGAAGAGAGTGGATAGCAAATCAAGTTCATTTTTCAGACGGTTTTCTTGACACTTCAAGAGGTAAAGAGTATTTAAATTCGAGTTTCGGAAAAAAGTTTTTAGAAACAGACGCCGGTAAAAAATATACTGCACTTCGAATAGACGATGAATCACGAAAGCAATTACAAAGCATATCTAACATAGGAAGAGGAACAAGTAGTAGTAATTTTCCTAATGTTGTGGATGTACGTGGAGAAGCAGGAATAGTAGATTTATCTGAAAAAACAGATAGCCGTTTGCGAGACTTAGATAAAGAACAAATTAAAAATTTTCAAAGATTAATGTATCAAAAGCCATTTCATGAAACAGAACTTGGTTCTCTTTTAGATCAGGCTAAAGAAGTAATAGGGCGTTATGTTACTTTTCCTGAAATACTAGAATCATCTGGAAATAAAGGTATAACTGTTAGCACATTGCAAAAAGAACTAGAATTAGAATATAATCAAGGGATTACTTCTGATTTAATAGAAAAATTGATAGAAGATGGAGTTCTTGGTAAAAATGAAACGGATCAACGGTCTTTTAATATACTATTAACAGAAAAATCGCCATTTGTACCTAAACATAGGGCAAATGCTCCGAAGACTTTATCGATTTTACAAAAAAGAGCAATTATTCGTGCACATGAATCACGTTTTATGCCTAAACATATAGATGCTTTATCGCTTGGCAGCAAAACGCGAGTACAGGCTTTTCGAAAAAAGTTAATACAGGATTTTCAGGACAGATATCAACAAAGCGGTCAAGCAGAGGCTCCTCCTACGCAATCGCTGCCATATTATCAAGTTGTGACAAAAGGCTCGGAGACTCATCGTATACCTTCTCCTACTCCAACACAATTTACAGTAGGGGACACTGGACGATTAGCAGATATGGGGGGAAGGTCACTTCCCTTGAGGTATACACTAAAATATGAACAGGGGCTACCCCGTCCTCTATCAGAAGAGCAGATGAAATTTGTATTAGAAAACGTAGGAAAACTAGAATCTAGAGAATTCAAACAGGTACTAAAAGAAAAGGGCATGACACCCCCCACCTCACTTAGTAGATCATTAAGAGAAAAGGCTACAACATTACCTGAAAATGGGGACGTTATTCTTAGCGCACTTACTATTGCTAGAAATACAGCAGTAAAGGTTTTTACAGGAGATATAGCACCTATAGTTGGACAGGTACGGCCTGATGTAATGGATTATAGGTTATCTAAAGTTCAAGCAATTTTTGATTTATTAAGAAATATGGAAAATGGAAATAAATATTTTCAAGGGCCGCAAGATTTTAAGAAAATTCCAAACCCACCGGGGCTACGATATGCAGACAAGGGAGAGCATGCGCGGTTTAATTTTCGTCATATGAAAAGTGCTTATTGGAGAAAAGGGGCTTTACCTCAAAAAGGAACTGATATCTGGGTATCTGATTCTTATATAACCATGAGAAAATTTTTTAAAGAAATTGTAGGGTGGAGTGATGATAATCTTTCAAAGACTATGTATGATTTTTCTCAACACGGTGCTGGCCGTATTCAAAAAGAATTTTTAGCAGATATAGGATTACTAAAAAGAACTAATCATAGATGGGTACTCAATCACTCAAGCGATGTTAATAGAAATCCTAAAGAGCATTACGGAGGAAAATATGGTAATTACGGCGATCTAAGGCATGATAGGCCACAATGGTTTACAGCAGACATGAAGGAAGGAGAAGCCATCGTTTCTGAACAAAATAATATTTGGCCTCCAAATGGCGATCCTACGTTTGCAAAGCAGAATGCATTGCCCTCTTCACCTACGATATACTATAAAAAGCCGTGGAAAGATAGACAGGGAGTATACACTGAAGGAAAATCTAAAGGAAGAAGCAAGGTTGCACAAGGAACAGATATTTTTAGATTAGTTTGGGATTATGAAATAACACCAGCAGCATACGATTCTTTTGAAGATATGAAAAATTTGCTTACGTACGGATACGGAGATAATTCTGGAGATGTTCCTCCTAAACTAGCGCATAGAAGGCGAAATTTTTTACAAGAAATATATAATACTGATCTTCCACATGAATACAAAAATATAGCAAATGTTTTAAATTTACAAATTGATCCTTCTTCTCTTACTCCATCTCCCTTACAAATTCAACATGACAATGTTGTGGTGCTAAAAGAAAATGCAGAGCCAATTAAAATAGGGATTCCAGAAGGACAGGGTAAGTTAGCGCCATCTACTGATGAATATACGGATTTACGTAGACTTGAAAAAAGTGAACAACGTAAACAGGAGATTCCCTTACCAGAACAGGCAACTAAAGTACATACTCCACAGGAGATGAAGGCCCGATTGCAAGAAAAAGCAGCAGAAAAAAGAAAAGCACAGGCTGACCGTCTTCGTCTTAAATCGGCAGCACACTCTGCGGAAACTGATTTGTCTAGGCGAAAATTTATTTTAGGGCAATCCCAGAAGGGGTCACCATCTCTTCCTGATCCTAAAAATGTTCAGCAGCCAATGAAGCCAGCAGCAGAACCTGCACCTAAAACGCCTTCATTAAGAAGCGCAAGAACAGGGCTTCCTACACCAGAACAACCACGTACTGAAGTAGGGGGGCGTAGTCCCGCCGGTCCCGGTACTAAAAAAATAACAGGTGGAGGAGGGAAGAGAATAATGCGGAGGAAGAAACCGTGGGAAGATTTCACTATGTCTAAAGGCGGGTTTGTTACCCTATAACTAAAACTAAACGTATAAAAAGGAGAAAAAATATGCCATCTAATTATCGTTATCCCGGTAAGTCTGATTTTGAAAAACAAACTAAAGCGGGACGTATGAGCGATGCAAACGAAAGTTCTTTGTATCGTGAAAAAATGGAGAAGCGTCTTCTTGGTGAGACGGACAATCCAAAGCCGTTTGCTAGTTCAGTTGCATACCCCTCCACTAAAGGGTCTGTACATACCACCATGTCGATGAATCAAAGGACTATCAAACAGGGTGAAATGGGCTAAATAAAGCACATGGTTGAGAATAATAACGTCGAAGGCGATCAGTCTGGAACGATAGATTCTGAAGATATACCGTATGCGGTAGGACACATCAAAGCAAAGTTTACCGAAGCAGAAAACGGACGATACGAATCCGAACTTCGGTGGCAAAAAGCGTATAAAAATTATCGTGGTGTTCTTGACGGTACTACGGCGTATACATCAACGGAAAAAAGCAAGGTCTTTGTAAAGATTACAAAGGTAAAAGTATTGGCAGCATACGGACAGATTGCTGATATTTTGTTTTCCAATAAGAAATTTCCGCTTGTTGTAGAATCTACGCCTCTTCCAGAGGGCATAGCTGAGTTTGCACATCTTTCGCAAAACCCGCTGGGTCAGCAACAGGAAGAAGAGCCTAGTGCCTTCTTGGCTGGTCTAGAGGAAAAATATGGGGAATCGCAGTCTCTTAAACCGGGACCAGCAAAGATGGGTGAACCACAGATTGAGCCAGCCCGTGAATCTGCGCTCAAACTAGAAAAGGTTATTCATGATCAGCTAATCAATGCAGAAGCAGTGAAGATACTACGGCATGCAATTTTTGAGTGCTGTCTTCTTGGCTGTGGTATCGTAAAGGGTCCGTTTAGTAACTTTAAAGAGATACAGGCATGGGAAGTTGGCGCGGAAGGTGCACGAACGTATGCTCCGTACCAAAAGAACATCCCCATAATTTCCGGCGTATCGTGCTGGGATTTCTATCCTGATCCAGCCGCAACTTCTATTGAAGATTGTGATTACGTTATTGAGCGACATAAGATGAATCGTGAGCAACTTCGCGCATTGCGTAATAAACCACATTTTGATCTGGATGCTATTAATCAGTGTCTTGATATGGGGCCGAACTATGTTGAGCGTGGGTACGAATCGAGCATTAGAGATGAAGATGACTTCGATACGGCGCATAAAAGTAGGTACGAAGTTCTTGAGTACTGGGGATATCTGGATAAAAATCTTGCTGAACAGCTTGGTTTGGAATTACCAGAAGGACAGGACAACTTAGATTCGCTTCATACCAATATCTGGATTTGCGGCAACCAGATTCTACGTGCAGTTATCAATCCGTTTACGCCAGCACGTATTCCGTATCAAGCTGTTCCGTATGAGATTAATCCGTATAATTTCTTCGGTATCGGCGTAGCTGAGAATATGGAAGATGCCCAGATGCTTATGAATGGTCATATGCGTATGGCTATTGATAATCTTGTTCTTGCTGGTAATATGGTCTTTGACGTAGATGAGACTTCGCTTGTACCGGGACAATCTATGGAAATTTATCCCGGTAAGATATTCAGGCGGCAGAGTGGTGTAACAGGAACCGCTGTTCACGGTTTGAAGTTCCCCAATACAGCGCCCGAAAATATCCAGATGTATCAAGTATCGCGTCAATTGGCTGATGAAGAGACGGGTATTCCGTCCATCATCCACGGTCAGACAGGCGTAACGGGTACTGGACGTACCGCTGCTGGGCTTTCTATGCTAATGAGTTCAGCAGGGCTAAGTATTAAGACAGCAATCAAAAACATTGATGATTACCTTCTTAAACCGATGGGTGAGGGGTATTTTCAGTGGAACATGCAGTTCAACGAGGAACATCCCGATATTATGGGAGACTTAGAAATTAAACCAAAAGGAACTGCTGCTGTGATGCAAAAGGAAATCAGGTCACAGCGATTATTGACCCTACTACAAACAGTTGCTAATCCGGCACTTGCTCCGTTTATCAAGATTCCGAATTTGATAAAGGAACTTGCTATAGCACAGGATATTGATCCTGATTTGCTTGTAAATGATATGAATGAAGCAGCCGTATTTGCAGATATATTGAGAGGACTTACTAATGCTCAAGGAACAGGCGCGCAGGGTGGCCCCGCTGGTCAGCAACAGGGAGGCGTGGACGGCGCTGGAGGAGTTCCTGTTGGAGCAAATCCAATGGACGAGTCGGGCGTTGGCGGTGGAAATATCGGAGTTGGAAGTGCGCCGGTTGCAGGGGAGAGCGGCTTTACTGGAAACCCTCCTCAATCTTAAAACAAATGCGAAAGCGGCAATAGAAAGTGAAGAATAAATAATGGTTAATTCTACTGGTTTTGTACAAGCTCCGCAAGTAGCCCTTCCAGAAGTTGCACGAACATTTGAGGTTCCAAAAGTACCGACACATACGCAAACCTTTGGAGTTCCTCAAGTTCCTACAACTGGTGGAGGTTTTCTTGCGCCGTCTGGACCGGGACAACCCGCTACTTCTACGGTCCCCTCTCTTTCTCCATCAAGCGGAGGAGGAGGAGGATTCGGTATTGACGGAAGTACATTAGCTTTAGGAGGAGGTGCAGCAGCACTTGCAGCGGCTCTTGGTGCTGCTGGACAAAAAGAAAATGGCGGTGGTGGCATACTTTCACCAGAAAACATTCTTTCAGGATTATCAAAAATAGGTGATTTAACAGGGCTTACCGGCGACGGGAGCATTCTTGACAAGCTTCTTCCAGAGGGTTTTGATCTTACAAGTCTGCCCGAAGGCGTACAGAATTTTTTTAATCTAGGAGATTCATCAGTTGCGCCGACAAACTTCGCAGAAGCTCTTAATATTAGCCCAACAGCAGGACAAGAATTGGCCCAACTTCAAGGACCGATAACACAAGGAGCAGCACAGTTTGCTACTAATTTTACTTCTATGTTTCCCGGCGCTGCTACAAGTACTGCTGCTTTATCTGCCGTACCGGGATTAACAGGGGCTATAGGTGGAACTACTATTTCTATTCCTTCTATGGGCGGCGCACTTGCAGGAGCGACAGCAGCACCAGCAGGTGCAGGAGCAATGATGGCAGCATTCGCACCGGCAGCAATAGCTCTTGGTGGAATAATGGCGCTGAAGATGTCTTCACAAAAAGACCCCGGTACATTAGCAGCCGAAGCAGAGGCAAGATTTGATCAAATTTCTGCGACAAAATCCGTAGCTCAAAAACATGGCATACAAGCAGCAATTGATGAATTTGGTTATAATCAAGTTTTGGAGTATGCTCCGTTTTTTGCTCCCGGTGCTCCGGGATACACAAGTTCGCTTCTACGTGATCAACGGCCAGACCATGCAGTATTAAAAGAAATATCAGCAGATGATCCAAGAGGCAGGGAAATTCTTGAATTTGTAGCAAGTAATAGAGGCGATGCTCCGCTTCAAGGAAATACTGCGGAACTTATTAAACAGCGAGGTATTAGTACGACACCAAGTGCTCGTATGGAAGAAGAAATGGATTATGTACTGAAACAAATGAGCGTTCCTGAAGAACATAGAGATTATGGTATTAGTAGTAATACCCGCGAATTTAAAGATGGGCTTATTAAGAAGCTGGTAGATTTAGAAAAATTAAAAGTGGTAACAGATGAACACGGTATTGAATACATCAAGCCGGGAAATTATTATAACGAAGACCCATTAATGGTAGGAGTATAAGATATGGCTACATTAGTAGAATCATTACAGCATATCGCTATAAATCCTGAAGATTGGTATATGGATGAAAGTACTTTAAAAGCACATAAAATACTTTCCAGTATACCGGGAACGGAAAATTATGAACAGGGGGAAGGTTTCTTTGACGTTAATACTAAAAGAATAGAGCATCTTCAAAATAATTTTAATAATCCAGACTTTCAAGACTATGTTTTAAAGCATCCCTCTCTTTTTGATGCATTTCCGAATGAACTTTCTTCATATACTCCGTTTATGAATGAAGTTTTGAAAAGTAGACAGATAACTCAAGCTGCTCCTCCTGCGCCTTTAATTGAAAATCCAAATATGGTGCCTCTTGTCAATGTAGCAGAAAGAAATCCTGTTGAACCTCTTAATGAAAGAAGGGTACCAAGAACATTATCTTCTGGTCCTTTAGTCTCCGCAGCGGGAAGTACTGAACATCCAGAAAATTCACAAGAATTTAAACAATTTATTAAAGATCGGAATGAAAGTCCTGCTTTCGAAGATTCTTCAGGTTTTGTATCAAGTATGTCCAATGATGATTTTGCTGAACTCTCTCGTTACGAAGAAAATGCAAGACTTGCCCATGAAGAGGATCAGGAAGCTCCCGGTGGTCAATACGACCATAAATACTCACCTGCCTACGAAGAGTATGATGAAGTTCCCGGTGGTCAATACGACCATAAATACTCACCTGCCTATGAAGAGTATGATGAAGTTCCCGGTGGTCAATTCCGTGGAGAGGAACCCGCATTTGGTAGAGCATTAGGATTAAATCGTTCTGAAGACCAAATTAAAAAAGACGTAGCAATTTCTAAAGCTCTTGATAGAGGCGACTACGATGCAGTTATGCGTATTCAAGAAGGAAAAGAGCCTGAACTAGATAATTATTCGTATATGGATGAACAACGTCACAGATATCAAGATGGTGGATTTGTTCCTCCAGAGGAAGCGCCTGTTCCAGTAGACGGACCTCCGCTTCCAGAAGACGATATGGGCTTTGTAGGCTCACCAGAGGAAGCCGCTGTTGATCAAGTTGACGCTGCACAAAATGGAGATATGGGTGGAGATAATGTAGAAGCCGATGTTCCCGAAGGCTCCTTTGTATTAAATTCGTATGCTGTAGAATTGGCAGGTATCAAAGATATCGAAAAACTGGTTAAAGATGCTAAGAAATTCTATATGGAGCAAAAGCAACAGGAGGGACTTGTTTCTCCAGATGCAGGACAGGAAGAAGACATTGAAATTCGCGTATCCGAAGGCGAGTACATCATTCCTCCTGCGCTTGTACGGATTATTGGACGGGACCGCTTAGAGAAGATTAATAAGCGTGGAATCGATGAGTTTGAGCGGCAACAGGCAGAAGAAACAGAGGCCGGTGGTCAGGAAATGCCACAGGAGCCACAGGGCTTTATGCCTCAAGAAGAAGCAGCGCCCATGCAACAGGAAATGGCTGCACCTATGCCACAGGGGTTTGCAACAGGCGGGGGAGTTCAATCAGATGTATCTGTTCCTCTTTTTCAAACTTTAAATGCATTACAAGGTGTTTTTGGTAAATCACAACAAAAGACAGCACAAGCACCTAAACGGAAAAAAGTAGCTGCTGTTGCACAACCAAGAGGAAGACAGAATGTTGCACGACCTAAATTGCCGCAACAACAGCCGAACCAGCCTCTTACTGGTATTACCCCTTCTGCTGGTGGCTTCATGCAACCCGGTGGAGTTGGCTCAAAAAAAAAGTATGATGTCGGGGGAAGCGTAGCTCCTATTCCACGATGGAAACCAATTAGTCCAAAAGAATCAAATGTTCTTGATCCTTTTTATACAAATAATCCCGGTAATGTAGAAGCTAGATTTGATTGGGCAGGAACCGTAGGACGTTATGCTACAAAAAGAGAAAGAGAAAAAGGAAAAAGTTCTTTTGCTGTATTTAGTCATCCTGTTTTAGGTATTCGTGCTTTAGCAAGAGATTTAAAAACAAAGATAGGAAATAAAAAAGGAAATTTAAGAGAAATTATTACACGATATGCTCCTAAAAATGAAAATAAAACACAAAACTATATTAATTTCATACAAAGTGAAATAAAAAATAAAAATAAGAATAAAACGGTTACAACGGTTACAGAAAAAGATTTACCTGCTTTAGTAAAGGCAGTAATAAAATTTGAAAATACAAAAGCAGATAAAGACTATTATATGAAAAATCCTGAATGGATAGAAGAAGGAATAGAATTATCGAAGAAAAGTATTCCCGGTACTTTAAAAACTTTAGAGGAAGTAAGGGAATATGTTTATCCTCCTATTCCAAAGGAGAAACCAAAAAAGATGGAAGGCGGATTTGTATCCGCTTGACAAGAAGGTCAGCCACCCGATTTATCGGCTCTGACAAATAACACCTAAGAAGACGGATACCCAATTCTATAATTGGCCCCGTATGGAGGTATAAATGAGTGAAACAACTTTAATTAACAAGGAAGATACTGAGGTTACCCCATATCAAAATGCTTATCGAAAAGACTTAGCAATTGATGACGATGAAGCAGAATCTCTTGATCTTGCCGATGTACAAGGCGTAAACAAGGATACTTCTAGCCTCATCCAAAATGAAGAACAGGAACATGATTGGAAGAAGCGATATAGCGATCTAAAGCGATATCATGACACCAAACAAAATGAATGGAAACAGGAACAACAGTTAGCGGAAGCGAAGTTTGCAGCACAACAGCGTGTTCCTGCTGAACTTCCTAAAACTCAAGAGGAACTGGAAACATTCAGAGATGAGTATCCTGAAATCTTTAGTGTAATGCAATCTGTCTCGCAACTTGAAGCAGGTTCTCGTGTTAATGAACTTGAAAAGCAAATCGAGTATCTACAGGAGAATGAGTCAAAAGCAAGAGAACAGGTCGCTGAACAGGAATTGCTAGTTAAGCACCCAGACTTTTTTGAACTAAAGGAAAGTCAGGAATTTCTTGATTGGCTAATACTACAGCCAGAAAATATTTCTGATGGACTTTACAAGAACAAAAAGGATGTTGCGTGGGCATCTCGCGTAGTTGACTTGTATAAATTAGAAACTAATCGCTCTCAGAAACAGCCTAAATCTAAAGGTAGGCAAAATGCAGCAGAAGCAGTGACAAAAACACGCACTCTTTCTTCTGATAATATGTCACAGGAAAAAAAGATTTGGACTGTCGAAGAAATTTCTCGCTTGAAACCACATGAATTTGAGCAACTAGAATCTGAAATTGATGCGGCTAAACGAGAGGGAAGAATTCAATAACAATAAGGAGATACTAAAATGGCATTTGGAGTAGCAGCCGGATATAGTAACCTACCTAATGGTAAGTTTCTACCGGCAATCTATAGCCAAAAAGTACTCAAATTCTTCCGTCGTGCCTCTGTAGCAGAAGCTATTACTAATACAGATTATGCGGGGGAAATTGAAAATTTTGGCGACACGGTGAAGATTATTAAAGAACCATCAATCACGGTATCCTCGTATACCCGTGGTTCTGTAGTCAACACTGAAGACCTGTCCGACACCGAGATTACTCTTGCTGTCGATCAGGGTAATTACTTTGCTTTTAAAGTTGATGATGTCGAAGAGCGGCAGAGCCATGTTAATTGGGAATCTCTGTCCACTTCTAGCGGCGCATACAGCTTGAAGAAGGCATATGATTACAATATTCTGAAGAATATCAGCGACAATGCTGCTACTGACACTACCAATCTTGGTGCTGCCAGTTCAGCGATTTCGTGCAACACCGGCAACGAGTGCGCTAACTATCTTAGCACTTTTGCCCGTAAGTTGGACGAAGGTGACGTTCCTGAAGAGAACCGTTGGATTGTGGCCCCGCCTCAGTTCTACGAAATTCTGCGTCAGGCGGATGCCAAGCTGATGGATTCCAGTGTTACCGGCGAAGATAAGTCTGCCCTTATGAATGGTGCTGTCACCTCTCGTAAGATTCACGGCTTTACTTTGTATCAGACTAACGCAATTTCCGTTAGCTCTGCTGGTACTGCTGCGTCCCACACTTTCGGTCCTTCGGCCACCAGCGGCGAGACTATCGTTCTTGGCGGTCACATGAGCGCGGTTTGCACTGCTTCCGCAATCGCAAAGACCGAAGTGATCCGTGACCCCGATAGCTTTGCAGACATTGTTCGTGGTCTGCATGTTTTCGGACGTAAAGTGCTACGCTCTTCAGGCACCGGCTTTGTCGGCGTCTACAAGGGTGTACCTGATCTTAACACATAATAGGGAGGACTGAAAAATGGCTACTTATACTATTGACAATGTAGGCACTGCTGGTCATCCCGCAAACGCAGCCGCTGTTCGTGTTGTTGACATGGTGATCGACTTTAGTGAAACCACTAATGTCGCCAACGATGTTTTTGAATGCATTAGCATTCCAGCTAACACGTATGTTATTACAGCGGGTGTTGATGTGTTGACCGCAGATTCTGCGGGTAACAGTGGTACCCTCTCTCTAGGAGATGGTGCTGATGTTGACCGTTATATCACTGCTGCTGCCCCCGGTAGTACTACTATGACTATCAAGGCACAAGCAGGTACTAGCGCAATGGGAACGACTTCGGTTGCTTACGGTATTCATACCTCTGCTGATACGCTTGATCTTGTTGTGGGTACTGGTGCGCTTAACGGCAAGTATCGTGTTTGGGCATTGACTGCCGACTTCGGTGGCATGGGAGATGCTGAATCACAAGGCGTTTCTTTCTCGTAAATCTTGAGTAACGGTTTCGGAGGGTCCGTTCAAAACCCTCCACCTTAACCTAATTAAATGGAGTTTGTAATGAAACTGTTTAGAAAAATCAAAGAATGGCTAAAGCGTCTTTGGACTGTCAGCTGTCAAAAGCTATGCTTCTGTAAGTAAAGTAAAATGACCTGTAAGAAATGTGAATGTGAAGATTGTCAAGATGAATGCATCTGTGAAGCATGTACACATGAAGTATGCGATTGTCAGAAAAGGGAAGAATAATGTGGAGATTAGTATTTAAAGCAGGTAAAGCTCTTTTAACCGATTCGAGTGTGGCGAAGGGTACTACAGTACTTAGTGAACATACTTCTAAAAAAGCAGGAGAGGCTGCTCTTAAAAAAGTACAGTCAGTACCAGTTAAAAAAATACCAGAAGGTGATCCTAAAACTGTTTTTAAAGGTGATCCTGTATGGGAAGGAAGACACCGGCTCTCTAAAGAAAAATTTGATGCACAGCAAAAAGCTAGAAAAGCATTTGTATCTAAAAGGCCGGGATATCAAGAAGCAGTAAACAAAAATATAAAAGAAGCGGCTACTGCTGAACGCTCTTCAAATCAATACAAACCTTTTAAAAAAATGGAAAAATCAGAAACTGTCCACAGAGGAGAGAAACCTAAAGAAATGGCTGTAGGCGGTAAAGTAAAAAAGAAAGCCAAGAAAAGCTATACAAAGAAGTATGCTAAAGGTGGTGGAGTAAGGAAGGTTCGATCTTAAATGAAAGCAAAACCTGAAAAATGGGCAGCAGAATCTCTTGTCAAAGAAACAGAATCAAAAACTCCTTTAACTCCTAAACAACAAAGAGAAGCTGGTGAACTTACTATGGAGATACTTTTATCAATGCTGCCAGTACCGGGAGTAAAAAAAACTAAAAACCTTTTTAAAAGAAAAGGAAAAGCCAAAGGCGGCTACGTTAAGAAATATGCTAAAGGTGGTGGAGTAAGGAAGGTTCGATCTTAATGAATGGCATGGAGATGGACTGCACTCATAGTTTATTTAATAATCTGCATCTATGATTTTGTAGTTGTACCTGTGTGGTATGGACTAAACAGACCCGATCTTTCTTCCTTCGTAACATATATAACAACAATTGAAGACCCATTAGTACAATTAGAATTAATGAAAAAAATGACAGGGCAACACACCCCTTTTACTCTTATGGGCGGCGGATTATTCCACTTAGCCTTTGGAGCATTACTTACCGGATCAGTA
>Ga0208790_1000855_pt1 | contig 13733 bp, 20 predicted proteins | sample 10_taG_FD_184083 | JGI IMG/M metagenome (GOLD analysis project Ga0208790, IMG submission 184083) | Marine viral communities from the Subarctic Pacific Ocean - 10_ETSP_OMZ_AT15264 metaG (SPAdes) (version 2) | ecosystem: Environmental > Aquatic > Marine > Oceanic | place: Pacific Ocean | collected... | reverse complement strand
CAATTACACCACAGCTACCTCCAGCACAATTAGTAGCACCACCTCCTACAAAGGAGTGTGCAGACAACGCGAAGTTTGATTGACCACCAGCAACTGAAGCGCATGCACAAGCTTTGTTAGTAGTACCACCACCAACAAATCCATGACCACCAGCAGCGCAATTTCCTAAACCACCACCAACAACTGTTGCGCATGCATTAGTTTTGTTACCACACCCGCCGCCAATTATAGAATCATTACCACTAGCGTCATTTTTACAACCACCAACTACAACGGCATTCCCGGCGCGCGCGCAGTTACAAAAACCCCCGACAACTACCGCGGCACCGGCAGAAGTGGCGAGGTTGCATGCCCCACCGCCTATAAATGATTGAGGTGAGCCAGTCGCACAATTAAGGCAACCACCTAAAATTGCAGTATTAGGAGACATCGCTGCGATATCATTTTGCTGCCCGGCTCCTATAAAACTATTTTCAACCGCTATTGTGTTAGTACACCCACCACCTACAAATGAATCATTACCAGTAATACGATTTTTACATCCACTAACTATCGCTGCTCCTCCTGTGTTAGCAATACAATTAGAGCAACCACCACCAACAAAGTTAAATTTACCAGTTACGCAACCACTTAAGCCACCCGCTATAGTACTATTACAACTAGTAGCACCACAAATTCTATTAACACATCCTCCAACAATAGAAGAATGCGCGCCGCATGCTTTATTATCCTCTCCCGAGCCAACTAAACCACCGGCGCAATAAGCTATATTACAGCAACCACCAACAACTATAGAATCTGTCTGACAGGCGCTATTGCATTGACCACCGACAACGAGAGCTCTTGCTCCTGCAGCGGTATTCTTACAACCACCCACAACTGTTGCAAAATTCGCAGATGCTGTATTACATTTACCTGCTCCTACGATTGAGTCAGTACCGGAAGCGGTACCACAGCTACCAGCTAAAATTGTAGCACATGTTCCGGTTGCTGTATTACAAGTACCACCACCAACAAAAGTGCTTTGACCATTAGCGCAATTCTTACAACCACCACCAACAAACGATTCACATGTAGATTGATTACAACGCCCACCTACAATAATTGTATCAGCCGCACTAGTGCAATTACACACACCACCTACGATAACACTACATGCACCGCATGCGCAATTAAATTGACCACCTCCAACAACTCCATGGTTACCTACCGTGCAGTTTGTATCCCCACCACCAATAGTAGATCCTTGACCACAACCCACGTTGCTATGACCACCACCAACAAAAGAACTTAAACCACATGCAGTGTTAGATACACCACCAACGACAGCACCACTATTACAAGTAGCTTGATTTTGGCATCCACCGCCAACATAAGCGCCGGAGCCTGTAGCGGTGTTAGTACACCCACCACCTATAAATGAATTATGACCGCATGCTTTATTTGCAGTTCCTCCCGCTACTGTAGAACAATTTCCACAAGCAGCGTTACACGAACCACCGGCAACTGTACCGAACTGTCCAATACTACATCCACTAAATCCACCTGCAATTGTTGAGCATATACCGGTTGTAACGTTACACGAACCTCCACCAACAACAGAGTTAGTACCACACCCTACGTTACAGCAACCTCCAGCAACGGTTGTAAGGTTACAAAAATTCTTATTACACGAACCACCTCCAACAACTGAACACCCTCCATAAACTAAATTCTCACATCCCCCAGCGACAGTTGTAAACGCTCCTGTATTGTAGCTACTAAAGCCACCGGCTATAGTTGAACAACAACCTGCAGCAGCATTACACGAACCTCCACCTATGAATGTACCTGATACACTAGCTGTATTATTACGACCTCCTGCTACTGTAGAACATCCACCGCTTGCAGTATTACAGCAACCACCTGCAACAGAAGCGTCTGTGCCAGTTGTTGCAGCCTTACTACCCATAACTAACCCACCTGATGCACTAATACTACCTAAAAATGTCTGAGTCGCTGTAAAGAAATTATTTCTATGCGGTGTGGCAAGCGGGTATTGATTATTATAAAGAGCTCCAGAGAGGTAACTTACTAACGAACTTAACGTACCTTGTCTTGTTTCTCCAGATTCAACAATAGCAACTAATTCATTTCCGTCATATGGTAGCTGATTGTCTGGTAATTGAGTGATTTTCTTCCCCATATGTATATTTATTTACTTTGGGGCTTTTAGCTTGCAACAAACAGTAATAACTACAGACAGTACACCTGATAAAACCAAATGCTTTTTAAAATCTTCTAAAGAATAGCATAAAGGGCCATGATCTATAGCGACACCTTGCTTTATGGCCCATAAATTGTGCTGTATTTCATCAACGTAAAAATATCCTTTTATGACAAAGGCTAAAATTATAGCCGATAAAATGTATACTAGGTAATATGGCTTCATTTTTTCAGGACTTTTTCAGGGTTATCTGCGAATCTCTTACCAAGTTTAACAATACCTGCAATCACTTCTGGTGATATGACCCCAATAATTCCATATGTAACAGCTTTATACAGAGAAGATATTTCTGTTTGCTCTAAAATGAACCATGCAATACCTGCTGATATACCAGCAGTTAGTATTTTACGTAGTTGTTGGAGCCATGTATATTTGTTCTCTGCAGAAAGTAAACGCGCTAGCATCGCACCTGCTCCTATTAGAGGTACAACCCATCCACCATTAATAAACTCTTTAAGCAGGGATTTTTCCGGTTCCATTTTATATATTTATTATAAAAACCACGTAATTGTAGAGATATGTTAATATAATATTGATTTTATAATAATGTAATTATAATATGAAATAGTGAAAATTAAATTTGACGAAGCATCGCATACATATACGCATACAGAAACTAATAAGCCTTTTATATCAGTAACTACCTTACTTGGTAAGTACAAGCAGCCCTTTGATAGAGATGGTCATTCAAAAAGAGTAGCAGAGAGAGAGGGAGTGTCACAAGAATTTGTACTTGAGATGTGGGAGCAAGAAAAGAACAAAGCATGCACAAGAGGTACTAATATTCATGCGGTGCTTGAAGATTATATTAATTATGGGGAAGCGGAAGGTGATTGGGGATGGTTGTGTAAGTCTTATGATAAAGCAGTAGAGAGATCAATTGACTCGTTTAAAAAGGTATTGAGTGAGAATCTCTTATATGATGAACAATATGGGGTAGCTGGTACAGCTGATCTTATCTATGAGCATAAAAATGAATTTACTATTGGTGATTTTAAAACTAACAAGAAGTTTAAATTTAGTTCACCTTACTCTGAACGTTTAAAGGACCCGGTAAGCCATCTCCACAATTGCGAATTTAATATATATGGGTTACAGTTATCACTCTATGCTTACTTATATGAAAAGATGTCTGGTAAGAGATGTAGAAAGTGTGTAATTTTTTATCTGCAAGATGATAGATTCTTATCGTATCATATTAATTATATGAAAGCAGAAATAGAAGCTATTTTAAACCATTACACTATTTAAAATTTTAGTAGTTAGATAAATAGCAATATGAAACCCACAGCTGTGTTAAATAAGTTTGATAAAAAGGTACAGGAAATGTATGAAGCTTTAGATAATTTAAAGGAAGTTTTAGACAATACTGAAGATTATGAATTAGCAGAATTAGCTGAAGGATTTTGTGAGCAAATAGAAGAGAGCATGGCTGAGGGTGATATTAATATTCAGCAAATAAAAGACTGTATACAAGAGTACAAGAGTAGTTGAAAAGTATTATACGGTATATACAATACACGTATGAGAACTAGATGGGTTAAAGTCCTTATAATAGGCAAAGGTTATGTTGGTACATACCTTTATAATAAGCTAAAAGAGGTAGAGTCTGTCAGAGTAGAGTGTATACAAAGCTCTGAATTTGATTACACTGATCCATCTTTAATAGAAAAAAAGCTCTACCGTGGTAAATATTCTTCGTTCCCAAGATATGATTATGTAATTAATTGCGCAGGGTTTACTGGCCGCCCTAACGTAGATGAAGGAGAGCTTAAAAAAGATCTATGCTATAAACTTAACACGTTTGTACCTCTTAATATTGCCAACCTCTGTAAGATACATAATATAAATTACATTCATATTTCCTCTGGATGTATATACACCGGTTACCAGAAAGCGTGGACAGAAGATGATGAGCCAAACTTTGGCTTTTATAATGAAGAGAGTTCTACCTATTCAAAGAGTAAGCATGCGTTTGAAATAGCATGCCCACAGGGGTTGATACTACGCGTTCGTATGCCGTTCTGTGATAGCCTTCATGAGAGAAACTATCTGACTAAGCTTAAAAATTATGACAGGTTAGTACAATATAGAAACTCTAAAACTTATATTACTGAGCTTGTCAAATTTATTGAAAAAATAGTATGTGAAGAGAGACAGTTAAAAGAGAAAGACATTGTCAATTTTGTAAACGATCGCCCTTTGGTAACCAGTGAGGTGACTGAATTAATGACCCATTATGGAATTGGTAACCCCAATTGGGAATTTATTGACATAGAGAAATTAAATTTAAAAGCCAATAGATCTAATTGTACTTTATCTACTGAGAAGCTTAAAGAGAAATACGATTTTGAATTAATGTCTGAAAGGGTAGCAATTAAATTAGCTCTTGTAAATATGAGTAATGAATAAAGAGGTTTTAGGATTTACAGCTGGTAATTTCGATTTACTACACCCCGGCTACATTTACACTTTTGAAGAAGCTAAACGACACTGTGATAAGTTTATAGTCTTCCTTCAAAAAGATCCCTCATCTACTCGCTACACAAAATATAAGCCAGTCATTCCTTACTATGAAAGATATAAAACATTAATGGCAATACAATACGTTGATGATGTCTATATGTATCAGACTGAAGAAGAGCTGTATGACCTAATTAAGTTTTTTAGACCAGACATTAGAATTTTAGGAGAGGACTATATTGGTAAATCGGTTACTGGTGATGACCTTCCTCCGGAGATTATATACACAACTAGATCTCATGAGTGGTCTACTACAAAAATAAAAGATCTTATTACATTACAAACAGTAAAACAAAATCCTGATATTCTAAAGAAGAAATGAAAGACGATCTCCCAATACAACTAACACCTACAATCAGCTGGGATAAAGGTATTCTAAAGATATTAGATCAAACTAAGCTACCAAAAGTAGAAAAATATATAGAAACTAGTGATTATAAAGAAGTTATAGAAGCTATTAAAAGACTCTCTATTAGAGGCGCACCGGCTTTAGGATGTACTGGCGCTTATGCCTGCGCGTTAGTGGCTTATAAATGCAACTCATTAGTAAAGGAGGCTTTCGTTGAAGAGATATTACCAGCTTGGAATTTAATTGCCAATGCTCGACCAACAGCTGTTAATCTTAAGTGGGCTGTTGATATTATGAAAAAGCAGCTTGAAGATTATTTAGAGAATACTGATTGGGATCTAATTGAAACAAAACGCTACATTTTAAACTGCGCTAAACAAATTCATAAAGATGATATTGACCGGTGTGATAAGTTATGCCGCCATGGTGCTAGTTTGTTTCCAGACAATGCTAGAGTTATGACTGTTTGCAATACTGGTGGTTTGTGCTCAGGAGGAATAGGTACAGCATTAGGATGCATACAATATGCGCATGCATTTAAGAAAGATGTTGAAGTGTACGTACCTGAGACAAGACCTCTCTTACAGGGTGCTAGATTAAACACATGGGAGTTAGAACGCTCCGAGATACCATATAAACTTATAACAGACAGCATGGCGGGCTCTGTAATGAGAAACAAAAAAATCGATTTAGTAATAGTAGGTGCTGATAGGATTGCAAAGAATGGAGATGCTGCAAATAAGATTGGTACATATAACTTAGCTGTCTTAGCAATGTATCATGATATTCCGTTTTATGTCGCAGCTCCAGATTCAACAGTTGATCGTAGTATTGAATGTGGAGAAGATATTCCTATAGAAGAAAGAGCAGCTGATGAAATTTCTTCTTATACAGATAAAGTATATAACCCTGCGTTCGACATAACGCCGTTTGAACTTATAGATGCAATTATTACAGAGAAAGGATATTGGAAATGAAAATAGGATTAATAGGAGGCTCTGGTCTGAGCGATTATAACTTCTTTAATGAAAAGGGTGATATTATTATCACAACATATGGTGAGCCTTCATCCGATATAATGATCGGCGAAACAGATAAGCATAAAATATATTATCTAAAAAGACATGGTGATGGTCACAAACTCACACCTACTAACGTTCCTTATAGAGCAAATATAAAAGCACTACAATCATTAGGATGTGAAAAGATTGTTGCTGTTACTGCAGTAGGCTCATTGAGGGAAGAAATTAAACCTGGTGATATAGTTTTCCCGGATCAGTTTATAGACATGACCAAAAAGAGAAAGACATCTTTTTTTGAGGACGGTGTGTCGTTTACTCATACAAATATGGCTGAACCGTTTGATGCTAATATGAGAGCGGATTTAATTAAGTGCGCTGAAAAATTAGATCTATCTTATCATACTGACAAGACTGTAATTACTATAGAGGGCTTGCGATTTAGTACTAAAGCTGAAAGTAAGCTATGGCGTTCTTGGGGAGCGGATATAATTAATATGTCGACAGTACCGGAAGTGTGCTTAGCAAAAGAGCTAAACATACCTTATCAATCTATAGCATTAAGCACAGATTATGATAGCTGGAATGAAGAACATGAATCGGTTACTTTCGAAATGGTTCTTGAGCAAGTTAAAAAGAATGTCTCAAATGTAAAGAGCCTTTTAGATTTATATTTTGATGAGTAAAAATTATTTAGTTACAGGCGGTTGTGGTTTTATAGGATCCTACGTAATAGAAGAGTTACTTAAGGATCCTGATGTATATATATACAATATCGATAAGCTCGGCATAGGTTCTGATGTGAATAATATTGTAAATGACCCACGCGTTAAGAATCAATTCTTTGATATAGCTAATGAAGAGCATTGGCGGATGCATATGGAGAATCCATTCGAATGGATCTCTAAAGACCTAGATTACGTTCTTCATTTAGCTGCTGAGTCTCATGTCGATCGGTCAATCTCTGACCCTCTAGCATTTATTAATTCAAACATTGTAGGTACTGCAAAGGTCTTAGATATTGCGAAGCAACATAATGCAAGGATGGTCCATGTTAGTACTGATGAAGTATATGGTCACTTAACAGCTAAACAACCTCCGTTCAAAGAAACTAATCCGTTAAAGCCGCGATCACCTTATGCAGCTTCTAAAGCGAGTTCTGATTTATTAGTACAATCATACTGCACCACATACAATTTAAATGCTAGCATAACAAGATGCTGTAACAATTATGGTCCACGACAGCATAGTGAAAAACTAATACCTACAATCATTCGCTCCATTGTAACGGGACAAAAGATTCCAGTATATGGTAACGGGAAGAATATTAGAGAGTGGATCCATGCATCTGACCATGCTAAAGCTATTATTGAGATTGCACATAAGAAAGTAAAGAATGAAATTTATAACATTACAGGCTCGTTAACTATTAACAATTTAGACCTTATAAAATTAATCATAAAAGAAATAGAGGAGAAGTATTCTCAGTTTAAGAGAGATAAGTTTGAAGATTATATTGAGTTTGTTACAGATAGAAAAGGACACGACTTTAAATATGAATTACAGAGTAAGCATAAACTAAAAGCTGTAAAGAATCAGCTACCCTTTAGCTTAGATGATACTCTAAGGTTTTTTGTAAGTGCCTTTACTGGTGTTGTTACTGATGAGAATATTGAAATCGATTTTGATTAACTTATAGCTTATTTGGATCAACATCAAAGAATTTCATTAACATTTGCTCCTCGGTCATCTCTGTCTCTACTACGTCTTTATCTGATGTCTCTTCTGCGTCACTATAGTAGCTATATATATCTTCCTCCTCCATGCTATAATCGAAATCAGTAGAAGTAGTTACTGTTGTATCAAACTTTGCTCTTATATCTCCTATAATGACATGCTTTAAATGACTAAGCTCGTCATTCTTCTTAGAACGCTTTAAGAAGTCTTTAATTTCATCAGCTGTAAATTTACCTTTCAACGCTTCAAAAGGATCCGGATAACAATTCCATATATGAAGCACCAAATACTTCTGAGTTATCAACGCACAATCTCTTATCACATAATATGCGGATTTGTTATTAATCTCAACACCTGTATCAGGTTTTTTATAAGCTCTCTCTGCAGGGCCTATTAATTTAGCCTGCTTTTCTGTACTATTTTCTAAAATCTTTTCTTCAAACACAATATTATTTAGTGGCAATCACCTAAACGTAGAATATAATATTTATATGAAAAAGCGGAGGCCCCCTATTAAACCATTTGTTTATGGTAAATATATAGTAGAATACCGTGAAAAAAAGGGAGGACTCTTCCGATTCTATAAGGAACACATCGATAATATAAAAGACGCTAATAAACTGCGTGAAAAACTGATTAATGAAGGATATTATAACCCTGTAGTAAAACGAATTGGATGATTAAATTTTTACCATCGCGAACCATATCGCGATTAACTGAGCTAGACTATAACTTACTTGGCAATATATGCTCCGAGATTTTTAATAAAGGATTTAATAAAAATTTGTCTTTTTTTATTAGAATCCATAAAAACAAAAGCGACGATATATCTACTATTGAGCAAGAGAACCCTCGAGGTCATCTATATAAAATAGAATTAGCCATACCCAATACAGGCTCCAAAGTGAAGGACAAAACATTTACAATTAAAACTATATTGCATGAGATAAGACACGCAATGCAGTATGATATATTTAAATATAAGGTTGTAGCTAGATTCTCCTCATATAATGCATATTATAATTCTACTGAGGAGAAAGATGCACGTAAATTAGAGAGGCTTACTACAGAAATTGTAAAAATTTATGATAATTATAAGCTAGCAGAAGAAAAATTTAAAAAGTTTAAGCTAAAGGAACTAGGTTAAAATAAGACAACAACAAACATTAAACATTAAACAATAATTAAAATGGGATTCCTAACAGAAATTGAAACATTAGAAGATATACCTCGCTTTGAGGTAGAGAAAGTACCGCTCACAAATGATCGCGGTGTACACAACGGAGTATTCGCTCTTGAACGCTCTGACACTGGCGACCATCTAGGGTCCTGCGGTAAAAAGTATCGTCCAATTCAGATGGATGAAATGTTTGACATTCTCGACACCGCTAGTAATAAGGTGGGAGGAATTAAGCATGTGAGCTATACTAATACCAGCAACGGTAAAAGAGTATTAGTTCGATCAGAGATGGAGGAACAGATTGATGTTGAGGGCGACTTAGTAGATGGTATCTTCTACACGCTTCTCGATAACACTGGTATTGGATCTAATAAATGCATACCTTCAACTCAGCGCATTGAATGCGATAACGCTCTCCATTTAATTGAAAAGCGTAGAGGTGATAATATTCACCACGCAGATTCCTTCGAAGGTAATGTGGAGCGAATGATAGCAAGGATTGCTAATAATATTTCAAACTTTAAGTCGTTTGGTACTACTGTGCAGTTTTTGAAAAATACTAAATTCACAAAAGACCAGATGGTTAAGCTTACACAAGCTCTCATCCCTGTAGAGAAAGAAGAGTCTACACGCCGGATCAATAAGAGAGAAGGTATAGTAGAGCTTTATGAAAGTGGTCAAGGTAATGTCGGAGAATCTCGTTGGGATGCCCTAAATGCCTTTACTGAGTTTGAAACACATAAAGGTAAACAGTCGCCAGAGAAATTTGTAAGATCGTTTATGGGCAACACGCTTTCTACGAAAGCACTTACCATCTTAAAGAGACCTGAAATAAATTACGACCTTCCCAAAAATGGTCGGAGATTTAATAAAGCATGGGCCGCCGCCTAATAAGCAGAATCCATCGAATATATATTCCTGAAACAACATATAAGGATGGAATATTAATAGATGCAGATTATAATCTAACTAACGGTACTAATATTATGCTAGGCTTGAGAGTACATACAATCATAAATGGTAGAGTTGGCCATAATATATATGACGAGTTAGATTTAATCTGCCATCTGTGGATGGCTAAGCTTATGATGGATGAACTAGAACAAATTGCGACTTAATTATGGAAGGTAATATAGGAGATTTTATTTTTGAACTAAACGAAGATATTAACAAAATCTGTGTTTATAGTAAAGATCGAACAGGAGAGCCGGAGTGGTATATATCAGTAGATTCAAATATTGATGAAAAGAAATTTCATTACGAAATAATGGACTGGTACGCAAAACGAACTACTGTATAATATTGATATGACAATTGAGTTAACAAAATCTGACAAGGAGTACGCAGACTATCACGGCTTATCGTATAAAGATATGCGAGGGTTTGTTAAAGATCAAATTGTAGAGGAAGAAAGGATACGCTCTTTTCATGAATCAAAAGAAAAAAAGCGTCGCGAATTTTACCAGTCACCTCAATCAATTTATGCCCCATGGTGAGAATTTTAGTCTGAGTATTTGCTCATGAGAAGGGTTTCAAGTTTATTAAAACGCTCCTTCATGTCGATCTTATGTTTAGCGAGTTCATGCGTTATACTAATACAAAAGAAAAGGATGCCTAATCCAATTATCGTCCGAATCCACCGCGCGTCGTCACCTTCCACTGGTTATTTTTTTCGCGGCTTCTTTGGCTTTTCCCCGTGCTCTTCGTCTGGGGGATGAGTTTTACCTTCAATTATAACCACTTCGTTAGCTGGCAGCGCATAAAGCTTACCGTGCAAATGAACATAATATTCTTCTACCACGCCATCTTTAGTTAAGCTATGATCGTAAACTTCAAACTCTTCATTCTCACCACCCAAACTTGGGTGCGCAATAGTTTCAGCTCAGTGATGTTGTATGGCATCTCCAGCGCTGTGAATTTCTTCATCTTCTACTTGCTCTGCTGGTGGAGCACTTAACTTTTCAGAATAAAGCTTCCATATTTGTTGATTTGCATCTTCGCGTTTCATATATATAATATTTATATGTTAAAGTGTAAATTGTAAAGGAACTCAAGTATAATTTAGGAAATGAAAAATATATTAGTTATAGCAGCGTTAGTACTGGTTACATTATATGGAATTATTATTACTATCAATTATGTAGATATTAATACAAGGGAGGTAGAGATGTATGATCAAATTCCGGTCACTAAAGATCCTAATCAATCGATTGCATCTGAACCGGAGACAAAATATCGGTATGAAATTAGAGTTCAAAATGATTACGATAATGAAAGATTAGAAATGACGAGCACTATTGAAAGTGCTATAGCTTACGTAAAGAGTTATCAAAGGTTTCATGATGATCTGTATGTTTATAATATGACTACTGGTGAGTTGGTTACACACTCTAGAAGAATAGCTTTAAACGATAACGAACAATGATAGTTAAAATGCAAAGACAGCTGCTAGCAGCTGTTGGTATCCTTTTTTTTATTATAGGCAATGCAATAAATCTGCTCATAAGTTTTATATCTCTACACAAGGTAATTATAAGCTTGCAACGATTTATAATCTATATAAAAGAATCATTTCTAGCTTTAAGAATTTCAACCTATTGCAAATTAGCAAACATAATTAAAATAATTAAATCATGACTGATATTACACGTTCATTAGAAGTTGTTATAGCATCAGCTAAAAGGGGTTTAGCTGAAAGTAAGGAGTCTGGAGAATGTCCGCAAGATGCACGAGTGTGTATTGAGCATGTTATTCAATGTAAAGATATGCTAACACATCTAGGTAAGCTTTACAATTTTCTAGAGCCTAAGAAACGATTACAACTCTTAGGACCACATCAACACCCTGATACATATGTACCCTTTCCACAAGACCACATCCATCCAGATTAAAATTATGAAAACACCTATACCGTTACTAGCATCATTAACTATATTAGTACTACTAATGCTATTAGCTACATATGTAGATGCTCAACAAAACGGACCGCCTCCTCCCTCCCGGATGCTAATAAAGCCTTCTAAGTTTATAAGCACTACTCCAAAGAGTCCATTGGATAGTCCTAAAGTACAAGACAAACTACTTAGTCTATTTAAATCGTCTAATGCAAAGAGTCGACAGGTTGGTTATAAGGCTGTCAGAGATAAGTTTAGAGCAGGGGAGCTTAAAGCTGACGACCGTCGATTGTATAGAGTACTAATTAGTAAAGCGGTTGATTACCATCTAGGAGAACTTAAATCTCACGTCGAGGAAGTAACTAAGGGATCGTCTTCAGATAACGACGATAGTACAGGCATGTTTAAAACGTTTAATAAAAATTATAGTGCATGGTATATATCTGCTCTCAACTGTAGGGAGATGGTACAAACAGACTGGCGAAGGGTCCAGCAGTTTGGGTCATTTGCAGGTATGCAAAAAGAGTTTAAAGAATGCTCTGATGTATTTTTTCCGAAGATGGTTAAGAGTTGGGAAACGATAAAAGATAGTACTGACTTTTTAGTTTTATATGAAACATGTGAAGCCATTAATGAATGTAGAGCAGAAGCTGCGTGGTGTGATGGTGAGAATGTTTATGAAAAAACACCTATTACTAGAATGGTTACTGCTGTACCGGCGGGTGTGAGTCTTAAGAAATCTCTAGAGAGAATTGAAAGCTTTAATAAGCAAGTAGAAAACTATGCAACAGCATCTTCATATAACGAAAAGCAGCTATGGGCTTTAGATGAAGTTAGAAAAATGGCTCAAATTATAAACGATAAACGCTTTAAAGTTGGGTTAGAGTGTTACAGATTAGATGAACTTTTATCACGAGTTTGCACAGAACATTCGCATGATATGGTAAAGAGAGAATTCTTTTCACATAAAGGATCTAATGGTAAGGGTTATGAGGAGCGTGTACAAGATGTAGACTGGTACGGGGGACCGTTTGGAGAAGTTTTGCATGCAGGCTCTGTAATACCACGCGATGTACATGATACATGGTGGAAGAGTGAAGATAATAGACCAAAATTATACGAGCCGCATCTTAATAGAATAGGCGTAGGTATTATTAATAAAACCTGGACCGTTATTGTTGGTTCAACTTATGATAAACGCGAAGAATATTATATTGTAGAATAGAGGTCTTTGTGGACTAAATATTTATGTGAAGCTCTTAAGGAACATCTTGGGGCTCTTAACGTTAGCTTTTCAATCTTTTGTAGGAGCCCAGACATCAACCTCAGCACCTATTGGATTCCACTCCGAATTGGTTAAGGCTAACTCTTTCTCCCTCTTAGGCGTTAACGTAACAAATAATGTTAATGAGCCTCATCACCGGAGTATTGAGGAAATGTTTGGTCCGAATAATGAGACCGGTCTTAATGCAGGTAAGCCAGCGGAAGCAGATATCGTTTGGCTTCCAGATCTCGAACATGGTTATGTTAAAATATATTATAATGATAAACTTCAAACATTTCCTCCTATAACTGTAGGGTGGAGAGGTGTAGGGTTTGGTAATGCAGACATGTCTCAGTTTGAGTCTCCTAGCAATAGAGGATTTTTTATAGAATCTAAGAAAGATTATGACTGGTACATAGCATTTGGTGGCTATATAAAACAAACAGAAATGTTTTATGATGTTGAACCTGGAATGAATATTCTAAATAAAGGCTTTCCTAC
>Ga0208790_1000848_pt1 | contig 13785 bp, 13 predicted proteins | sample 10_taG_FD_184083 | JGI IMG/M metagenome (GOLD analysis project Ga0208790, IMG submission 184083) | Marine viral communities from the Subarctic Pacific Ocean - 10_ETSP_OMZ_AT15264 metaG (SPAdes) (version 2) | ecosystem: Environmental > Aquatic > Marine > Oceanic | place: Pacific Ocean | collected... | reverse complement strand
CAGGGCATATTGTCATTGCACCTTCAGGATCATCAAGTACTAAATTTCTATCCCAAGGTTTACCATCTCTCCTATTATCTTTATGCATGGTAACACAACCAGGCATATCTACAATAGGAAATCCAATATAATTTGTTACAGGATCAAAGTTAGGAACATACGGTTGTTGTATCTGCCATGAAGGTATGTAATGAGTACCAACAGTCTGTACCTGAACCTTTGGTATATTAGGAATTGGATCCATTACCATTCACCTTCTTAATAAATTTCTTCAAGACAGGTCCAGTTGTATCAGGAAACTGTTGACTGAAATATTCATTAACTCGTTTCTCAACAAGTTCTTTCATCCTCACATCTCTCTTTTCATTCAAAGAATTATATCTCATTTTAACGAATTGAAAGGAGAAAAGATTATATGAAGAGAATAAGAATGCCACTACTGCAAGGTAGTGGGGAATCTTACCACCAAAAAACTTCTGAATAGGACTCTTTGCGTTAGGATCCTTCAATGGTTTTTTAAGTGGTGGCATCATTGTATTGCCCATGACATACTCCGAATCCTGTTCTTGGGTCTGGTTTTACTTCACCATATTTTTCTCGTATCTTAACCATTGCCCTGTTCCATGAAGGATCATTGCAATCATACATAAAAAATTTCTTATCCTTGAAGAACTCAACAAGTTCCTCAATATTCATATCATCAAAATTTATCAATTATTTCTTAGCAGTACACTTATAAAGTTTAGCACATACTGCAGCAGCTGCAATAACAACTAATACAATACCAACTGTTCCTAAATTACCACCACCAGTCTCTGGTTCTGGTAAAGCAGGTGCTGCTTCTACTGTTTCTGTTACCTGTGGTGGTAACTCGATTGGTAAATTTTCCATTTAAATTTCCTCTGTTAATGTTCCATGTGCCCTACGAATCTCACGTAGTTGCTCAAAGTCTTTTTGTTTTGTACCACCATCGTAAGCCCAAGCAAATCCTTCGGTGATCATTTGTTCGTTAAGGGACACATCAGCATCCCCGATGTAGCACCAGCCAAGAAGGCGACCATACTTCCCGACGCCACCAACAAGTTCAGTCCTAATAGTAAGCTCGTCGTCACCAGCAATGGTGCTATCCAATTTTTCTTTGAGCCAGTTTGTTGCATCTTTTCCAAGTGCTTTTTCTTCGAGGTCACGAGTTCTCTTCTCAGGTGTATCTACGCCAGCTATTCTAACACGTTCTTTCTTAAAAAGATCAAATCCAAGATCAATCATAACATCAATAGTATCACCATCCAATACTTTAACTATTTCTGTTACTCTAAAATTGTAGCAGCTCTTCCTGCTCGGTGGAACCATTGCACCCATAAGTATACTCCGCAAGTGATCTATTTAGCATTTAATCTGCTGCTTCTTCTTGTCTTGGTAAATCAAACTTACGAGGTCTTGGAAATAAAACTCCACTTGTTGGTCTTTTCTTATAAGTTTGTTCTCTGTTAAAATCTTTTGCATTCCAAAATGCTTGGTTATTAGGAGTACCTATATGTTCCCCAAAACACCATCCACCATTTGGTCTTGTTCCACCACTACCACTCTTAATTTTTAAACAAGGATCAGGATGAACATCTTGATTAGGAAGAATATCAGTATCAGATGCAGCAGGAACATTTGACCAATCAATAGTTCTAACAGACATTGAAGTAGGTCTTGATTCTGCTATCAGTGCATCCTTTACTTGTTGTGGTGTAGGCCAAGTTCCATGTAATGTATAATGTTTTTCCATATAACATGCTGCCTTTCCTGCTACTGTTGGCATAGCACAACTTGTTCCACCAAATGATCCCCATTTCTCTCCATCAGTATAAGTATCATTATCAACATCCCCAGCCGTCCATGTTGTAGATCCACGACCAAGAATATCTATACCTGGTCCTCTACCAGTATACATTTCTAATGATGGACACCCTTCACTATTCTGTCCTGCTGCAACAGTAATAGACTTATCAAATCCAGCAGGTCCGTAAATTCTCAATCCATACCAAGTAGAAGTAGATGTAGAACCTTTCGTTATAGCACAAGGATCATCTTGACTATCCGAAACATTATAATCTACTGTATATAAATCTTTGGTTCCACTAATACTACAATAAGTTCCACTCCATCTAGCATCTGAATTACTTACAAATGTATTACCTGCATTACCAGCAGCATTAATAAGAACAATTCCAGCATCCCAACATTGTTCCATTGCACTTATATAAGATGCTTGGGTTTGACGAGGAAATGGCAATACCCAATACCAAGTATTATTATTTGGATCTAGAAGTTGAAAAGGAATCATACCTCTATCAACAAATGGAGTCAGATCACTACCCCAACCACCACCAGGTTTATTATCTGTTCCAAGAGTTGGATCAGTAACACTATCAATATCTTCTATCTTAATACAATTCTCTTTACTAAGAGGAGGATGATGAAACTCGATAATAAGTATTGTAGGATCTTTAAGACCCGTTGTTCCATTAACTGATTTATTATTATGCCATGTTTTAATAACATTTAAAGTGCTAGCAGTTGAACCTTCACCATAGATAACACGTAATTTTGATTTCTTTGCAAATCCACCATACAATCCACCAGATGCACTCATTGTACCAGTTGAATGCGAATCAAGCATATCATTAGGAGTAACCTGATTATTAGCAGCATCTGACATCCCAGACCAATTCATAGGAATACATCTACTTGTTCCAGTATTATCAGGATCATCCCAATCTGGATGATTATGCCAACCAACATATCCTGATCCAGCATCCTTAGTTACTTCATACGCTACAATATCAACATGCTTTCCCGTATAATAACTTGAATAATCTTGATCTGTACCATAAGTTCCTGTATTACCACTAGGTGCTGTACCAAGAAATCTCATCTGATCTCTTTTACCATCGGGATCACTATCATAATAATGATTACCAACATTACTACCAGTAAAACCGTTTACTGTTCTTTCAGGAGCAACCATAAGATCAGTATCAAGATAATGTTGATATGAGATCCATTTAGATCCAGGATAAGTTGTATTAAAATTCCATCCAGAACCTTCCCAAACACCACCTATTGATTTATCCGATAAGGTATACTTCGAAGGTTTTGATGGGTATGTAACAGTTGGATGAGCAGGTTCTTCAGCCTGTGCTTCTTTAACTGACGTATGATTATTAAGTGTAGAAATATAACTTTCTTCTACATTCAATACAACCATATTAGAAAGACTCTCTACTCTATCTTTCAAATCAACTTCAGTATTACTAGTAACATCATTAATGAATGTTGTTTCATCAACTCCATCTTTTAAAAGAACGTCTACTACTACTTTTGCCATTCTTATGCCTCAAGTTTTACGGTTGTTAATGTAACTGTAATAGCATTGCTACCACTAGTTGCTCTCTTATTTGTTACCTTTGCGTAAATTTGTGTAGCAGGAGTACCATCATTATTCCATCCAAGTACAGCAGGACTCATTAAAAATGTAGATGCACCAGAAGTAGTTGTACTAACTTCTGTAAGAACACCTGATCCTGGTGCTGGATCTGTTCCTTCTGTTCTACTACTATCAGAAGATCTAGATGCAGAGTCAACATATAATATCACCCATGCAGGAGCACTAATAGCAACTTTAAGGAGTGAGAATGATTTACCTCTTGTAGGAATTGTTATATTAGCAGATGCAGTTTGAGCAATAGATCCTGTAGCAGCAGAAGTAGTTCCTCTACTATCAAGAGCACCAGCAGATATTCCAGTTAAGTTAGATCCATCACCATGATATGCTGTGGCTTTTACAGCACCAGCAACATCTAATTTTTGTGTTGGTATAGCAGACCCAATACCAACCCTATCAGTGCTACCATCAGAGAAGATTAGATTCTCATCATTTAATCCTTCAACACGAAAATCGCAATTATTACTACCATCATTGATTACAACTGAATCAATAGAATCTTCTGTAACTGTGAGTATACCTTTACCACCAGCATATAATTCTATTTGGTCATCAGAAAAATCAATATAGGTATCAGTATCGCCAACATGCCTGATCCTCTGTGTTACTAACAAATCATCACTTACAGTAACATCACCGAAATGTGTAGTAACACCAGAAACAATTAAATTTGTAGTAGTGGTAAGTCCCGATATACTAACACCTTCTAAACTAGTGGCAAATTTCTGAACACCATTATAAAATAATGATACCTCGTTATTAACATTAGCTTCAAGATATCTCTCACTACCATCTTCTCTTTTAAGTTGGATTTTATCACCACGAATTCTAAGATCACCACCAGTATTTTTCAGGAAGGTATGAGAACCTCCATGCCATATCTCAAAATCTTTATTACTTCCAAATTCTAATCGAGTATCATCATATAAAATCAAATCATTTGTAGAATGATCCCATAACATTCCTGATGTATTACCATTAAATTTAACATCATCATTGAAGGTAGAAAAACCAACAACATTTAATGTACTCGTACTTACATTAGTAGTACCAAGACCTACACTACCACCGCCACCAGTTCCACCTTTCCATTTTCCTGTGCTGGAATCATACTCTAAAACCTTACCATCAACCATTGCAGAGGATATATCCACATCCTCTAAGTCCTCAATACGAACAGCACCGCCACCACCTAGAACAGATAGTTGCTGCTGAACTCTATTAACAAATAATCTATAATGGTCTGAAAGATCCTGTAAAGTAACAAATTTTTGGTCTAAAGGTGTTAAAGGATCCGAATTCTTTGCACTCGGAATAATATTTAAAAGACCTTCAGTGGTAATACTTTTATCAACTTCATCGAGATTATATTGTAAACCTTCAATTTTTGTTAAAAGTTTTTGATTCTCCTCAGATAAATTATCAACTTCCTCTAGATATTTCTCTTGATCAGGTATTTTTAATGATGCAATTCTATAAAGGAGATCTTTAACCTCAGTATTTAAACCTTTAATTTCCTCATCATAAGACCTAACTTCTACATTCTCTTCTTTTCTAAGTTTAATTAAATCCTTGACAGTAGGAATAGACCTAGAAACAGAATCAACTTTTTCCTGAAGTCTTTTTATATCCTCATCATAAGATTTAACTTCTGGAGGATTAACTGGAGTTTCTTCCTTTATTTCTTCTTCCTTAATTATTTCAGCGACTACTTCTTTATCCTCACCAAAATATTCTTTTGGAGCAGCAAATTTTTTATTTTTTAACTTCTCTTCCTCCTCTAATTTCTTCCGAGCCAATTCTTTTACAAGAACCTCATTTTGTTTATGCTCAAAAAAATCGGAGGGATTTTTTAGTGACACCTTAATGTTATTCCGAGGGTTCATCTATTTGAATATTTATCACTAAGACCAAGCCTCAGATTCGTCACCAAATATAAGGTAATTTACCATACTACCAATTCCTGTTCCACCAGATGAGGGGGCAGTAATCTCTAAAACAATTTTTTCTCTGTCTGTCATAATAATAGGATATGATGGTAAATCCCACAAATAAGTTTCAGCAGGAGCTAAATCCCTTCTTAATAATCTATATGACGACTTTCCAATTCCCTCAACTTCTTCAAAATGAGGATAAACATAAACAGAAGAAGTGCAAGTTCCTAATCCAGTATTATGCATTAAAATACTTCTGATATAGGTTGTACTTGCAATACCTACTCCACCAGCAGTTTCAGTTATGCCAATTGTAAATACACCAGTAGTTGAAATACCAGTAAGAGATATAATGGGGGATAATTTATTCTGTAGTGCCATTTTGATTCTTAATTAATTTGGCAAGATCTGCGGTAGAACCAACAAAAAGAGCATTGGTAACATTTTTTGGACCTCTCTTCTCTTCTTCATTGACATCTTTAAGTTTCTTCTGAAGATCCATTAATTTATCAGTAGCATCAGAAACACTCTTAATTAATTGTCCTGCTACTTCATATGCTCTAGGCATATCACTATCTTGAGCAACCTCAAGAATACCATTAATTGCTTCTTGTCCTTTTTCAATTATACTATAAAGATTGCCTCTTGTATACTCATAATCTTTTTCAATATCATCTTGAGTAAGTCTAGCAGGTTTTTCTCTTTGAATCACATTAGATTTTTCTTCCACTACTTCAACATCTGAAGCTAAGTTAAAAGTTTTATCTAATTTAGTATATTCTTTAGTCATTGTCATGTAATTGTACCACTGAACCCAAAGTCATCTCCAAGTTCTATCAATTCATTATCTGCTGCAGTAATACCCTTAATTGTAGCTCCCCTCAAATGAGATGCTTGTGTGGTATTGTCCTTTGCTCTTTCAACAACTATAGAATTACCATCAATCTTCTTAACAAAGATCTCTTCATCCCCAATAGCATAATATGTATTGACATCTAATCCACTTCCGTCTGCTACTGTCCACTTTAGATCTGAGAGTCCTACATCTGCCTCTACAGTTGTAATTACATCTCCTGTGTAATCCTTGACTGCTCTTGGAACAACAGAATAAGTAATATCCCTTTCGACACTCTTGGAACCACCAGCCATGTAATTGACAGACATCTTCTTGATGATATCCGTTGTTGCAGTGGAAACAGGACCGAATAGATATGTTTTTGCAGTAAATCTTAAAGTATAAAGAAGTACTCTTCTTTGAGTAAAGTCTCCTTCATAATCATCTTGCATTGTTATATTTTCTAAAACAATAGGAATATCTCTCTTCTCTTTAATACTTTCTACTAACTCTACACTAATATTATATGATGGTTGGAAATATGGTAAAATTTGCTCTACAATCTGCAATGCATCATCATTTAACTTTGTCATAACAGCAAGTTCAAATTGCATATTATAAGGAACTGGCATATATGCTTTTTTAGTATCCTTACCAGAATCTGGATCCTTTACAGTAAACTGCTGTGTAGTAGTAACCTTTCTAGATGGATCATAAGTCATCCCCGTAAACTCAAAGGACATCCTTGGCAGCGTAATTGCCGTAGACTTATTCAAATCAGGAGACTGATTTAATCTTGCTAAAAACTTTTGAGTTGGACCATAAGCCAAAGGAACCCTCATAACACCTACAGTAGCATCCGAAGAATCTGTATGAGTAATAGATATGCCATTAAACAAAGAACCAAATGAAATAATGGTTCTCCTCAAGATTTCGTTATAAAAGTACTCAAACATTGTTATTATATTCCTTTATGTTGTATTTATGGCATTCCAAAGGGATTGGTTTCACTAAAGTCTATAATAGAATCTGCTTCTGTCTCAATATTAACATTATCAGCAAAACCATCATCCTGTGGCTCAATGTCAGCAACTCTAAGAACACGAGAAGCACCTGAAGTTGCTCCCGTTAAAGTATCACCAACAGCAAATGTTCCTGTAACACTATTTACTTCCAGTTCATTTGTAGAAGAATTCCAAGTTCTCACTCTTGCAGTAGTTCCACTTATACTTCCAGTAATGGTCTCATTAAAGACAAAATTACCAGTAGAATCCATTGAAGGAGTAGAGAATGTAGCAGTTAATGGAAGATCACCTGCAGTGTATCCAGCACCACTATTAGTGTACCAAACATCAGTTACTTGACCAGGAGCATTAAGAATAGCAACCGCAGTAGCAGTTGTACCAATACCCGTCTTAGTTACGGCTAGTGGTGTAGGCATTGTCACTGTAGGTGCCACTGTGAACCCACCACCAACATTAGTAACTGTTACAATACCCAATGTACCATCACCAGCAAACATAGTACCTGCTGCACCAGTTCCTGTATTACTAGTAAATCCTATACCTGCAGTTGCCGTATAACCAGCACCTGGATTTACGATTCTAACTTCCTGAACAGATTTTGCTTTGGCATTTACATTAAGATTGCATACTTGCATTCCAGAAATCATATATGCAGTTAAAATACCAGTTACTCCTCCAGATGGAGCAGAAGATACCCCTATGTATGGTGGTGTTATATATCCACCACCCCTATTTGTGATGTTAACATATTGAAGACCACCGGAGGTTATAATACCAGTGTATGCTGCTGCTGTAACGCCCGTACCGACCACTGTAAGGGTCTGTGAGGGTCCTAAAATCGTAGAGATACCATCTTCAGTGGTTCCATCTAAATCATCTCCTACGAGCTCGTCATCAATCTCAGAGATACCAGTATCAATAACCTCATCTTCGTAACGGAAGAGTTCGCATCTCAGTTCATAAACATAATTCTTTTGTAATTGGTAGAAGGGTTTTTCGTGTTCTACATACTTAATCTCAAACAAACGATCCCCTAATGGGAAGTAAATTATATCCCCTTCCTTAGGTCTAGTAGTAAGTTTTACATTAGCTTCATTTTTCATCAATGGAGAAATATAATTCTCAAATCTCTCTCTAGAAATAATTAAAGTTATCTCATTAGTTGCCTCTATACCAAACTTAGTTAATAATACTGGATTCTGTCCATATCCATCAAAATTATCAACATATGCCTCAAGAGGATAAGCATCATCAAATTTAGATCTTATAACCTCTCTTATAACAGTCTTCTCATCCATATATTTGCGAGGTAAATAATGCACCTCAACACCATACATCCTCAACTGTTCGTTGATTAAATCTTGAACAAGATTCTGCTCAGTTTTAGCTCCTTGCTGGAAATATGGATTGAGCATAATATTAACCTATCATATCTAATGGTGGTAGTTCCCAAGTATTGGACATCTTTTCACGGATTCTTTCTAAATCCTTTTCAGCATCATCATAAATTTGTCGTCCATTTAATTCAATACCACCAGGTAATTTAACTCCCTGGAATTTCAATAAATTTTGTCCCCACTGCTTTTTAATAAGAGCAGTTGCATAAGGTTTTAAGAATGAATCATTCCATACCCTATTATAATCATTTGGGTTTAATAACCGATAACAATCCATAATAATAAAATCACCTTTATTAAGTTGATTCCAATCAATATCCAAATATAATCGATCTTGTCTTTGATTAAATCTTATTTGTTTTTCCGTAGTCATTGCAAATTGAATATCTTCTAGATATGTCTTAACCATTGCATAAGTTAGAACTTCAGTAGAACCCCAATAATAGATATCATTTAAAAATAACTGATACTTAACACTAAACATATTATTAGTGGCAGTATCCATCCCATCAAAATGCATTACTTTAGTTACACCAATAATCTCTGGTGGAACTTCTATATAATTACTATTTTCATACCAATTAAATGATGTAGATACACCTGCAATGTCTGCAGTTGCGGTAGTTGTAACTATTCCTGAGGTATTAGTTGAAGTAGAAGTTTTATATGCTGTTCCTCTATCAATATCATCTTGAGTTACCTCATATTTCATAAACAACTGAGTAACACCATCAAAATGACGCTCATTGAAATACTGAACTGCATCATCGATTAAATCATCAACTTGCTCATCAGCAACATTAACTTCCAATACAGGAGCTCCTAGCTGCCTTAGACAGTATTCTTTAAATGTTCCTCTACTGGTTGGTTGTGACATTTACCGTATTATCCCTTGTAATATTTAGGGTGCAGATGATATACCCGAATAAACTAGAATATTACCATTGACAATATTATATATTGTTGCACCAGAACTTACCAAAACGTTATAAACATATCGACCTTGTGTCAAATTCCTAGTATCAGTAGAACCAAGAGATATATTAAATATTCCCCCAGCAGCACTTGTAAATCCAACTGTGAAAGTAGTTGTAATTCCTAAAGTTGCTCCAACAGCAACACTCTTAGACATTTGAGCAGATCCTGTCCATCCAGTGGTTGTAGCAATACCAACAGCATTTGCTGTAGAAAAATCAAATACAGCATTAGATGTATCAGTTACATTATATGTTGCACTAAAATTAGAACCACCATAAATGGTCAAATTCGCTGCATATGGAACTCCTGCATCTGGATCAAAGGTTAAATTTTTACTTGCCATTGACTAATTCCCTTAGTAAAGATTTGATTTCTGTCATCTCACCTTTTAAACTATCAAGATCATCTTTCATAGTGTGAAGATCTTGATTTTTTAATTTTTTTACATCACGTCTATGGACGTATCGATCATGTTCCATACTATTTACATTAAGTATTGCTCCTGAAATAGGATCTCTTGCAAGATCACTATGACCATCAACCTTATAATTATCATCCATCACGCTAATGCCATAACTCTAAGATCTTTCATTCTTGGAACATAAACCTGACTGGTAGAAGTTAATACAATCTTGACTCTATAAGTCCTATATGAAGGTAAATCATCTGCAGTAAATGAATATTCTGCATAATCCAAATCACCAGCCTCAAATCCATAAGTATTTGATGGTGTAATAAACTTGTCAGGTTGACCGTTATTATCTTTAGCGGCAATAACTGCTCCAGTAGCTTTGTTTAGATTCTTAAAACCAGGGAAAGGTGTAAATACAGGATTTAAACCTTCTTTATTACTGATATAATAGAATGCTCTAATATCACATTCAGTATTAATATAAGCATCCACTAGTATCTTAAGAGATGTGGCAGGATTTTCTAAAGAAATTTCCTTAGAAATATATTGACACGCTGTTGGATCATTTTCAATACCACCTACTCTTGGATCAGTTGCATAATCAGTAATTATTTCATTGACTCTATTTGAAGTAGTAATAACACTAAGTCTTTGAGAATCAACCATAGGACTTAAGAAACTATTGGTAGAATTAAGGAATAATCTCAGATTTAATGATTTATTCCCTGGTTGGTTAGTTAATTTTCTTTCTTCATTAACTTCAGATCCAATTAATCTAGGAGTAGTCATGTAATTTGATTCATTCAAACTTACACTTTCATACCCATTATCAACCCAAGGAATTTCTGTTCCACTCATACTCTTACCAGTAGTGGTTCTCATTTCTCCTGTTAAAGAAGTTCCTCTAATAGTTAAATTCTGAGCCATTGGTGTAATAACCTCAAAAGGCATATTTTGGGATGCATGTATATCTGATCCACCAGTAGATTTACTACTATTAAAATACAATTTAGGCCATCCACCCGTACCATCACGAGCAGAACTCCCTCTGCTCCCTGTACCACCACTCATATCTATCTTAAGGTTATAATAATCAAATCCGATAGCATTTGCTACATCTGCATCACCTAAGTAATGAAGCTTGTTAATTCTACGTAATGAAACTCCACCTAATTCATATTTGTAAATTGGAGTTCCAGAATCCCACTCAACAGAACCAATATTACCTTCATCAGAACCATCTATAGATCGAGTGCTAATACCTATATTGTTACCATTAACAGAGTCTATTGACATAATTTCAACATCATCTCCATCACCAACTTGAATATATCCAAAGTTTGTAGTACCAATACCTACTCCTTCAAAAGTAGTAAAGATAGATGCATCTTCAACACTAATAGTGGTTTGTGTCTTGCTAATATTCCCTGTTAATCTAGTGGGTTTAATATCTGGAAGAGCATGTGCAATATTGACATTATTATCATCAAAATACATTCCATGATTCTTATGATCAACTTTAATATTAGTTCCTGTATTAATTTCTACAATAGAAGAAATTTGAACATCTCCACCATATCCAGCATTTAATGCATTTGTATTACCAGCAGCATTGGTAAGCATTATAGTCTTAGCAGCACCAACTGAAAAATTACCTTGAACATTATTCACAACCAATTCACTTGTTTGTCCAATAGAAACAATTGATAACCTACAATCTCTACCAACTGAATTTACACCTAAAGTTGTAAATCCAACAACATCACCCACAATATAACCAGATCCACCAGAAGTAATAGTTGCAGTTCCAACTACACCATCCTTAACATAAACAGATGCTACTGCTCCTCTTCCGGCACCACTCACAGTGACCAAATTTACACCAGCAACTGTTCGTGATCCATCAGCAGGAGTATATCCAATACCAGCATTAGCAACAGACATGGTTCCTTCTGCTTTACCAGCAACTCCTATCAAAACTCCATTGGCAAGATCAGTTCCGCTAGCATCCTGAGAAATTTTACGTCCAAGTTTTAAGGCAGTATCTGCAACTGTAGTACCAAGACCAACTCTTACTTGTCTTGAAACTATATTCAAGGAATTTGGCATTAACCTAGCAATTTGCTTATTTCCCGTTGCCAATGGTGAATTATAAAGCTCAACAGAACCAGATTCTAAGAAATCTGCTCTATAGATCTTAAATTTAAGATCTTCCCACTGACTAGGTTCCCATGTAGAAGCATTCTGGGATTTAAACATTGATCCCAAATAAGGCTGGTTAGAAATATAAGTTTGAGTTAATATATCAGTTTCACCAACTCTAGAAACATAAACACTATACTTAGTCGAGTTTGATGCTAAAGCAATAGCATATTCTCTACTACCTTCAAGATAAACAGGTGCTTTAAATTTAATATTAGTAGCAACGGATCCATCAGAAGAAGTTCTAATTCGATCTGGATCAACTACTATTTCTGAGAAAGGAAGAATATGTTGTGTTGGCATTCCTGCTTCCATTGTTCTTAACTGGAAAACCATTGGAATATCATTATCATCTTTAGAACTAAAGAAGATATCACAACTTGTTACAAATACTCCATTAGAATCATCAACCAAGAACGATTGTGCAAGAGGGTCATACCATCCAACAACTACATTCTTCTGAACTTCTTTATTAATAGAAGTGGAATCAGTTTTCATTAATCCACTAGCTTTTTCAACAAATTCTGAAGAAAATTCCATCTTGGTTTCAACCCGTGCATTCCTTACAGAAATAATCTGTTCTTGAACATTTTCAATAGTCCCAGATGCAGTATAAGACTCTTCTGAGATAGTTGTTGCAAAATTCTGGTTATTATCTTTATCATTTATCAAGGTAAGGACTTTTGTTCCGCATTCAAATTTTGGAGCCTGTGTTTGCCGAGTATAATCTGGAATCAAGAAACTTGCCTGCAAATCTGCTGATATACTTGTAACCAAGTCTGTAGATAGAATAGTGCCCTCTGCCCCACTTTGCAAACCTATAATCTTCATTCCTGCTATTACCCAACCCCAATAAGTACCACGACTTTGCTCTTGCAAAGAGAGTAAATCTATATTAACTATATCAGTATTAGAAGAATAACTTGAACCTAAAGGTTGATTGGTATAGGGATTTTCTCTATATGTCTCAGTTGGAAATTGATAATGACCAGCCTTATGATTTAATGCTGCAACTCTAAAATGCATATGCGGCCCGTGGGCGTATTGGACCTTACAACTAGTCATTTCCCCAACCTGGAAAGTACCACTCTGCATAGATACACTAAGAAGTTTTGGTGTACACCATTGAGTAACATCTACACCATCCATAAAAGCATGAAGCCGTGTATTTGGCTTCATTTTCTTCGCGTTAATCGAAATATTCCTAGATCTCATATAAGGAACAAGATCTCTACTTACAACTTTATCACCAATATTAATAGTATCCCACTGTTCCGTAACAACTGTTCTAGAACCAGTTCGGTTCTTTACACCCATTTCAACCTTTTCTCTTGTTATATCCTGAATGGTTTCTGTAACAAGATCTCCTATGTATTGGCGACGTCGCCCACCAGGTCCTTGGCCTCTCCATCCTGATTCTTCTACTCTACTTTCAGTCTTTACAACATCCCATCGAGCACCAGTCCAATTCTCTTCCCAAGCACCCCAAACAGTTGGGCCCATACCAGT
>Ga0208790_1000847_pt1 | contig 13822 bp, 7 predicted proteins | sample 10_taG_FD_184083 | JGI IMG/M metagenome (GOLD analysis project Ga0208790, IMG submission 184083) | Marine viral communities from the Subarctic Pacific Ocean - 10_ETSP_OMZ_AT15264 metaG (SPAdes) (version 2) | ecosystem: Environmental > Aquatic > Marine > Oceanic | place: Pacific Ocean | collected... | reverse complement strand
GGAGTGTTGGCATGGACAACAACGACGGGAACTTCAAGATCATTGATGGAGCTGCTGGAGACACACCCGCCTTAACCATCGACACTTCGGGTAATGTGATTGTTGCAAGCATGCCCACCTCTGACCCCGGAGTAGCGGGTGCGTTATATTCGGACGGGGCAACATCGACAGGGGTTCCTAAAGCTCTAATGATTTCGGGAGGATAATAAGCCATGACATTAACTGAACTAGCAGATTTTGTAATATGACCCCGGCATGGCAAGCAGCCAAGCAATGGCAGGAGGAAAACTCGGACGTTCCGTTTGAGTCAGTGCTTAGTCATTACTTCAATGCGGGTTTGGTTTGGTCGGATTCCGATCATTTTTTATTGGCTCAGAAAGGCCGGTGGGACGGGAAGGAAATGTTTATTGGTGAGGTGGAAGCGAATTGCTGGGTGGTTCAGCTTGCTGCCGGAAATAATCCGTTCAGTCGGTTTCTGACGGTAGCACCGGAGCCGCTTGAACTGGTTGCATGGCAGCGTGGACGAGAAGCGTGGCATGTGTGGAAGTGGGACAAATTTGAACAGAAGGTAAAACAAAATGGGTAGCACTACAATTCAACAACCGGCTCCGATCCAATACTCCGAGCAAATGAGAGACACCCTGATGGCTCAGATGGAAGCCCAGCAGGGTTCGGGTGATTTTTCTGAAATCGGCCCAATGATTGATCTGGAGAGTGAGTATCGACCAAAATGGGAGGCGTTAGAGCTACAGAGTTTGCAGAACATGCTCATGGGCAATCCGGGTGGAACGCGCACAGTGCAGGACACCCGCATGGTGGACACTCAATCTCAGGTTGAGAATCCAGCTTGGCGCGAGGCGATCGACAAGGGTGAGATTAGGTGGGATGGCCATGAGTACCTAACCACCGGGCGGAGTCGCCGCACCCCCACAATTGAGCAATTCATAACCAAAACAACTACGACCCCTGAAGTTTATGATCGCGAGATTACGACCGAGGCAACACCGGGCCTGTTGTCGATGTATCAGAATCAGATTGCTCCTGCGATGTCTGCAATGGAAGCGCAGTATGCCTCGGATCGTGCAGCGAGTGAGCAGGCGTTGATTGAACAGTATGGTGCAGGCATTACTGAAAAACTTCGTGAAGCGGCAGGCAACAAGGAATTAATAGGCCAGATCATTGCTGATGCCAGTGGTGAGACTGACCCTGCATTACTAAACCAGATGGTTGATGATGCATCAAATTGGGCCGAGCATGGGGTGATGGAGCGTGACCCGAATATTCTAGCGAGTGAGGTTCAAGGCGTTGGGGTTAACGCGCCAACAGTTGGGGACACGCAAGGGATTACGGTTGATTCGGTTACCGGACAGACCGTTGACTCCCCATCTTTAACAGGAACCCAAGGCATTAGTTCTACTGACATAACGAATCAAAGTATTACTGCACCAGACATTGGACAAGGCAGACAGATTCAGATTGATCCTGTCACTGGTCAAACCGTTCAGGCTCCAGACATTGGACAAGGCAGACAGATTCAGGTTGATCCAGTGACCGGACAAACCGTAACGCCGGGGGCCGAAGCGGGCTACGTCCAATACGGGCAGAACAGGCTCCAACCTGCAATCGATGCGGGGCTTTTACAGGCTGGCCAAGCCGAACTGGGTGCAGGCGATACAGAGATTGATGCGGCTCTTCGCGCAAGAGCAATGGAGCGGATGGGTTCAGGTCTGACTGAGGCTGAGTCCCGTGGATTGCAGCAAGGCCAAAGGCAGGCATGGGCTGCTCGCGGGCTTGGGACGACTTTACCCAGTGCAGCGGCTGAAGCATTTTACTTGGCCGAACGTGGCGAAGATCGCCAGCGACAAAACGAGCAGATGGCCCGTGGTGTTTCTGCCGAGCTTGAAGCCCGGAGGCAAGGAAGGCTTGGTCGTGGTGCTGGGTTGATTGGCCAGAGTTACGGTCAGAGGCTGGGTGCTTACCAGACTGATATTGGTCGCAGTACCGGCCAGCAGCAAATGGGTCTTCAAGCCCAGATGGCTAACCAGCAGACCGGCTTGAGTTCTTCCCTAGCGAATCAAGCAGCCCAACTACAAGCTGAGAATGCGATGCTCACCGATCAGCAGGCGAGAGACTTGGCTGCTGCAAACATGGGGCTGAGTGCGCAGGTGGCTAACCAGCAAACTAACATGCAGGGCCAACTAGCGAATCAAGCGGCTCAACTGCAAGCTGAGAATGCAATGCTGAGTGACCAGCAGGCGAGAGACTTGGCGCGAGCCAACATGGGGCTGCAATCTGGGATGGCAAACCAGTCAGCCAACATGCAGTCGCAGATGGCAAACCAAGCTGCACAGTTGCAGGCTGCTGGAATCAACTTGAGCGACACTCAAATACGCGACCTGAATCGCGCACAGATGGAACTACAAGCTGGAACAACCAGTGCTGCCAATAATCAGAACGCTGCACTGGCAAACCAAGCTGCAATATTGCAGGCCGCTGGGATTAATCTCAGCGACCAACAAATGCGTGACCTTAGCCGCGCACAGATGAGCCTGCAAGCTGGTACAACAACCGCTGGCAACCTGATGCAGTCGCAACTAGCGAACCAGCAGGCTGGCCTGACTGCTCAAGAGGCTAACCGGCAGTACGGTTACAATGTGGGTGCGTTCAATGAAGCTAACCGCTTTCAGCAACAGCAGGCTAACCGAGGTTATATGGGTAACGTACTTGGGTTGCAGCAGCAGATTCAAGGGGGGCGATTTGGCAGACAGATGGGTGCGGCACAACTTGGTCAACAGACAAGTGCCGATCCGTTCTTGGCGTTACTTGGCCGACCTTCACAGTCGATGAGCCAGATGCAGGGCATGGGAGGTCAGGCTTACGGAATGGGCCAAGGTTTGGGTGGAAAGATTTTCCAGCCCGAATCGCAGATGGCCAATGACATCGCAATGGCGAATCAACAAACACAACTAGCGGTGTCACAGGCTAATGCTGCGAACAAGAGTGCGTTTACCTCTGGGCTGATGGGAATGGGTGGAAGCATTCTTGGGGGAATGGCTACTGGCGGTACTGGGTTATTTAGGTCTTAATAGGAGATAATTATTATGGCAATGTTCGGACAATATACAGGTCAACGGGTTCAGCCACTTCCGAGTGGATTCTTATCGGCAGCAATGCAGCAGGCCAAGATGACCTCCGATGCGTATGGCGACATTGGGGACACAATTGGTGATGCGTTCAAGGCGTATGGCAAGCGCAAAGCTGAGAATGAGGAGTGGGATGTTCTGATTCAAGGCGCGGCGCAAAAGGCACTTGAGTTAAGGACATTCCTTGAGGGTGATAAACCTGTTTCCGGTAAGGGCATTGGCCCTCAAGGGCAGGACGTTACGCTTGATCCAAACACAGGAAATGTTAAGGGTGGAAGACCCGGTCAGCCTGATGTTACTGAGGGAGGTTCCGCAGGAAAAGCGATGGCTGACATGTATGGTCTTAAAAAACCCTCACCCTTCAGCCAGAAGACTGAACTGCTTTATGAGATAGCCGGTGACAAGAAGCTGGTGGACAAGTTTCTTGCAGGCGAAACTACTCTTGCGCAGAAGAAAGGGTTGCTTGCCAATCTTAATATGTATAATTCCAAGCTGGACGATTACTCCAAGCGTGCGGCTATTGAGGAGCATCGCCACAAGGTGGGTCAGCGTGATGCATGGACTAAATCTTATGGTGCAGGTCTGAATCAGCCTGACATTGAACTTTCACCTGCAAGAACGGTTGAGGATACGACGACGAAACAAATAGCTTCAAAGTCGAGGCTGGACGCACTTCTGCATATGCAGGAGACAGGGCAGCAACTTAGCCCGGAAGAGTTTAATGAGTTGGAAGGTTACTTTGCTTCTGGTGGTGAGTTTAGGCCGGGGCCAGAGCGTCAATCCGGGCCACTGCCGTTGGCTCCATTGGGTAAGGGGCCACAACCTGTAGCACCGCCCAAGGTTGAACCTAAGTTGCCTGACTTTAGTGCCTACAGTGGCAGCATTGAGCAGGAGCGGAAAAAACAATCTGCCCTCCAGACGAGTCGATCCATTCTCCAGCAGGAAATGGACAAGGTATCTGCTAAGAAGGCTGACGTTGATACAAAACTTCAGGTGGGTAAGATTATAACAGCAAGGAACACTCCGAGTGGAACCCCTTACCTTGTAGATCGACTGAAAAAAGGCAATCGCAGATGGACTAGCTTCCAGAAGAAGATGCTACACAATGCTGGCTGGAACCCTGACACCGGGGAGAGGCTAAGAGCCGCTAGGGGCAGCGCAGAAAAGGTTGACCCTAAACTAGTCAAGCAAAGCAGCTTCTTGGAGAAGCAGATTCAGGCATACTCTAATTCATTGAAATCAATTGACGACGACATTAAGGGCCGTGAGCAGTATCTGTCTTATGCGGATGCTGAAGGGCGTAAACTTGGTGAGCGTGCATTGGGTGCATTCCGTTCTGAGGTTCCTAAGATCGCGCAGCAAGGCATTGGCGGATATTTGGCAGGTCAGTTGACACCAAAGGATGTGGTGGTCGATGACGTGAGAGGCGGTGGAGTCGTAAGGCCCGGTATTCCTCCAATGCCTGAACGTGGTTACGTTGACAAGCCTTGGACTGAGACTGAAACGACTACCCGCGAAATCCCTGCTGAGACTCGTCCTGCTGAACCTGTTGATCGTAAGGCTGCACACATGAAAGCGTTCATTGAGCAGGGTGGTCAGATGACGCCTGCGTATCAGAAGCAGTTTAATGATATGTATCCTGAAGCGGAGAATTACAGGCTGGGTGAACTTATTCCTGCTACCATGACCATCAATGGGCAGAAGGTTGCGGTCGGTGGGTTCCTGTATGACCCACGGTCAGGGAAGTTTATTGAACCATCAACCGGCGGTGAGCTTGAGTGGAACGAGCTTCAGTCGAAGATTGGTATTTACCGTGGGCAGATGGCTCTTGCCGAGAAACAAGTGCAGAAGGCAATTGATCTGGACGCTAAACCGGCAGGATTCTGGAGGATTCCAGAAAAACTTCTTCCTGCGTATGCGCAATCAGCGGAGTGGAGGCAGTACGAAAATGCTGCTGCTGTTTGGGTGCAGGGCAAATTGCGATTCGATTCAGGTGCAGCCGTGCCAATTGAGGAAGCGAAAACTTATATTTCAACTTGGTTTCCTGTGCCGGGGGATGACGCCCAAACTGTTAAGAACAAGAAGGAGCAACGTAGACAATCAATTCAGACTATGGACGCGATCCTTGGCCCTAGACGGGTAGCAGCCACTGGCGGTAGTACCCAACCCGGCCAACCCGGACAAGCCGGTGGTGGCTTGTCTGCTAATCAGGATTTCGATTGGACGCCCGGTCGTAAAAAATTAAAACCTGTAAAAAGATAGTCATGCCCCAAGTAGTCAATCTACCAAGCCGGGGCATTTCGGTTAACTTCCCCGATGACGCAACGCCTGAAGAAATTCAGGAGGCACTGGATGAGTATTACCCCCGCAATGGTGCTGACGTTGCCCACGACATTGCAACTGAGAGAAACTTTCACCTGAAAGGCATGTCCCTAGATGACTATGAAATGCTTCGAGGCCACGAGGGTAAGATTGCTGAAGGGAAAGGGGCTTTGGAAAAAACAATGGAAGCGACAGGTATGCTTGCCGAGGATATAGGCAGCGGATTGAAGGCAGCTTACCGGGCTGCCAAGAAAGGGCAGTACGGCCCAACTCTTTCAGGGTCGCTTAATGTAGGGCGTGATATTGCAGTAGGTGGTCTTACTGGCACCTACGATCTTGGTGAAGTAATTCATGGCATTTTTGAGGTTGAAGATGCAGAGGACACATACAGCCGCCACCTTAGTGAAAATGATTTAAAGGATACCCCGGAAGCCCGGAAGGATTACAGGAGCAGACTTGCAAATGACTTCAAGGACTTTAAGAAAAAGATGGATCGTGCCGACTTCAGGCAGGGCATCATTGACCTTGCTGTTGTTCCTGAAGCAGCACATGCAAGCTCTTACCTTCTTGATGCGTCACTGCCTGTGACTTTCGGAATGGGTGCGCTTGCAAAGGCACCCGCGATGGCAGCGACAAAGACTGCTGGCCGTACTGTCGGTCAGGTTGTTGGGGGTGGATTTAGGCAAGCGGGTAGGGCTGCCACGGTTGCTGGCGAGGTTCCTGAGAAGGTGGCAGGCAAATTACTTGGCGAGGGTGCCGAGGCTACGGTAAAAACACACCTTCCTTCTGCTGCTGGCATTGGGGTTGTCGGCGGCTCACCAATTGCCGCCATGCCTGCGGCAGCAAAGGCGGTGGGCAGCATCCTTGACGTTGCTGGAGATGTCCTTGAGTCTGCATCCAGAGCGGCAGCGGAGGGTGGCCGTAAGGGTGCTTTTGCCAGAAGCGCAGAACTGGCTGAAACCACTGCTGGAAAGAACATCTCAGAGCTTCTTGCTCGCGTGGAAACGCCCCTCTCATACGCCGGGGAGGCTATTAAGGGTGCAGGTGCCGGGATGGCCATCGGAGGCACGCTAGGCGGCCTTGCAGAGGGCGAAGAGGGCTTCTGGCATGGCATAGGTGTAGGAGGCCCATTAGGCATAGGAGGTAGCCTTGCAGGGCGTGCAGTGGGGGATGCGTTTGGGGTCAGGCGTGCAGCCCTTTCGTATGATGATGCCAAGAAGTATCTTTCAAGTCATCGTGATGCACATTATGCGATCAAGGCTCTGGACAAACTTTCCCCGGCTGATGCGGCACACCTAGCCGATTCGGTAATGCACATGGAAACGTTGGGTGTGAAGGTTACGTTCCACGATGACAACGTGCCGCCGCCTGCCCTTTCACCTGAGAAGGTTGCGCGTAAATCTTATTCGGGTGTGATGGTGGATGAGTCAGGTGTGTTCATCAATACTGACAGGGTTACAGAATCCACAGGACTGCACGAAGCCTTTCATGCGACAGCTTACGCGATGGAGCGAGGAAAGTTTCTTGGTGAAGTACAGGGGATGCTACTTGGTAAGACTGACCCGGTGGAGGGTTTGATCGTCAGGCCGGGTGCCTTGTCGATGGAGAATTTTGCAAAGTTCGTTGAGTCTTATGCGGGGATGATGGAAAGTTCAGCAGCCCGTTTGCGTGTTGCCGGTGATGAGATTGGGGCGGCCAAGCTGGAGGTTCAGTCGATGGAGTTTCGGAGGAAGGTTGCCGAGGGCGACCTACAACATGCGGTGGATGAGTTTGGTGCATTCTACTGGGATGCATTTGTTCGTGGGGAAGAACCAAAGTTATTTATTGGCGGCGAGAAAGACCTTGTAGTTAACGCATTAAACTGGGCGAAGAAAAAGGCTTCAAAGGCTTTTATGCGTGACGCTCAAAAGGCTGGTCTGGACTTCAGTCAAGGAACGCAGGCCGCATTCATTAGAGGAAAGCAGAGACAGTTTGCCATCCCAGAGTTTGACGCTGCCATCAGGAGGCTTGTTAAGAATGGCGACATGGAGGTGACGCACAATGTACCTGTCACTGGCATACCGAAGGCACAGGCATTCGCTCTGGCGAAGCTGCATGGTGCTGAACATTTGTTTGAGGTAAACGATAAGGGTGAGCCTGTAAGGGTGAAGACAATCAAGGAGATTGAAACTGAATCAAAGGCCGATGTGGAGACTGCCTTGGATGCAATCGAGGTGCTGCCTGATAATGTGAGGCGGTCAGAGATTGTTGTTGATGAAAAGGGAAGGCGCAAACTTGTTGCCCGTAACTTATCGAACGAAGAGAAGGCGGTGCTGCTGCGTACAGTACGGCACATGAACAATAGTCAGAGGCAACAGCTTGAGGCTTTTGTTGCAGGCATGGATTCACCGGACGGCAAGCCGGTCTATAAGGTGAGTTACTGGAAGGCTTCAGGGGCAGGCCGTGGAAAGCGGAAGCCTTACGGTCAGTTTGAGGTAAGCGAAAGGGACGCACTACCCTACTCTCTGGAGATGAACGCAACCGGAGGGCTTTACCTTCGATTCGTGGACATGGATTCGGTTAATGGTAACCTGTTAAAGGCACGCAGGCTGAAGGTTTATAAGAACCTGCATTCCAGCCACCGGGAAGCTGTTGCAGAGTTTCATAGTTACCTTGAGAATCTTGACTCTGACAGTCCGATACCTAGCGCAGAGTTCTTCGGGGGTGGAGAGGTTGGGCGACTCAAGCGCAATTTATTTTATGAGGCACTGGGTACTGTTCCAAGAAAAGATGATCCACCCCTGCACAACATGGGAAGGGAAGGGTACACGCCAAAGCGTGGGCGAAACTTTGCATTCAAAAACCTCAGGGTAGAACGTCTGGGCAATGTTGAGGACACAGGGGTACGGGTTAAGTTTGGTGAGAGTGCATACGAACGTAGCATAGTCAATATGCTGCCTGACGAATCACCGGCCCGCTTCATGCCTGATGACTCGGCTTACGCCGATGCCGCCAACCGGGGCGACACTGATACGGCTCAACGCATGGTCGATCAGGCCGCGAAGGCGGCTGGGTATACGATTGGGCCGTTTTATCACGGGAGCGGTGCGAAGGGCATCACCAGCTACCGAACTCAATCTGGGTACGAGTGGGGGCCAGCCTCGTACTGGACACCTGAGCCGGGTCGTGCGGCCAGATACGGAGAATACGTTCAGTCGGCTTACCTTAAAATCGAGAAGCCTCTAGCACATAGCCACAACGGCCCAGACGGTGCGCCTTTGTTTGACAGCCTCAAGGGTGTCACCAATAACGAGAAGAACGCCGAGGCTAGGCGGTTAGGTTACGATGGCGTTATAAACATGTGGGGCGATGGCAGCGTGGTTGAGGCTGCCGCCTTCGACCCCAACCAAATCAAATCCGCTGACCCGATTACCCGTGATGACGCTGGTAACATTATTCCACTGAGCGAACGATTCAAAAGAGGCAGTGATGACATTCGGTATATGCCTGACGTAGGCGGCCAAGACTCACTGGGAATGTTCAGTGCAGCCGAGCGTGCTACTGTTGACCTGAAGCAGGAGAAGGGTGGTGCCTCGCAGATGCTGGCGATGATCAAGAAGGCTGGCGTTAAGGATGAGGAGTTACAGGCACTTGGTCTGGACAAGTTCCTTGAGGGCAATCGTAAGGTGACCAAGGACGAGATTATCGATCACCTCGTTGAGAATAGTATTACTGTTGAGGAGACGGTGTTGGGTGGTCCTGATATTAGACCAAAAATTGATGGTGATACAGTTGATACAGTTATGCAGCGTGACCTTGTCCCTGCACTGGAATCCATAGGGATAAAAGGGTCAGACGAAGCCGCAAGCGCAATTCAGAAAAGGCATTTATACGAGTTGCGCGGTGAGCCAGTTCAACAGGGAGGGGCAGCACTATTAGCCGATCATGCAATCAGCAAGCTAGAGGAACATGGTCACGGCGACCTGCTACAAAAGTTTTTCGACATAAACAAACTCGACCACGAAGAAACAGTAAGACCACCAGCCACCAAACACGCCTCCTACGTCGAACCCGGCGCAGTCGAGGGCAGCTACCGGGAGTTGTTGCTGCGGTTGCCTGAGAAGACTGACCGGAGCGGGTTACCAGAGGGTTACAGTCTTGTTGAAGGAACTGGTCTGAAAAAGTGGGAGGTCTTCGGCCCCGGCACAAGTCGCTACTCATCCGGCCAAACCAAAGCAGAGGCAATCGGATCGTTTTGGGATATGCACGGCAAGGCAGCCGACTACACCGGCGGCCACTATGGCGAACACCCGAACGTCCTCGCCCATGTCCGTTTCAACGACCGCACATCTGAGCATGGTAAGACGCTATTCATCGAGGAGATTCAGAGCGATTGGCATCAGGAGGGTCGGAAGAAGGGGTATCAGTTGCCACCTGAACGCAAGGCTTATCTAGAAAACCGGCGAGTTGAACTAGAGGCGATTGGCAAGAAGGCAACCAAAGCGCAAAAGCAGGAATGGGTCGAAGTAATGAACGAGTTGCAACCACAAGCTACTGGTCGCGTCCCAGACGCCCCCTTCAAAACCAGTTGGCACGAGTTGTCGATGAAGCGGATGATTCGTTATGCGGTGGACAACGGGTACGACGCCATCTCGTGGACGAAGGGTGAGACGCAGGCGGCCCGGTATGATTTGAGTAAGCAGGTGAAAGAGATTGCAGTGCCATCAGTTGAGCCGAACGTCAGGGCGGTGCGGATTGAGCCGATTGGAGGCAACTCATTCAAACTAATGGTTGATAACGGCGGGAAAGTTGAAGGACTCTACGCCGCCGAGCAGTTTACCGGCAAGCAACTGGACGAGGTGATCGGGAAAGAAATGGCAGAGAAGGTCATGGCGTTTGAGTCTCCGGGGAAGCTGACCGGCCTCGACCTAAAAGTCGGCGGCGAAGGCATGAAAGGTTTCTACGACCGTATGCTGCCCAAGATGAAGACATGGAAGAAGCTGGGGCTGAAGGTGGAGGGGGGAGTGTTTGACACCGGCGATTTTAAGGTGATGAAAAAAAACTTCCAAGGCGGCCCATATTATAGCCTTGAAAACAGAAACTCTCCTGATGCTATCTCAATTCATCCCACTGCCGAAGCCGCATGGGCGGCAGCAGAGGCTTTAGGCGCAACCCCCGCCCACCTCGTCAAGCTGACCCCGGAGGTTAAGGCGAAGGTGCTGGACACCGGCATTGCACGCTTCATGCCTGATGCCGCAGTACCGGGTGCCGAGCGTAACAGTATAGGCTGGTCGATGCTGTTGACCAAGGCAGGCAACTGGAGGGTGTACGGCCCGGACGGTGTACTGGCTGGAGTGGCTGGCAGCAAGCAACGTGCTGAACAAATCTTCAAGACCAAGTATAAGAGGGAGTTGCGGAAGAAGGAGAGGAGCAGTAGCGTTAGGTACATGCCAGATGCGAGGAGCGAGTATCGAGCAGCAGAGATTCCCCACCGCTCATCTGTTCCGGGTGTTCCTGACGGTGTTGAATTAAGGCTGCCCACAGTTGAGACAACTACTGGCTCTGTTGGCAAGGGCATAATCTTGCACTTTAGTGCGTACCCAAGTGGTCGTTACGGCGCAATGAGATACGGAGTAGCCGCCACTGAAGCAAACAGATTCCCCAGTGATGCAAAAGGCGAGATGCCCAAAGGTGGAGGGTATGACTCTGTATGGGATGAGCGGTACAATCGTTCATACGACAGCGAACAGAAGTGGCGTGCCGCCCATGCGCGTTACGCCAAGAAGAATGAGATAATTTCTGACCCTTGGTATGAGTCGGCTATTCGTGTCGAAGAGGAAATTAAGAGGGAGAGGGCCAAATGAATTTCGGGTGGTGGCAATTACGAAGTACAAACAGCAGGGCAACTGCCATGAACTGGCTGTAGCTCTGAAGGTAGCTGAATTGGGCGGGACAGTCTTGTGGCCATACGGCGATGGGCAAGCCTACGATTTGGTCGCAGACTTCAATGGCAAGATCAGTCGGATTCAGGTCAAGGGTACATGCCAGATCGATAAGAATGGATCGACTAAAGTTAACCTCCAGAAGGGCAGCCGTAAGCACTCCCCGTACAACATCCGAGACTGCGACCTTGTGGTGGCTGTGACGCCGCTGGGCAATTTCGTCATCCCGGTGAAAGTGTTACGCACCTACCGTCTGGTAGCTTGGCCGGTCGGCGTTAAGAAGAAGCTGCCAGTTTACGAAAACTTCAAGGAGGCATGGCATTTATTAAAATGAAGCGGCTTCCACCAGTAGGAACTAGGGTCAGGTGCCTTTGGCAGGACATCGTCGGTTATATCAACCAACCACTGAAGGATGTTAAGATTGCTGACGTTTGGACGGAAGGAAAATTGGTAAAGGCCGACAAGGAATTTTTGGTAATAGCGACCAGTCAATATATCGATGACGGGCCAGCGGAGGAGACGCTAGGAGACTACACCGCCATCCCGCGAGGAGCGGTAAAGTCGATCAAACCCCGAAGGTGATTTTGGACAAATTTTGGACAAGTCAGTGCTTCTAATATGTCTAATATGAGGTGTTTTGTTGGGTGAGTGATTTACAGTATATGCCTGTGAATGAGGATGAATGACTGTGTGAGCAAAGAAATTTACAGACTCTTAATCAATTGGTTGTAGGTTCGAGTCCTACCCGGGGTACCAATTTTTACTTCTGTTATACCGTGCTATTCTGAGATTTACGGTTGAACGCTACCCCTCGAAAATAGCCCTTGGACAAATTTTGGACAAATTAATGCTTGGCAGTAAGGGTGGTTCGGGTGTAAAACACCAATGTCCTGCGGGACATCTAAAAACAAAAACAGGAGCTACTAAAAATGAAGATCGAAAAATACTTAGGCCGAAACGGCAAGCCGGTTGACAACAAGCGCAAGGTGTCTGCCAAGGACGGGACGACCGCAGTGATCGAACTGCGCGGTAAGAACTGGCGCACACGGTTCGCTGCCAATGGTAAGCACCATCAACTCAACCTCCGCACGGTGGACGAGAAGCAGGCAGCCGCCACTGCTCTGGACAAAGTCCGGGCAGCCTCCCGCGACCAGTGGGACTTCGTTCATGCCGGTCAGGCCAAGAAGGGTGTCATCACGATTGGCCAGTGCATTGAGATTCACATCGGTCAGTTAGCTCCTAACTGCGCGAACAAGCATTTATCAAACGGCGGAAACCGATTGCGCGGATTAATCTCTCAGGCACTTGGCATACCCGGCAGATTAAAAAAGGATTCAGAGGGTATTCATTCTTGGCCTGAAGTAGATCGCTTGCCAGCGACAATCCTTGATAGCCATCTGATTGACAAGTTTTATGCCCACCGCCTCAAAGGCTTGGACAAGGGTGAGGCACGCGAGAGTCGCATTCGTGGTGCAAACTCACACATTCAGGATGCGCGTTCGGTTTTCACCAAGGCATCTCTAGCTGATGGCCGATACCCCGGACTGCCTGACATATCCTCTTTTGTTAACAAGCAGAAGCTGAAGGAGATGAAGAAGTCTTTCAAGTACGAGGCTGTTGATAACGAGATTCAGCGTTTGTTAGCGCACCTGCCTGAGTTGAAGGAGTCGAACCCTGCATCTTACCTTGCCTTCCAACTGACAGCAGTGCTGGGCCTTCGTCGTGGTGAAGCTGCTCAGGCTCGCAAGTCATGGATAACGAGCCACAAGGGTAAGAAGGTTCTTTATGTTCAGGCTACCCCCACATGGGTGCCGAAGGGCCGTCAAGAGCGGAAGATACCCTTACCTGAAGAGGTGCATTCTGAGATTCTCTTACTGTCTGATGATAGCGAATTTATCATCCCGGCTTTGTCGGCTAATTACCGATACGAAAAAGTGTTCAACGTCCTGTCGGCTTGGTTCCTGAAGATTTGCAAAGATTGGCCTGACACTAAGAAGGCTCACGTTCTGCGTAAATGGTTTGGTGCCGAGGTGTCAACGCAAACCGGAAACCTGTTTGCAGCGCAAATCCTATTGGGTCACGCCAGCCACACGACGACAATGAACAGTTACGCCGACCTGCTTAACGTCCCTGAGTACGAAATTAACCTGACCGCCGAGCAGCCTGCCGAACAGGCCAAGGCGGTTGGGTAAGCTGATCTTGTCATCAGCGCAACAAATCTTGTTGCGAAAAGCTTGTGTCATAACTTTTTCTGGTTTTCTGATAAGGGGGGGGTAATGTTCTGTTTCCCAACAGGAAAACCCCTCTTTGTTATGGAAAAGAATGTTTACGTTGAAGTTGAGCTTGACGTGATGACAGCCGATAAAGTTGTCGAGGTGTATGATACCGATCTGGAGGCCGCCATTGGTGACCAATTGCCAGACCTTGATCCGGTAG
>Ga0208790_1000844_pt1 | contig 13825 bp, 10 predicted proteins | sample 10_taG_FD_184083 | JGI IMG/M metagenome (GOLD analysis project Ga0208790, IMG submission 184083) | Marine viral communities from the Subarctic Pacific Ocean - 10_ETSP_OMZ_AT15264 metaG (SPAdes) (version 2) | ecosystem: Environmental > Aquatic > Marine > Oceanic | place: Pacific Ocean | collected... | reverse complement strand
ATGTCGTTTCAGGAGGTTCAACTGCAACAATAACTTTTACTTCTTCAACTGGTGCTAATGACTGGTCACAGTACATGGATTTAGTGCTTATCAGTTACGGGCGAAACGGTGATGGTTCCGCAATGGTTATGAAAATGAATTTAAACAATGACACGGGATCAAACTATGTTTATCAACAGTTATATGGCAATGGTAGTGCTGTTACTGCGGCTACAGCCGCATCAACTTATTTAGATTTTTTCTGGTATCCTCCTAGCGCTACAGCGGCGAACGTTGTTGCTTGTAGTATTACAACTTTGTTTGATATCAATTCAGGTAAATACAAAAGTGCGCAAGTACAAATAGCAAACGACATGAATGGTTCGGGGTATGTGGCTCTAGTGGCTAACATTTGGAAGAATCAGGCTGCGATTACTGAAATTGATCTCGTAGATTACGGTGGGGATAATATTGCGGCTGATACACGTTTCGATTTATTTGGGATTCTCCCAAGGATGGTGACAGCATAATGGCTATTATGGAAGCAATCACAACAACATATTTAGAAGCAGATACAGCGTCAGTAACGTTTTCGTCTGTTCCTGCGACGTATGAGCATTTGCAAATAAGAGGCACGTTACGTGGTGCTTCTAATGGGACTTTGGCGATACAACTAAATTCGGATACAGGCAGTAATTATTCACGCCATCAAATGTATGGCGCAGGTTCATCGGAAAGTGTGAATAAAAATGCTGGAATTGCTTATATGAACATGGCTTATGTTGCTTGGACAGATGAAAGTTCAGAAACTTATTCATCACACACTATTGATTTATTAGATTATGCGAACACGAATAAGAACACTAGCGTTTGCTCATCTTGGGGTTTTGCGGATACCCAAGTTTCTTTCAATTCACAGTTGTGGGATGATACGTCGGCGGTAAGCACAATCAAATTGTATGAAGCGGGTGCTGGAGCGAATTTTGTGCGTGGTTCAGAGTTCACACTATATGGGATAAAGAGTTCATAATGGCTTGTTGGAATGTTATAGATCACACAGAATTATCTGGCACTGCTAATTACTACGAAAAAACGTCAATTCCTTCATCTTACGATCATTTGTATTTTGTAGCCTCGGCTCGAAGTGATACTAGTAGTTATTTAGGTTCGTGTAAATTAACTTTTAATGGCATAGGGGGAACCAGTTATGGCGTTACTACAATGTATGCACTAACTTCGACTCCATCATCACAATCAGAGACAGGTAATGATCGTATAAATTATATTTATGTTGCTGCTGATTCGGTTCTGTCTGACACTTTCGGCACTGTTGAAATTTGGGTTCCTAATTATGCGAACACTTCAAATTACAAACAGGTATTAAGCAAGTGGACTTGCCCTAATAACAGCACTACTGATTCTCAGTGGATTTTGGGTCAGACAGCAGGTTTGTTTATGAACACGGCGGCTATAAACCAGTTTACTTTTGGCATAAACGGCAGTGACGATTTTATGCAGTACAGCAGTTTTACACTATATGGAATAAACGGAGCAGGATAATGGCAGAGCCAAGATATAAGGTCGTGAACGGTGAGTACATCGAACTCACGGCAGAAGAATTACAAGAGATAGCAGATCGAGCCGCAGAAGCGGATCTCGATTTCACTATGGTCAGAGGACAACGTGACTCAATGTTACGTGACACTGACTGGACACAGATAGCAGACGCAACCCTAGGGTCGCACACTGCTGAGGAATGGGCGGCATACCGTCAAGAACTACGTGACCTACCTGCTGGTTTCACCAAGGTGTCCGAAGTTGTTTGGCCTGATGATCCACCTACGGCGGCAGCAGCAGAGTAATGACTTTAACTTATCGACCAACACGAAAAATGGTAGGCGATAACGCCAGATCACTTGAGTTTGAATTAAGAAAAATACAACAGAAAATACAACAAATGGACAGTTTAATAGATGCGAATCGTTTAAACATTTTTGGGAAGAGAGATTAAATGTCAGGAATAAGATATAACGCTTCTCAGTATGGGGAGTCTATAGGTGATCAACAGTTAACAGTTTCTAGTGTTGCTGTTGCTTGCACACGGGCTACTGGTGCTGTTGCGGCAATGATAACTAATGGTGCTGAACCGATTAGAGTCAGGTGGGGAACCCCAACTGCTTCTGTAGGCCACTATTTAAATCCATACAGCGTTATGGATTTGTATGAAAATGATATAGATGATGTGAAGTTCATCAGGGCTGGGTCTTCAGATTCTGATATTCAGATCACCTACTTTGGATAAGGAGTGTTGCAATGAGCGTACAACGTATAAACCAGCGTCTCACACAGGGGCAGACGGGCGACATTTCGGATGTCACTGCTGGGACTGCTCTCAGCGGAGGTGGCAGCAGTGGCGCTGTTACTCTCAATGTTGTTGTGGACACTGCCACTCTTGTCATTGCGGGTCAGGTGTTTAACTAATGGCTAAACTTACTGGTCCTCAAAGAAGAAGACTTCCGAATAGTGCTTTTGCTCAACCTACGCAACGCAAATATCCGATTAATGATCGATCTCATGCTAGGAATGCGTTGGCTCGTGTAGCCCAACATGGTTCTCCTAGTCAGAAAGCACGTGTTCGTGCCGCTGTTAGGCGGCGTTATCCGGGTATTAAACAAGGACGATAATGGCATACAACCCTTATGGAACTGATTACAATGTGAGGGACCCTTTGGGGACTTCTCCTTCGCAACGTTTGGCGACTGCTTTAGCGGGAACAACTTTACAAAAACAGTTGGCTCGTAATACAACTGCTCGTCAAAAGTATGATACGACTAGGGGTGTTTCTGATGCGTTGCATAAGTTGAATACTGGTTATGCTCGGAGGGGTTTGCAGGATTCTGGTTTGCGTAATCGTGGCATGGGTAAGTATTTTACTGATTTGTATACGTCTTTGGCTGATACTGAAATGGGGTTGGAACAGGCTTTGTTTGATTTGACTGCTCAGAATGTTGGTGCGTATAACGAGTATTTTGGTACGGCTTATGGTCGGGAGTTTGATGCGATGCAAGATCGTGCGGAGCGTGCGGCTCAGATCAGGGAGGCTAGTTACTGATGACTCCTGAACAACAGTTGAGAGAGGTTTGGAAATGGTCGCAGAAGAGGCAGCAATCTAGTCCTGTTTTGTCACCGGCGCAGCAGGCAAAGTCGGCTGCTCAGGCGGCGATTCAACGTGCGCAGCAGGCTAATACGGCTGCTGGTAGGACTGTTCCTAAACCTGCGGTTCCTACTTGGAATCAGAGTGGTAGTATTAAGGGTCAACGGATTGCACAGATTGCTAGTGCGGAGCGTGCTGTGGAGAGCGGTAAGCAGACTTCTCGTGATGCTAAACAGGCTATTGCTGATGCTATTGCGGCTATTACTGCTGGTCAGATTACGGCTACTACACCTAGTCCTGCTCCTTCTTATACTGTGGATGATGCGGATGAGTTGATACAGAGGAGTAAGGCTTTGCAGCAGCAGTCTGCTGCGACTTCTACTAATGCGGATCAGGCTATTGCTGATGCTTATGCTGCTATTGAGGCTAGTCAATTAAATAGTTCTTCTGGTTATAATTTGCCTTCTCATCTTCAAGGTGGGCCTCTTCCGGTTCCTCCAGAACCGTTTGTTCCTAGACCGTTGCCTGATGCTATGAGCATGGAACAGCAAGAAGCATATTATGGTTTGTCTGTTCCTGAACAGGATGCTTTTGATGCTTTCATTGCTGGAATCGAAGCAAACATGGATCCTAGTACTACGTTCTCACCTCCACCTGCTGCAACTGCTACTACTGCTGCACCTGCTGCACCTGCTGCTCCTGCGCCTCCTGTGCCTTGGTATGATCAGACAACTCCACAAAGCGTTGTAGACGCATATGATTCTCCTAATGCTTTAACTGGTCAAATGAATCCTGAAGAAGCCGCATGGCTTGAAATGGCTCAGGCTCAAGGTGTATTTGGGGAAGGTTTAGGTCAAGTTCCGTTTGATCAAACTGTGCCTACTGCAGATTGGGATCCTGAAATGACATATGGTCAACAACTAGTTGACGACCCTCGTTTACAAATGAGAACAGATTTAGCAAGAAGTCTTTTAGATCAGGGGTACACGGTTGCTGATATAGAACAGTTCCTAGGTATGGAATCTTTGATGACTAGCGAAGAATTGGGTACAACTGCCGGTCAGATGGTTGATCCTAGTTTTGCGGGTGTCGGTTCTCAACAGTGGTTTGATTATATAGAGGAACCTTATCAAGAGACTGCTGCTTGGGTTGATTCTCCTGAGTTTGCCAAAGAGTACGGAGCGCCTGCTCCTGCCGGAGCCGGACCTGATCCTACTGGACCTATGGGCGGAGGGGATAACGGTGGAGGTCAAGGCGATTTTGGTGGACCCGGAGAAACGCCTGTAGACGATCCTGTAAATAATTTTGTGAGCAGTCAAACTGAAGCGTTGAATCTTATTAAGGACGAATTTGATGCTATAGAAAAGGCTATTACTGCTGCAAAAGACGCTAGTACTGAACAGTTAACTGGGTTGCAAGAAACCACTCAAACAGCGTTGAATGCTATTTTTAAGAAACAGTATGGCACTTTAAAAGATCCTATAACAGGAGAGTTGCTTGAGCCGGGTGAAATGGATCGTCTTCTTTCAACTTGGAAAGATGAACAATCTAAATCTAAAGCAGCACGTGCTACAGACAAAGCAATTATTGGTGCTTTGGCTGAAGCAGAGGGTGTTGCTTCTGCTGTGGAGTTTAACGCGATAGATCAATTGCATGGTGATCAGGTAGACACAATGTTCCAGTATGTGGATTCGTTGTGGCGTATAGGCAAAATGTCTAAGGATGATCGTGATGCTATGCTTCTTAACACTATTGCTTCTTACAAGGCTGATGTTATAAACAATGCTATCCAGTTGATTATGGGTGCAAGTATTGATAGGGCAGGTAAGGAACTTGACGTTGGTCAAGATGCTTTGGCTTCTAGGGATGTAGCCGAATATCTTGGGGCTGATCCTAATACCATATTTGCTGGTATGCGTGGAGATATTCCTATTGGTGAGATGGCTTACCAAACTAGTGAACGTTTAGCAAGTGAGAAATTCCAAGAAGGAGAATCTGCGTTGGATCGTGCCATTAATCAGCAGCGTGCTGATACGGCAGATGCACAATTAACTGAATCTACACGTCAGTTTAACAATATGTCCGCTTCGGATCAGGCTAACTTGTTGGCTGCTGGTGTGAACATGACTGAAGGCACTGAAAATTATGGTCGTATGGTTGGTTGGGATCCTTCGACTGGTTTAACTCCAGCACAAAAATTACAGTCAGAGCAGTTTGGTTTAGGTTTGTTGGGTCAAGGTATTGACACTAGACAAATGGTTCCTAATCCGTGGGTTCCGGGTGAAATGATGGATAACGAGAATTATGGTCGTCCTTGGGGTTGGGATTCAACCACAGGGTTGGGTACAGCGGATCAGACTGCTGTCGATTTGGCGGCTGAACAATATTTAGATGCTCAAGATGCAATGGAGTTGCAGACTGATTTGGATTGGTTGAAGGCTGGTTTTGATCAAGACACTGGATTGAAGTTAGAAGCAGATGAGAATCAAAGAGTACCGACTGCTTTCACAGACGAAGACTTTTTAACTTTAGGTGAAGGTATAGGAGAATTTAAACAAAATCCTTTCCCTGATACTGGTGGCACGTGGTGGATGAGTCCTGAAGAGATGGACACTTATGGTTCTATTTTAGAATCGGTTGTGAATTCTGCGGTTACTGGTCAGCAAAATGAATGGACCGAAGCAGATCGTGCAGAAACTCAGGCTGAGATAGCAAAGGCTAAGGAAAAGGTTGAAGCAGAAGAAAAAAGATTGGCTGTGTGGGGTGACTATCCTAATCCTGAAGGTAACCCACGGTTGGCATTGGATAAATTAGCACCTCCTACTCAAAAAATAAATCTTACAGAAATTGTTAATAATGCTATGTTAGAAGGTGAATATATAAGAGAAGGGTCTATCACTACTCAAAATCCTAAAGGTAAAAGTATTAGTCTTAAAGACAAAAGTGAAGATTCTGTTTGGTTAACAGTGTTAGCAGATGTAGCACAATTTGATTTAGGAACTGCAATAATTTGGGCAAACATTACAGGTATACCTGTTGAAGGCTTACAAGAATGGACAACACGACAATCAGGTACTGAATTAGTAGCAGGAAAAAGGTTAAACAATTTTATTGCTAATCCAGATGGCACATATGAGTGGAAATAATGGCTGATGTCTACACACAACTGCAACAGGCTTTAGATAGAGCAAAAGCACCTAAACTAACTGCACCTTTCAGTAAACCTCAACCTGTTTTACGTTCATCTGCTAGAAGTCCTTTAACTGATCTTAGGTTACCTTCACGATCTGGTTACACCCGAACTTTAGGTGGGGGTAGTACATCACGTGGTCCTCTACCTGATCCTCCTTCTGAGCCAACCGGAGGTTGGCGTTCAGCATTAGGCGCTCTCGATTGGGGTCGTTCTGCTATAGCGAGTACTCTTAAAGAAGGTATTGATGCTATTCAATTTTGGACAGATGATGGTGGTTTTAGTGCTTCTGACTGGTGGGATCAGACAAGAAACCATTACGGTTTTCAGGATCTGATTCGTGATGAGCGTACTTCTGTAGGCATTGGTTTAGCAGCGTTGGCTCCTTTGACAGGTGGTGCTGCGTTGGGGTGGGCTGTGCCTTTAATGGCTAGTGGCGCAGTTTTCGCAGACAAGGTTTGGGCTGATCGTGTGCTTGGTTTTATTGGTGATGTGGCTATAGATCCTTTAACTTACATGGGTGGCTACAACGTGATGGCTCGTAATTTGGGTTACAAGGGTGTTGGTTTACAGTTGGGGGAAATAGCAGGTAAGAGTCCTAATGAGGTTGCTGGTTTGTTAAGAGCAACTGGTGTGAAAATAAAAGACACTGGTAATTTGGGCAAGAGGGCTATAAACATTGCTGCTCAGGCTGTGGAAGTGGGTGGTAAAACTAGAACTATTTCTGGTATGTCTCGGTATTTGATGAAACAAGGCGAGGTCGGTCAGGCGCTTGCTAAGTCTATTGGGATTGATGCAGGGTTGCGTTTACGTGTGCCGTTTACGGGTATGGTTTCTTCTGCATCAAAGTCGGTGGATGATCTTATTATGGGTGTTGGTAGGACTATTAGCGGACAGGCTCCTGCTAAGAGTGCTTTAGGCAGGTTGGAAACCATGCTTGCTGCACGGGCTTCTACTACAGCGGCAAAGACTGCTACTAAAAAATTCAAAAATTGGCCTGATCTAAGATTGTTGTTAGATAAACAACGGGTTAAAAACATTCCTACTAAATACAAGGTAGGTAAGACTGACACACAATTCCGTTCTTACATTAAGAAAATGAGAACAGGGCCACCTGATACTTATGGAACTAAGGTTCCTGTTCCTCAACGTGCAACGGTTGGCAGGGCTGCTAGAGCGCCTATAGAGTTTAAGATTGGTAGCCGTCAGGCTAAAATGGGGCCGGGAAGAACGTTATTTGGGGCAGCAGATTTACCTTTGCGTGCTTTAAGAAATCTTCCTATATCAGGTTCAATGATTAAACCTTTACGTTTGGGTGGTTATTTATCTGGGCAAGGTCAAAAGTTTTTTGATGCTTTTAAACCTGAAACATGGCGCAATTTGGATCCTAAAATTCAGATGGAGATGGAGCGTGGGCTTGTCAGAAAGTTCCGTGATCATTTCAGTACTCCTGACAAGTATTTTCAAGACTTGTTGCAAAGGGGTGACATGGAGTCGCTTGTTACTGCTTGGGGTAATGAGCAGTCGATGGCTTATGGTAAAGGTATTTTAAATTTTTATGAGTCTGTTGGTAAAAAAGGTGTTGATGATTTAACCAAGTTGGTTCGTGCTTGGAAGATAGCACCGAGAGATTTGAATGTATTATTGCGAAATTTGTTTGCTTTCGGTGTGACTCCTGATTCCCCTGATTTAATGAAACAAGTTTTTAATAGGAACAGTGAGTGGTTCAAAAATCTTCCTGAGAGTGTCAAAAATTTGGGTGATGACCAGTTGGAAGAGGTTGCTACTGTTGCTCTTCGGATGATGAATGAATTAGACAGTATCAACATGCAACAGATGGGTCCTGATTATTTAGAATTAAAAAATGCTTTCATGGCTTCTGGTGAAGGTGGCTATTTCCCAAGAGGAATGTCTGATTCTATGTCTGCAAAATTTAATCATGAGATAGGAGGCCCAGAGACAAGCGGAGCGTTTCATTCCAGACACGAATATGACAGGATATGGACTGCTGGTAAACAAATAGAGTTGCCTGATGGTAGTAAAGCGTTAGGTGAGGCTCAAGCAAAGAATCGTGCAGTTAAAGTTGGTAACAAATGGTACGTCAACAGTATCAAGAATCCTTCTAAACCTTTTGTTATTCAAAAGCCTTCACTTGTTAGTAGGACTACTGCTGATCAGGTTGATGATGTAGCCCGACAAGTGTTTGGTGAACCTATGTACAAGGAAGATCCGCTTGGGATCTTACGTACTTATTATAAGAGTATGGGGTTGAAGGCAGGTCAGAATGCTTTCTATCAAGAGGCGAAGCGTTTAGGGTATCCTTTAACGCAAATGTCTGACAGAGGTATTCAGGCTTTTCGTAATATGGCTAATGACACTATAGAAGGTGTCAAAACTAAAATAAGTAATGTTCGTGGTGGTGGTCAAAAAGGATTAAACAGAGTGGCTCAGTTGCGTATCACTACTGGTGTGGCCGCTCAAGAAGATTTGGATGCTGTTAATAAATGGTTTGATGAAATTGAAAGACGGATAGAGAAGTCTGAAGGGTTTATGGAGGGGGCTGAATTTAGGACTGATATTCCTGAGATTCGTCAGACTGAAAGAGTTATTGAGGGTATTGAAGGTCCGAGTACTGTTAGGAGCAGAAAAGGTCAGGATATTGAAACTCGTTATCAAGGCCCAAATGCTCAGGCCGCCCATGCTTATACAGGTGAACAGTTGTATTTTGATCCTATTACTGGGTCTGGTATGGGTGATGAGATTCTAAAAAGAATCTATAACAGTGATCCTGAGATTGAACGAATTTTTCAAAAAATGTTTCTTGGTGCATACTCAACGCATGCACAATTTCCTGAAGAACTGTTATTAGCGATGTATGTGAAAAAGGCTAGGGGAGGTTTAGAGGGTACTCATGTAGGAAGGGGAATGAAAGCAAGACAGAAAACTTCTATGACTATTGATGATGGTACACCAGCATTCACGAATAATAATGTTATCACTCGTGCTGATGCTGAAAAAGTTGCTGATAGTGCGCCTCAGTTATTTAGGATAGATAATAATGAACTAGTGTTTGCTGTTGATCCTGTTTGGGCTAGAGAGTCTTTAAGGGCTAAAATTCCACAAACACGTGAGGAACTCGAGTTGTTGAGAGAAGCGTTTGATTTGCAAATTTCTTATGTCGGGCGGATGGAACAGATCAGTGATGAACTCACTGTGATAGCAAATAGATTAAATGAAGAGATGTTGCTTGGTGGGAAGGTTAGTTCTGAGGTTGATGCTCTTTTAGTTAGGGCAAACAAATTGGCTACAGAAATGGAATTGCTTCGTTTCAATATGGGTACCAGAGTTATGCCTCAAATAAATGAGTTGACTCCTCGTATCAAAATAGTTAGTCAGTCTTTAACTAATCGTGTCATGCCTCCCACTCCGCCTCTCATCCAGTATTGGGATGATGGCGCTCGTCAAGCGGGTAAAACTTTTAGTGGATTGAAGGCTACTCAAAATGATGCTGTAAATATGATGTTGCACAGAATTGTTCATGAAAGAGAACAAGGTGACACAATATTACTGAGAGCAATCATGGGTATGGATAGTGCTTATTGGAAAGAGGCGTTAAAAGAAGGTCAAAGTTTCCAATTTTTAGAACCTGTTAATAAAACTTTAGTTGATGATGCTGTTAAAAATTTTACTTTGGAAGATTTGTTAAGTCTTTCTGTATTGTCTGGTATAACGATGAGAAAGGGAGTGCCTATGGGTGGGTCACAATTGTGGAATATAGATCCTACTTTGCAAAAGGTTGTGGCACATGTTAGTAATAAAGGTGGGGCGAAAGGTCCATTAAATGTTTATAACGAAATTAAGTTAACTACTACTGAAGTGCGTCAACTTAAAAAAATGTTAGGCACTGTACGCAAGGAACTGAAACGGTTAACTGATGAAGCGTTAGAACCTTTAGATGACAAAATTACGGTGTATGGATACGGCGAGTTGCAAAAAGGACCGTCTTATAGTTTGAATCCTGCATATGATCCTTTTCAATCAGGAGTTGCTGGGGGTACATTACGCCCTGATTTAGACCCGTACAAATCGGGGTTCTCTGCATTTACTATAAACAAAAAAGATGTCGTGTTTGCAGTTGATGCACGTGGGGGGTGGCGTAACGCTTTTGGTCAACCTGAAGCAGAATTGTTAATTAACCCTAAAGCAGCATTGAAACGTAAACCTACTCCTGTGACTCTTGTGGATGACATTCAAAATTCAAGTCGTGCCATGGGAAGAATTTTTGATGACAGTTTTGCTTACGCTGGAGGGCGTGAGAATCCTTCTTCTTGGAGGAAAAGATCCACTCATCCTTCCCGTGGGATGGACCCTGAAAATACTGCGCCCACCACAGGGGATGCATTATCTATTATGGATGATCCTTATAGGGCTGACCAATTCGGTGTACCATATCGGCCTGATTATCCGGGGCAGTTGCCTATCATAGCAGCAAAAGCAAGACAATTAAAATTGTCGGATGAAACAGTTGCTATGTTAGAAAGCATAGAACAAACTATCGAAGCGGGTTTTGCTAAAGGTACTAAAAGTTTAGCACCCACTGATCCATCTCATGGCAGGAAAGGCCATTTTCAGAAATGGGAAGATTATTATGAGACTGCTTCAAAAGGAAGTATAGAGTTAGAACATAACGATTATATTGGGATTGGTATATCCGGTAAAATAGATGTTGCACAATCTAGACAGTTACTAAGGCAGGCTTCTGATGCAATAGCACAAGCGCAAGATAGCAGTCTTTTGAAAGGACTTTTGGATCCTGATGTGAGACAAGCAGGTAGGGCATCTCTCAGATACAGAATATCGGATGCTACGGATGCAGAAATAGCCACGGCTATTGAAGAAACTACAACTAACGCAAACCTATTATTTAAAGAGGCTGCTGGTTATAGAGATCAGGCTGCTTCAGTGCGTGCAAATTGGCAAACTTTATATGGTGATGATTCTGTTGCTCAGACCACACGAAAGATTCGGCAAGGGTTGTTGCCTGCTTCAGAGGATGCAGATTTTGTGCAAAAGATTGTAGCCGAACCTAATGTAACTGGAGAAGGACAGTTAGGGGATTTCACTCCAGACAGGTTACTGCAATCACGAAATGCTGAACTTGAACTTCAAACAGGAGTAATTGGACGAGAGTCTCTTGATCCTACTACCGGAGAAATGGATGATGTTACTGAGGCAGCATTAGGACAGGCTTTGCGAGATTTAAGCGCACAAGAAACAAGCAAAACCCAAATGTGGTCCATGTTGGATAGTCACTATTTTAAGAAAGGTACTGGTTGGGATCCTGATCTTGGTCGTATGACTGATTTTAAAAAGTATCCATTTAAAACAGGCCCTAGAGCGGGCATGGAATTTCCAGAAGGTGGACCTGAAGCAATGCTACGTGAAGCAGAAATGCTTGACCAGATGGCTCTTGTAGCAGAATTAGAAGCACAATCATTGGCGAGAGAAGCAGCGTCTTACATTAATTTGACAAGTTTTCAACGTGGTATAGGAAATTTGCGTGGTGCGGGTGCAGATATACCTGAGTTTAAACCTCCTAGAGTTGATGACAGGGTTTCCACTGATTGGGAGGAAGCATGGAATGCTTTCCTTAAAACAAGTGGACCTCAGGAAGCAGTTATTGATAAGAAAATGGTTGATACTTTTATTGACACGATGTTGGATGGTACAACCAATTGGGGTCCTTGGAGGTTGGCTTCAGGTAACAAGGATCTAGATGAGGGTATGATCGCTGCTGCTGAAGCGTTTCAAAGAATGAACACACCTATGGAGGTGGAAGGTTTATTAAAAGGGTTTGATAAGTTGCAAAACTTTTTAAAGGCTGGAATGATTTCTACTCCGGGGTTCGTTATGAGAAACATTTTTGGTGCTTTCTTTAATGCTTGGTTGGATGGTGTTAATCCTAAATCTATTTTTGATTCGATGAATACAACTAAAAGAATTGCTAATCATGCGAATGATCAAGGCATGTCTTTCTTGGAAGCGGCTCGGGATGTCGCCTCTAAGGAAGGCAGTGAGTATATGAGAAATTATGTTGGTTTATTGGAACGTGGTGTCAGAGGTGGCGGTCAGGCTACTGTGTCAGTTGATATACCTGTTGGAGGTGCAGGCTTTAGACAAAACAAGCCTAGCGGTTTAAAGAATTTGGCTCGTGGGCAGATCATGGTTGGTATGGATCAGGCTAAAGCAGCGGACATGATTGCTACCAGTGCTGTACCTTGGTCTAGTAATTTTGCTTATTATCAAATGGTTCGTTCTGCTAACATGCAGGCTGAAGACATTATTCGTTTAGGTGTTGGGTTAGACACAATGCGATGGGGTGGAGATTTTAACGATGCGTTGGCTCGTATCGCTAAAACCCAGTTTGATTACTCTGATTTAACTGAGGTTGAAAAAAAGTTTTGGTCTAGGGCTATGCCATTTTATACGTGGACAAGAAAAAATGTTCCTTACCAGTTTCAAATGTTAGGCAGGCATCCTGCTAAATATAATGCTGTGATGAACGCTAAACGTAACCTTGAGTGGGGTACGGGGGATGACGGGGTTGTTCCTGATTATTTGTTGCAACCTTTTGGTATTAGAATGCCTTTCGAGTTTGCTGGTTCTAGAGTTTATTCTGTTCCTGATCTTCCTTTTCAAGATTTGTTTAAGTTTGATCCGTTGGCTAAAACTGAGGGTGAGATAGGTAATCCTATGTTTGGTGTGGAAACCATGTTGCAAAATTTAGCATGGCAGGCTACTCCTATTATTAAGACTCCTATTGAGGTGGCTTTTGGAAAGAAGTTGGCTTCTGGGGTTCCTATGAGTGGGGAAAAAATTTCCACTCCTCAACCGTTGCGTGGTCTTCCGGGGCTTATGCCTGCTTTAGCATCCATAGGATGGGCAGAGAAAAGTGATGATGGTGAGTGGATGATGGCTGATCATATTCAATATATTGTTCTTAATTCTTTACCTGCTTTGGGTACATTACGTCGAATGGTTCCTTCGGAAGCAAAATATCAGCAAAAGTTTTTTGAAACTATGTTTTCTTCTATGGCTGGTTTGAGTTTGCGTCGTAATACTCCGCAAAGACAAGAGAATTATGAAAAGTATTTGCGTTATAAACAGTATCAATTAGATCGTGAGCAAGGTGCATTAAACTATTATTCACGTGGTGGTATGTCTAGAGAAGGTTCTGATAGACCGTCTTATAATAGGACTTTTCAGTAGTCGGGACAGAAAGGGCTGATAGTTATGAAACACTTATCGAGAGAGGATTGGGGAGCGAAACCTCCTCCTAAAGGAAAGTTCGACAGGTTAAACCCTGCTCGTGTTACAGGCGTTGTTATACACCATTCTGGTGTGGAGAACGGACCTCGTGGGTCAGATGCTGTTAAGGCTTTTGAACGCCATCACATGGGTAAAGGTTGGGATGGTATTGGCTACAACTGGCTTGTTGATGA
>Ga0208790_1000843_pt1 | contig 13834 bp, 19 predicted proteins | sample 10_taG_FD_184083 | JGI IMG/M metagenome (GOLD analysis project Ga0208790, IMG submission 184083) | Marine viral communities from the Subarctic Pacific Ocean - 10_ETSP_OMZ_AT15264 metaG (SPAdes) (version 2) | ecosystem: Environmental > Aquatic > Marine > Oceanic | place: Pacific Ocean | collected... | reverse complement strand
ACGCAATGGCTGGCGACGGCACGACAACCGCGACTGTGCTTGCGAGGGATATCCTCACAAAGACACAGCGTTACATTACCGCTGGTGCTTCCCCCATAGAATTAAAGCGAGGGATTGATGTTGGAGTAGAGGCACTCGTCAGAGAACTCAAAAAGAATGCCAAGCATATTGAAACCCTTGATGATGTGGAGAACATCGCCACCATTTCAGCCAACAATGATAGAGCCATTGGGAAACTGATTGCGACCGCTGTTGATAAGGCCGGCAAGGATGGGTCAATTACCATTGAAGAGTCAAAAACAGTTGATACATCACTGGATATTATTGAAGGCTTCCGTTTGGAGGCAGGCTATGCCGCGTCGGCTTTTGTTACTGATGAACGAAGAGGAGCAGTCCATTACGACAGTCCGTTGCTTTTGGTTACTGATGCCAAGATTGATGCGGTAGATCAGATCCTCCCGGCACTGGAAATTGTTGCCCGCGATGGACGACCCCTTATTATTGTGGCCGAAGAAATTGAAGGGCAGGCGTTGGCCGCACTGGTAATGAACACAGTTCGCGGCTCAATGAAGATTGCCGCTGTAAAGGCCCCCTTCTACGGCGAGAGACGTCGCAACATCCTAGCCGACCTAGCACTGTCTGTGGGGGCGGAATTCTTCTCACGCGATTCCACGGCCCTTATAAAGGATGTTGCCCTTAAAGACTTCGGGCAATGCCGTTCAATTGATATCACCAAAACCAACACCACTGTTATTGGCGGCAAAGGAGACTTTGAAGAGATTGACAAATGTATAGAACTCTTGAAGAAGGAGTTGGCACAGACTGATGATCTACGCGAGTGTGATAAAATACAAGAACGAATTACCAAGTTGGCCTCTGGTGTCGCTGTGATTAGAGTCGGCGCGTCAACAGAGGTAGAGATGATTGAAAAGAAGCACCGCATTGAAGATGCGCTTGAAGCAGTGAAATCAGCACAGCAAGAAGGGGTTGTTTGTGGTGGCGGCGTGGCGCTCATTAGGGCCAGCAGTATTCTAGCCGACACACCAGCCGAGAATGAAGACCAACAGTTTGGCATTGATATAGTGGCCGCGGCAATCAGGGGCCCATTGAGGCAGATGGCGGCGAACTGCGGGTTGTCGCCGGATCTGATTCTAAACATGGTTGAGAAGCAAGATGAAAACATGGGCTATGATTTCAGAAATGATGAAATAGTAGAGATGTTGGAGGCAGGCATAATTGATCCTGTCAAGGTAACACGGGTTGCTCTCCAGAATGCTGCGTCGGCTGCCGGCACTTTAATAACAACGTCGCACGCGATTGTAGAAGTTTGATCTATTTATAATGTATCCGAGGACTACAAATGACAGACGAAGATCAACATCACTTGACTATTCTGATAACCGAACTTTCAAGCAAAGTTCAAATGATTCTCGACAAGCAAGAAGAGCTGGCGGAAAACATTAGCAAGATAAAGGAGGCCGTGTATAATCCCGACCAGGGACTTTACGCACGCCTGAAAGAATTAGATATCAGAATTCAACATATAGAATTGTGGAAGAATGCCAACACCAGATTGATGTGGATTGTTGGCGCGTCAGTTATAGGGCTTCTCGTTAAAGCCGCGTGGGGCGTTCTATTTTAGGAAGATCAAATGAGAGTTAAATTATCTTTTACTGTTGACGAAGAGAATGTGCTTTCAGAAACAGCAAAAATAATAGGCTTGTCTGATGACGATGTGCAACACGTTGTTCGTTTATTTTCTGAGGTTCAAAAATGCTTAGAAGATGATGCGGACATTGGCGCTTGTTATAGCAAGATTGATGAGCTTAGAGTTCGCCTTTTAAATGTGGACACAAGATTACAAGAAGCCGTTGAAATTTTACAGGGCTATCAGGAGCATAGCGCCCTGGAGGCAGCGTCGTCGTTGCCTCGGATTAAAGAAGAATATTGGGAACAAAATAATGACAGTGAGTTATGAAATAGGGGACTTGGTTCACATACCACAAGCCACCGAATTAATAGATTGTGAATTTGTAGAGGAAGTTCAGGAACAACTGACAATTCCGTTACGTTTGGTTCAAACGAACCGTCCGGAGATCGGCGTGATCACTTACGCTAATGACCGAGGGCTGCTCCGCGTTTTATGGGATGGCGTTGTATGGTCTATCAATGAGAAAAACGTTTTTAAATTAAAGGAGGTAAAAGGTGATTAAATTTATAGAGGTGTTGAACGAAACACAGTTTAACCCCCGAATGGAAAGAACGGCCACGCCGAGATTTTCGCTAGGAGAAGTGTGGATAAATGAAAATTATGTGGTCAGCCTTAAAAAGGCGCCCCACTATGATAAGCTCTTAGAGGAGGGTCGATTGCCGAATGATTTGGACACGCAACACCAATTTACGACAATTGTTGTAAACAATGGGAGCATCACCGAGTCGCACGTTGTGGTGGGGGATCTAGCAACGGTGGCCGGCCGGGTTCAAAAGCATAAAAAAACTCTACTGAAAGGATAATTTCTTGATAAGAAATAAAACAATTATAAATAAGCCCTGGGGACACGAAGAAATCTGGGCCAACACATCGCGTTACGCGGGCAAAACTTTACACATCAAGGCGGGCCACAGACTATCACGCCAATATCACAGAGCCAAGGAAGAAACTATTATGGTTTTAGAGGGGACTCTAGTTTTGGAAGCCGGTCCTTACCACGAAGGCGACACAATTCATACTCACATTTTGGCTCCCGGTGACGTTTTCCACGTTTCACCCGGCACCATCCATCGGTTTTGTGCCGACGAAATAGACGCAGTTCTTGTTGAGGTGAGCACATCAGAAATAGATGATGTTGTTCGTTTGGAAGATGACTATAGCCGCATCGAAGTTCCAAAGGCACTACGGGCTAGCGAGAAATAATTTATTGATAGTCTAGTCTTTAATGTTATAATACATTAAGCAGCGCACATAACTAGTTATAATTGATGTATCTGCGTCGATCTAATAAATGGAAAAAGTTCTTGCTGTCTGAGTCTCAATCAGCAGAACTGCTTGTGGAGATCTCTTATGCGTCCGCGGTGAACAATCTTGGATCTAATAAGATGCGCAAGGCTATTCGCCGCTACTTCGCTGGTGACCATAAACTTGATGAATTCCCGCCACTTTCCCAGGCCCAAGTTGATAAATATATACACGACCTACAACGACGGTTGTTGGATGTTATTCCCGATGACCTAGAAGACAATCAAAAGGGGCTCGTTGTAACTTGGCTCGCTCGCCTTGTGCGAAACCTAGAAACTGGTTACTTAGAGGCTTTTCTCTTCAGACCCGCATCGATAGACTCTGTGCCGGGACCCCACCCGGATGCGTGGGGCGTTATTGAAACGTTTTTTCATTATCAGCGGTTTATGAGGGAGAGGGACCTCAACAAAATCAAAGACCTTAGCGAGCTAGCTGAGATAGTTAATGATGCCGGGCCAGCCATACGAGACCATCAGGAGGCTCGCAACTATAAAGATGCAAACGCACCCGGGGCACAAGAAGTTTTCCGCGACGATGAAGAATGGAAAATTGTAGCCATTCACAATAAGGGGGCTGCCTGTGAACTTGGGAAGGGCACCCACTGGTGCACTGCCGCCCCTGGCTTAGATTACTTTGAGGATTACTATAAACCAGATGATCCATTGTTTTATTTCAAGAACAAAAAAACGGGAGATCGTTTCCAAGTTCATATTGGAAGCGATCAATATATGGATGTAGACGATCGCCCGGTGCTGCCATCTGTTCAATATGAACTTTTGCGTTTATTGGGAACCTCTCCCGCAGCCGACAAACATCCGTGGCTGCGTTATCAACACAGTTATATAGCAATTGATAATGTGTTGGGAATACTATACACACAGGCTCAGAGAGCCTCTCGTGAGCAGCGCCTCATGCCGGATGCCGGTTCGCAAGCCGTGATAGATAAAGCCAAAGCACAAATACCCATATTAAATAATGAGTTAGAGAAGTATATCACAGAATTGGAGGAGACTTGGAGTAAATATGGTGAGCCGCCCACCCCCTCTCCGAACAAGTTAGACATTAGTGATTACACCTTTTGGAATGTATCAGACCAGTTGGGGAAGTCCCCATTCCGTTCGGATCTCTTTCGTAGACTTCAGAAACTTGGTGTAAGGACTTCAAAGGCTGATCAAATCTCTATGGGTCAGCTTCAGGAAGGCACTGCGTTAGAGCGTTGGCGGCAGATTGTACTCGGATAATGGGTATGTATTTACATCGAACCAACAAATGGAAAGAGTTTCTGCTGCTGGAAGCGGTTGAAGACATCGGCTTGCCCCCCAAGGTGGCTCGGCTTCTCAGGCAGCAAAATGAAACATATGGTCCTGTTGAGAACAAACACTTAACTTGGATAGGACAACTAGTGAAATCGGCAGGGTCTCACTATTTATTACCTCGAGATAACCTGCAAGAAATCGAGCGCCACCTTCTGCATTCAATTCGCGTTACATTAGAAAAGCGCGCCGCCGCGGACCCTGGACGACGGTTTGAAATCATTGAAGGCTACGATGAACTTTGGGCCGATGCCAAAGCGCCCCTCATTGAATTTGGTGACGAGCTTCCCCCGGATGGTCCCAGCATCGACCTCATCAAGAAATTCAAAAAGAGGTTTATGAAACACCTCCGACGACTGGAAATTGAACCCAAGTTCCTAAAAGGATTTAATTCTTATGTCGACAATCGTATGGAAATAGGGGCCCAGCACCTGTCGAAGTATATTAAGCCGATCGTGGAGCTTCTGTCGGAAGATCCTGGTGCCTATAACGATATCCGCGATGTGGATCCCCTCCCCGGCCTCGGAGCTTCCAGCCGCTTGCGTGCCGCGGCTGAGCAAGCACAAGACTTGCTCGACAATCCCCCTAAAAATCCCGACCAAGTAATCCACGAATTTGATAATGGATATTTTTGGTATGATATACAGAGTCATGCGTGCAAGTTTGAGGCTCAGAAGATGGGACACTGTGGTCGAGGAGAGGACGGTGTATTGTATTCTCTTCGCACTGGCGAGAAGAGAAGGGTAAAGCCAATGGTCACTCTAGAATTTGACGACGGCATTATCTACCAAGTTAAAGGCAAAGGCAACACCGCCCCGAAGAAAGACCTGTGGCCATACATTAGTTGGTTTATAGAAAATATGGATGTGCGGAGAATCCAGGAAGCCGGACAACATGCCTCTGACTCTGCAGGGTTTGAGGAGATGCTAGAATATCTACAAGAGAAGCACCCAGACCTCGAGTCGGGATCAAATTGGATTAAACTGGCTACTGAGGTGTTGGAAATGGGAGAAAATAGCATCTCGGAAGACAGCCAAACCTCTTTGGAGATTGAATGGCCCGGTGGCGTCGAGCACATTGGTATAGCCGGGGTTGTTCTGCGTCACCAAGCATACTGGCCCATCAAGGATATCATTGTTGATGAAGACACCCACCGTCTGCGTTGGGAGATCCGTCACGATGCCCAGTCCATAGCCGACGACACCCTTTATCCTAACCCGCGCATTCGCTACGTCGAGGTTTTTGCCCGCGGCGTTCAAGATTCAGAAGCCGCGATGCTCCGCGTTGATATGGTGTGGGACGAGGATTTCCAACCCAATGACGATGAGGAAGAAACCGTAAAGAGCGAGCTTGACCGGCTTGACAGCTACCTCATCGAGATTGCCGAGATATCGGACTACCTCGTCAGCGATGAAACCGCGCCCGAAGAAGCCAAGTTTGATTACAACGCGTTTCACGAAGGAATCCAGAAGAAACTAGAAGCGTACGGCGTCTACCGAGACATTGCGGGAGAACAGGACGAAAAACGCAAGCGCGAGAAGGCCGAGCTTGCAGGGCAGACGACTCTCCCCCTTCAAGAGCAGCGCATTATACAGCGTTGGTCGCGAATAATTAAATAAAATTAGAATAAATCTATAACTTCTTCTGTCAAAGGGGGATTGCTTCCTAGTTATTATAGGCTAAGGTTAGAAAGGGCTCAAGGTTGTATGCAGATTATAGCGTCCCGCGGGAGTTGCAGGTAGCAGATACGGTGTAAAGTGATGAAGTAACCCAACACGGAGGGATATTCGTGCCAAGGTGGTTTTTCAAAAATTTAATTAGTATACTTGTTTTAATAAGCTTAATAAGTTGTTCCCCTCCGTATACACAGCCCAGCAAAACTTATGGTTATACCCTCCCCGCCACCACCACAGAAGCAGCATCAACTGTATTAGTAACTGATTATCTGGGTCAGCCAGTTGAAGTTGTTGACGCGCCCCGGCTTTCTGTTGCCGAGAGGCGCGCACGAGCAGCCGCAGTTAAAGTGCGCCCCCTATTGGGGAGCGGTCACGGATCCGGAACTTACATGTATATGTTTGGCCGGCGTGTTGTTGTAACTGCCGCCCACGTCGTTGGGGCAGCAACAGTAATGATTGTTGAAGGTCGCGATGGTGAAACCGTCACGGGTCGCCTCGTCTTATGTGATCCAGTAACTGATTTGGCTTTCCTTGTGGTTCCTGAAATGGAAACCCGAACCGCAGTCCCTTACCGCCCACAGTCCACATATGATGAGAGGCTCGTAGGAGCCAGAATAACATATACTGGTTTCCCCAGCCATCACGATTTACTGACCATCCGTGGGTATGTCGCAGCGCTTGAACGCGGATACATAATTACAAATATGTTTGGGTGGTTTGGCTCATCCGGTTCCGGAGTTTATGACAAAGCGGGAAGATTTCTTGGGGTTGTTTCGGCCATTGATGTGGGAACGTTTTTAATACCTCTTCCTTTGGATTCAATTGTGTGGGTTGCTCCAATCAGTTCTATCGATCAAGACTTATTAGAAGCGAGGGTGCGCACCGCTGACCCTGCGATGGCGACGAAAGCGTTTCCAGGCGCAGCGGCTCCCCGCCGAGGGGGTACCCAACCGTGAAGCGCGTAAATTTATTATTTATTTTTTTGGCACTGATTGTGGGGTGCGAGGGAGATTACGCGATTTACGATATGCACCCACCCGAAACAGTCATAGTAGAAGTGCCTGTAGAGGTGCCCGTAGAAGTGCCGGTAGAGGTTATCGTGGAGGTGCCAGTGGAGGTACCCGGAGAAGGTGGCGACGTTTGGATTGATTCTTTTGAACAGCCTCACACTATTGATGGTATCGATATTGTATGGCTCATTGATTTTTCTGGTTCGATGAACCGATACTCCCAGAATGTCATAGATGGTATTGAACAAATGATGAATGCTCTTCCCCCTACTGGTTGGCGACTGGGGATAACTTCAACCGCAAGATCTTGGTCTGAGCAGACAACTGCCTTCCCACTAGTGCCAGGCGATACAGTTCAAGATGCGTGGGATACTTACAACGACATTTACCCTGCGGGTACCGAAGCAGGGTTTGATTCAATTGTGGGATATGTTGATTACAACCCTTATAATGAAACGTGGCTTCGTGACGATGCTGGTCTTTTGGTTGTGTTTGTAAGTGATGAAGAAGAGCAAAGCAATTGGTATATGCCAGATACTCAAAGTTTCACAGACTGGTACCAACTCCAAAGAAAGTCAGTTTTTATGGCAAGTATAGTAAATATGCCGGCTGATGAAAGTGTATGTGAAAACCCGCCGTCTCCCGCATACACGGGCTTCAAGTATATAGAAGCAACGAACTACTTTGGCGGGACGGTTGTGGATATATGCTCGGAGGATTGGGCTGCGGGTGTTCAAGACGCGACCACGCAAGTTGTGCCCTTTGAGGAGTGGGAGTTGACTTACACCCCGTTAGAAGATACATTAATCGTTTTTGTAGACTATGCTGTATCAACGGAATGGACTTATGATCCAGTTTCCAACGTCGTAAGTTTCGTAGCTATCCCGCCCGAAGGGGCTTTCGTTGAGATTGGTTATGTTATTGATTACCATCCTGGCGACGATGACGATTCGTCCGGTAGTTAACTATTTAATATATGACATACGACCTGGAAATGTTTGAACTCACTGAGTCACAATTTATAGAAAATCCCTTTCCGCTCCCGCTAGACGCACAGAAAAGATTGCTGGAATTAATTTACAGTCGAAAGTCAGGTATAATTACAAGACAGGAGTTGATTGATGTTTTATTTAATCCAGAAAGCACTCAAAAAGGCACTCTCATTGAACGAGTTGTCTGATAGAGTACAAATTTTAGAAACCAAACTACAAGAATTAGAGCACCTCGCAGATGAAAATTCTGCGTTATGGCAAAGACTTGATGAAGAACGAGAAATGGAGGGCGTCTTTGTCGGAAGCGCCGAGGAATTTGAGAAAGAAATAAGCGAAATGATGCTTCGGAACGCGATAGTTCAAGGAGATGCCTAGGTCTCGGGCTTTAATAAGAGACAGCGAACTATTTATATAGATGAAAAAGCATCTCAAATTATTTAATAAGTTCCTTCAGGAGGCTAAGGATCCTTCCTATTATCAGGAAACTTTTTATTTTACAATTTTAATTTCTATGAACAAGGACCACGGTGGCTCTCGTGACGAAACAAAAAATGATATTCGTGCCCTCCCAGAAGTTTTAACGGTTACTCTAGTTGAGCCCGTTAAGGGAGGTGTCCAGAGGGATCTCGGAACCAAATATCTTTCAACGTTAAAAGTCCACATTAGAAAACCAAGAGATATTAGCAAACAGATGTTGATGAAAAGAACTGTTTTGCATATTAGCAATTTGCGGGGAGTATCGGTTCTACGCTATAAGGAGAGGAAGCCCAAGCCTCGCAAGAAGGCTTTCCACGGCCCCGGTTCTTATAAGATTACTGAGGCGGATTACCAAAAAGTCCGCCGCCAGAAAGCCGCAGAATACTCCAGGGATAAAGCACAGTATATTTCTACCGGACCTCAAAAAAAGGGAGGTGCCCCCTTTAACCGCCCGGCATCAAAAAAGCGTGGACCGTCTGGCCCGGCTGGCTTCGGCGCATTAGAAGAAATGGCGATGGTGACCCCCGCCGAACTTCCCGAAGATATTGTAGTGGTGGTGGCCCGAGAGAAATCCTTAGCGCGCCATCCTGCTTATAAAATTTATTATGCTCGCAAGGGTGAAGAGGGAGAGCCCCTTAAGTCTGGGGACCTTGACCGAGCCGAGCGTGAAGCACGCGAGGGCCGCGAGTCTATATACGGAACTATAAAGATCGGTCGCCACGTTGGAGGCGGTCCCTATCGCGGCGTCTATTTAGTAACCTCTGTTAAAGCCGCTGATCAATATGGCCCTCTGCTATACGATGTGGCTATGGAGTTGGCCGGTAATGATGGACTCAAGCCAGACGTAGATAGTGTGTCTGATGAGGCGTCAGCAGTTTGGAAACACTATGATGAGCAGCGCCCCGATGTAGAGAGCACAATGCTTGTAGATGATGAACACGAGTATGAGGATGTGATGCCGCCTAACCACGCAGAGTTAGGTTCAGACAGCAAGCATTTGGCAAAAGCATACTACTGGATGAAGGGCAGCCGCACTCAAGAGTTGGGTGATAAACTTGTGTTCTTGGATAAAGAATCCGAGTCCGACGACGGTCCGTTGTATGAGGATATTCTTATTACGATTGGTCAAGAAGCGGGCGATTTGAAAACTTTTGATATTCAGACTGAATTGAATCAAAAGATTTGGGATGAAGATAGAGAAATCCGTCCCGGAGTTAAGGGTGCTCTAATGGATATAGTTGAAGAGTTTATGGAGTCACTGGATCTTGATATAGATTTGAAGGATGTGATCATCACTGGATCACTAGCCAATTATAATTGGTCAAAGTTTTCTGATATAGATTTGCATTTGCTTGTTAATTTTGCAGAAGTAAATGATAACGAGAAAATGGTAAAAAAGTTTTTTGATGCCGTTCGATCGCGGTGGAACAAGATGCACGATATTTTTGTGAAGGGGCACGAGGTAGAAATTTATATTCAAAATGAAGATGAAGAACACGTCTCCACAGGTGTTTATTCTTTGTTAAAAGATGAGTGGATTGTTAAACCGAAACTCACAAATCCTTCCATCGATGAAAAAACCGCCACAAAAAAAATGCACTCAATGGAAAAAGAGATTGACAAATTGAGTTCTATATACGACAGCGGACAGTATGACTCGGCTTATAAATTGGCCGACAAGCTTAAGGAGAAACTTAAACGAATGCGGAAGACAGGTTTGGAAAGAATAGGAATCTACTCTCCAGAAAATTTAGCATTCAAGATGCTGCGTCGATCTGGGGATATTGAAAAACTGTTTTCAATTTATACCAAAGCTTATGATAAAATTTATAGCCTTGATCAATGATAAAAATCCGTATAAGAAAGCGATTAAAGATGCTCGGTGCGATCGTAGTAATTTTAGACGAAAAAAATAGAACCCTAATATTGAAGAGGCCAACCTTTGCTAGATGGGAGCCTCTCAAGTGGGCTTATCCGGGGGGCAAGATAGAAAAAGGCGAAACACCTCTTGAAGCAGCCGTGCGGGAGACAAAGGAAGAGACAAATTTGGACGTGAGTGATTTAAAAGATATAAATTTAAAGCTTGACAACGCGGTCGCGGCATACTATACTCGCTCCTACGTGGGAGAGGTGGAAATAGACTACGAGCACACAGATTGGGCGTGGGCCTCGCGCGGCGAAATAGAAAAATATGACTTGGCCCCTGGCGTTCTACAGACTTATGATTGGGTTTTAAAAAATGGATAAAGAGAACAAACAAATAAGCGAAAGCAAAGACAAAACGGCAGAACTAAAGCCCAAAAAGCCACCGCGCCTTGCGCCCGAAGGAATTAGAACCTTTACAGTTGCGCGCCGCTACGATGAAAGTGGCGTATCGGGTGAAGGGGTTGTAATTGAGGGCGTAACCCTTGCGACGGGACAGTGTATCGTACACTGGTTATACCCGCCACCCCGAGGAGGTATTGCTATTTTTGATTCAATGACCGACTTCATTAAGGTTCATATTGATCCTCATCCATCAAATCGCACCATTATTACCTATGATGATGGCGAACAGGAACGCTTCGGACTATTTACTGAAGAGGAAAAACCTAAAGATGAAAATAACCAAAGCGCGACTTCGACAAATAATTAAAGAAGAGATTGAAAATTCTTTGAAGGAGGGTCCGGTCACTCCTACTAAATATATTTCACCGCGCCAACGCATGCAGCAGAAACAACAGCGCGCTGCTGCCGAAACCTCTCCCCGCATTTCTGCTCGCGGAACCTACGACTTGCCTGTCGGAAGGGGGGGCGACTTGCGAGAAGAAAGTCGCCGCCTGTTTGATCATTTCTTTGGCCAATACGATGAGTATGCCTTAGAGGTTATTATGAGACAGGACGAGGAGTTAGAAGATATAATTACACACTTGTATGGCTGGGCTCTTCCACAGGTTAGGGGCTACCGCGAACTGGGACCTTCAGCAGATGTGGTGGCAATTGCGCAACAGTTTGAGGTTGAAGATAAAGAAATAGTGGACAATGAGGAAGAATTTTACACTAGGCTTGAAGCACTTCAATTTAAGCGGGGCAAGGAACAATTTGCTAGCGCACGAGCGCACGGAGCAGCCAATCCGGCCCGTGGTGTTAAAGTGCCCAAAGCGGCTACCCCTGGGACTCCCGAATATAAAGAATTTGAAAAATTGAGCAAGGTGGCTCCCCCTCCAAAGAGAAGAAGGTGGGAATTCCCTTGACATTCCCGCCGTGCCGTGCTATTGTGTAGAGGATAGGACAAAAACACGATGGTATTTCACGGTGACTACGAGGTAGAGTTTGAGATTTACGAAAAGGGAGAAGGCGAAGTTTTTCCTAGGCTCATTGGTCGTATGGCTGCTGTGTCTCCATATGATGCGAAAATCAGGTGGACAGAAAATCACGAAATTGAAGAAGAAAGATTCAACAAAATCTATGCTTTATTCCCCCCCAACCCTCAATGAAGATAAAAGTAGGAGATTTGGTGAGGGTCCGAGGCCATGATTGGCTAGGCAAATCAATTGGGATTGTCACCGAAGTAAGAGAGTTGGTTCACGACACGTCCGGGGCACGCTATACAGCGGCAACGGCACTAATTGATGATAAGTATTTCACGTTCTCCGAACACACCTTTGAGCTTGTGAACAGCGCAGAAAGAAAAAAAGATTGAAAAAAGTTAGTATTATTGCGGCACTCTGCTTGGCAGGTTGCGCGCACACCTCCTTCCCTGGGTTTAAAGGGAATTGCCCCTATGACTTTCCCATCAAGGGAAATGCGGGGTCAAAGATATATCATACGTCGGAGAGCAAATATTACGACGTGACCAAGGCAGAGCTTTGCTTTGATTCAGAGGACGCAGCAAAGCGCCACGGATTTTATCCCACAAAGCGCCAGCAGACCCCTTGACAGAGGGCGATCGGTGTGCTATACTAGGAGAAGATAAGGAGATTACAAAATGAATGATATAGGGTTAACCAGTGATGGTAGAGTAATTAAAAATCGGAGTTGACAACCAAACTAAAAGTGGGCGACTTAGTGCGCGACAACCTAAACAAAGGCGCAGGAAACTATGGCCTTGGAGTAGTGGTAGCCGTGGATAAGGTACCAAAAGACATCCGAGCCGGCCTGGCCCGGATCGACGTTTACTTCTCAAAATTTGGGAGCACAATAACATTTCACGAGGACTACCTTGAAAAAGTTTGATATGGATGCCTACACAAAGCGCAGGCTGCGTGAGTTAAAGGGCGAAAAGGTTTACAATGAGGAACCAATTGACAGAATTGAGAGCTACACAAATAAGCGCATAGCAGAGATGAGAGATACAGACGATAAGCAGATTGACCTTGACAAGAGCCGGCTGGCGTGCTATACTGTAGGTACGATGAGAGATGACGATGGCTAGACGCCTATACAAAGTCGGCGCGCTCGTAGAAGCGCGAAATACGAAATACTCCAAAGGGCTCGGTATCATTGTAGGGGGACCCACGGTGAAAAGAGGGTCACGCTGGTGCCGTGAAAAGTGTGAGTATAAAGAGGTTACTCACTTTACTGTCCACTGGTTCGATAAACCATCGATCGTCAGTCACTATAGGCAGCACAGGGATAATGGGCGGGTGCTTATGACCCGTAATCAAATTAAGATTGTGAGAAAAAGGTGAAAAGAGAGTGGAGCAACAATGCTTGGTCTCAAGAGAGGATTACCCATTGGGCAGAAATCTGGTCTGCTCTGTGGTGCGGCATGGGTACGGAGTGGCAGTGGCAAAACTACGATCTCTATGCACGGCACGGTGGAGCTGGCCTGGGTTGGCAGATTTTCACCGTATTTAATGATGCGGCAAGACTTGAAGGTGCTATCCCCCTTCCCGAATGGGGCATCTGTAGAAATATGATTGATGACTACGTGTATGGCCCCTGTGGGTTACAAGATGGCTACGACGGCTTCGACAACCTAGTTGACGAGTTTATCAAAAGCTATGATGTTTAGTTTAAGGAGAAAAAGATGAATTTCAGAGATAAAGCAAGAGAAGTCGGCCACCGCTTGGTTGAATTAATGGTGGCACTGACCACAGTAGCCGTAGTGGCTGGTTTTGCGATATCGCAGGGCCTGATGCTTTCGCAGGTTGTGAATGCGCTGAGACTGGACTCCTACATTAGTGTGGGAGTCGGAGTGGAAATGGTATTTCTTATCTTTTCACTGGTGTGGATTCCAGCCTGGATGCTTGCTTACGCTTTTAGGAGTAAGTAAGATGGCTGCCCCCCGAACTGTTGATCATGCCTTGGCTGATCTAACAAAAGCTACAAATATGAATTTCGAGTGTACACTCCAGCCGTGCGACGG
>Ga0208790_1000836_pt1 | contig 13879 bp, 9 predicted proteins | sample 10_taG_FD_184083 | JGI IMG/M metagenome (GOLD analysis project Ga0208790, IMG submission 184083) | Marine viral communities from the Subarctic Pacific Ocean - 10_ETSP_OMZ_AT15264 metaG (SPAdes) (version 2) | ecosystem: Environmental > Aquatic > Marine > Oceanic | place: Pacific Ocean | collected... | reverse complement strand
TAAAACAAAAAAGTTTAAAAAAAGTACTTGACCTTCTAGCATAATATCTGCTAAATTGTCTTTTCCCGTTGAGGGATATATTATGAAAAATAAAACAGACCAAGAGCTTGTTGACACAATTGTGGAATTATCCACTGCTGTTAGCATGTACACGCCAAACGAGCGCAATGGTGAAACCGGCGCATCGTTCTATCGGTATAGCGTAGATTCCATTCCCTACGTTATAGAGTTATGTAATCGCCGCGCTCCTTCGTTTATAGCGAAAGAGCTACAGACACGTTTTAACGCTGCTTGTCGTACTGCTCAGACTAGGCAGATCAAAGGCGAGTCGGGTAGGAGTGATACACTGTCTGACGACGAAAAGCTAGAACGTTTTAAAGCCAGTATATCCCGCTTGGGTACTGCTAAGATTAAGGGCATTAAAACAAAACGTGAAAAAGCTATCGTGCGCGCTGTACAAGTTGCACCAACGCGCATCACTGAGTTGTCAGAATTGTTTGCTGATCTAGCAGACGACGATGGCCCTATTCAAGACGAGAAGTATCTAAAGACTACACTAGTAAACCATAAGCTAATGACAGATGCCGACGATCTGTCGGCCTGGCTAAAAGGTTGAGTTTAGAACCGACTAGCATCCCTACGTCTAGCAAGCGTAGGGATTTTTTTATGCTAGCAACTAAAAATTTTTTCTGGTTTGTTTGCTTACGCAAAAGGATTAGTTTGATCGGGTAGTCACCCTCCAGAACTCGACACAATGTTGAACTATAACCCTCTCTGAAATTATGACCTCTAAAAATTTTCCTTAGAAGATAAAAAACGTATCTTTTAGAAGATGCACTATATGGCACGAATCTTGCTATATGATAGTCGTTATGTTCGATTATAGCAACATCCGCTTTTCAAAAGAAACATTACAGATTTGTGACAACACGCCGCTGATGAAAGTCTGGCGGCAGCGACAGAAAGCTAAATAATGGCAGTACCAGAGTTTACATACGATGCCTTCAAAGAGGCATTAACGAGACTTCCTGACTATGGTGGTTATGATGCGCTAGCGCAAGGACTTGGTGAACAATTTCCAGACGCTACGTTTATACCGTCTGGAAATTATCATGGCCAACGTGGGCGCACTCAAGGATTTCAGACAAAAAACTTTATTAACAATCTTGGATTGCCTTCGACGGGTAGTAATCAAACGTTTCCATTAAGGCTGTCAGAGGATGTTGATTATATACAGGCAAATGAGGATGTGAATCAACTTAAAGCGGCTGGCTACAGAGCGATGTGGCCAACACTTAGTGGCTTAGTAAATCCACAGTATGATCCGGCAGCGGCTGCTGGAACAGCGATTTATAACACTTCGTTAAGCAAACAACAAGCTGATTCTGCCGCTAACAACGCTAGCTTCAGGGAGATGCTAGCCCAACAGCAACGACAAGATAAAGTAAATGCGTTTAATGCAGCACAAGTTAGCATCACTAATGATCCACGCTTGAACACTGCTGCAACACACGTACCGACAGCAGAGAATGTAAATGCAGGTATTGAACTTGCTGCCGAACGTTTTGATTTAAGTCCAACAAGCAGTGCTAGTCTTTTTGCTGGAAAGTCTGATGATGTTGGAGGTAAAGAGCATAAAGGAGCCATAGATGAACATCTTGCTTGGGAACAAGGTAGATCAGCCGATAAGCTGCGCGATATTCATGATACAGAAGAGGAGCTTCAAAAAACACAACCTGTTAGCCCACCAGTTACTAGTAACGTACTTGGTTACGAACCCGGTCAAGCAGTTACTTTCAAAGCCAACAAGACACTCCTAGATGGTAGTATTAGTGATGGTACTGCAGAACGCTACGATATTCCACAGCAGATACAAACCATACGCAATGCGCCTGTGGCTACGGATGCTGGTATGGTAGCTACGCAGCGTGTAAGACCGCAGGTTGATCCCGCAGGTAACATTGATCTCGTTGAGCCTCCTCAACCTGTAACTGGTCAACAAGTCACAGCACAAACTACACAAAACTTTCAGCCAGAGCCAGAAGTTGTCGGGAGAATGATTGATCCCATAGTTGCTAGTCTGCCAGTCGCCCCAGCAGTCGCCCCAGCTTTTGACCAAGCGCGGACGCAGCCTGTAGATACACTACCGTCTGTTTATGATACAGATGCTATAAGTCTAGACATTCCAGCAGCTAGCGGCCAAGCATGGTTAGACGATCCTCTTAGTTTATTTGAGCCATATACGATAGATGACACGGGTAGTGCAGGAATATCTAATGTTCCTCAAAACGTCATTGATGAAGCACCGCTGCTAGAGTATGGCGACCCTGCGCCAAAAGTTCCATTTGTTATAGAAGGTGACTACACTCCATCACCACCGCTAATGGCTGATCCAGAACTTCCTGCACCAATACCTGTAGCGCCGCCAATGGTTCAAGCCCCTCCAGTATTAGCTGCTCCAGAAGTTGCCACAGAAGCTGCTGAATTAGCAGAAACGCCTCTAGCTTCTACGCTTAATAGACCTATTGAAGACTATCACAGGAAAACTATAGATAACACAGATCCATACGATAATTTAACTGCTGATCCAGAGGGTGCAAAAGTGATTCGTGAAATGATTGATGAGCAGCGAAAAGAAAACGATATTGGCTCAAGGCAAGTCGATTTGCCTGACGACTCTGGTATAACAGATACAGCTATGCCAGTTGACGATACTGTTGTTACTGATGATCTAGTTTTAGACAAACCTGCAGCAGAAAAAATACCACCGGCCACAACTACTGGCCCAGAAGATAGTCGAGTACGTCCTACGAAAAAATCTACAGCAGGAGAAACTGTAGATATAGATGACAAAGAAGAATTCAAGGGAGAGTCTGTCACAGCAGACTCTGATGAGGGATGGGATGATAGCTTAGTACCAGTAGACCCTCCCGTTGGTCAAGGCGTAGGCTGGGCAGACAGTGGCAAGTGGGGCTATGCTAGAACACGCAATCTCTTAACTGGTGGTGGTCAAGATCCAGTAGTTACACAAGGGCCGCTTGTTCCTTGGCAATCAATGGGTGAAGATGCTTCTTCTACACGTTACCTATCTAACGTAGGAGATCGTGATTACTTCCCATCGCGGCTAGCTCCCGGCGAACGTCTGGGAGAAACGGCACCAGCGGGTGAAATTGCCTATGTTCCAGAGGGCCAGCGCGAGGGTTGGAATCAGCCTATTATAATAAATCAGTCCCCCGGTGTTGGAGACGGTGCAGGTGAGCCGGGATCGCCAATGAATAAGTATTTAGAAGACTTATCTGATGATAATAGCTTCAAAGACATTCCCGGCGGCTTGACTGATATACCTATGATTAGCCTTAAAGCACAGGCAGGAATCAATGAACTACGTGCTAATGCTGATGTAAATACTCTTAGGGAAGCTAAAAGTGTAGAAGGGCTTGCTAATATATTGTCAGGTGGTAAAGCTATCGCAGGTAAGGTTGGAGAGGCTTTCACAAATCTGTTGGGTATTTCAGATTCAGATGTTAAAAGCGATGGTTTTTGGACTAAAATGACAACACCTATAGAAGCCATATCAACTAAAGAGTTCGGTATAACACCGCTTGATATAGCTTTAGTTGTTGCTGGTGGTGTGCCAGCTTTAGGAAGAGTTCTAATGGGCAAACTTGCCAGTGCAATTTTTAAACCCATTACTGGAAGCCTTTCTGGAATGTTTGACACCTTTCTTGGCGGCAACAAGGTAGAGTTTAGTGCGGATACAGAGGCAGAGGCTAGTCAAAAAGCCGTATCTGATATACAATCTGTATTAAAAAGTCTTGGACAAAACTCTTACGCAATAAGTAAAGGTACTTTATATGGCCCATCTGGAAACGTGCTTGGCAGTAATATGCAATCAGTAACGTTTGATTCGGCTGGTAACTCAACCTTCGCTGGAGATATAAGGATTGGCCCTAATGACACAGTGCTTTGGAGTGATCCCGGCAAGGGTGGCACTGGTAAAATTTGGATAAACGGAGAAGATACTGGTAAAGTTGCCATTAAAGATAATAATGGAGAGATAAAGGTAGGTGACTCTGAAACTTCTGGTGCAAGCGTTCCTACGAAAAAAGAAGGGCCAACTACTAGTGTTCCAGTAGTAGGTGTTTCTACAATATCAACAGTCATTAGTGGCCCCGGTAGTCGCAGAGACAGGGATGACGAGGAGGAAGATGAGGAAGAAAAAAAGAAAGACAAAGGATGAGCGAATTAGCCAACGAACAAATGTTTCAACTGAAACGTATGGGATTTACTAACGAAGAAATCTCAGCCGACTTACGTTACGATAAAGACATCGTTGATATAGTTGTTCCAGAAGATAAAAACAAAATACCTCCTATCACAGACAGGATTGATGCGCTTGGCGAAGCTGGTGCAAAGGTTTTGCAAGAGTTGTTAGCCTATGGAGAACATGAGAAAACGCGCTCAGACATAGGAAAGTTTTGTGTTGGTTTGAGTTACGACAAAGAAAAAACAAAAGCAACTTTAGATTTCTCACAATTTACTGAACGTCTTCAACGTGCGCGGGATATAATGTCTACAAGTGGTTAATTACGAAAACAATATTGTAGACTTTGCTGATCCATACGAGATGCTTCTTGTGTGTGATGATAAGTTGTTAGATCGTCAAATTAAACTACATCCGTGGCAGATTGAAATACTACAAGAATTTGCTAAGCCGTCTACGTCGGATGATCCATACAAAGCTGTTGTACGTGCTGCCAACGGTTCTGGCAAAGACAACTTCATCATTGCACCATGCGCCGTGTGGCTCTCTTTGCGCTATGAAAACTCACTTGTTGTTGTAACATCCGCTTCTGGTAATCAGCTAGATCGTCAAACAGACAAGTACATTAAACAATTAACAACAGCACAAAACAAACTCTTTGGCGCACAGGTATGGAAGCAAAATTATAGACGCTATGAGAATCTAGTCAACGGCTCTACGATAGAGATGTTTGTAACGGATGAGGCTGGACGTGCTGAGGGTTGGCATCCACCTGTGCCGGGGGGTCACATGGCTATATTAGTGAGTGAGGCTAAGTCTATTTCAGATGAAATCTTCACTGCACTTGCTCGCTGCACAGGTTTTACAAAGCGCGTAGATGTTAGCAGCCCCGGCTTACCTCAAGGGCATTTTTACAACTCATGTGTTGGTGGTATATGGAAGCAATATCATATAACAGCTTTTGACTGTCCACACCTTAGCGAAGATTACATAAACGATATACGCGCTACGTATGGTGAAAACTCTACGCTATACCGCTCTATGGTACTTGCAGAGTTTGGCGGCTTGGAGGAACAAGTTGTTATAAACTTCTCTGCCATTACAGAACTAGATAGCCTAGACATAGAACACATAAGTGATAGTTATAACGTAGCGGGGCTTGATCTTTCGGCTGGTGGTGATGAACAGGTTGTGGTCATCCGCAACGGTAACAAAGTTATTGGCGTTGAAGCGTATAAGTTCCATGATACAACTGTACTGTTAGAAAAACTGGCAGAGACATTCTACAAATACGATCTTGATAATCCTAATAGTGTAATTTATGGTGATGCTGGTGGTCTTGGTAAACCAATACTAGACCAGCTTCGTCGTGACGGTTGGAACGTAAACTACGTATTAAACCAAGCTAAGCCGTATAATACGTTAGCCTATTTAAACCGTGGTGCGGAGTTGTGGTTCTCTATCGGGCGACATGTAGAAAACGCAGAGATTATACTGCCGAAAGATGTGTCATTACGTAAACAGCTTGCCTCACGTTACTACACAGTAACACCACAAAATAAACTACAGCTTGAAAGTAAGCGACAAGCTAAAGCGAAGGGTCATGCTTCTCCTGACCGCGCAGATGCTCTTGTGCTTGCTTTTGCTGACTATCGAGGTATCTTGCCTAATAGAGTTGTTTCGCGTGAGCCTATAATACAGTATGAGTTGAATGATATAACTGAACCTGAGTCAACAACGCATGACTTATTGGAGAATAGACTTAGAAGAAACCGCAGTGGTCATACACAATTTAAGTCAATAGGTTGGAGTGAAGATCTTATTTTAGAGGTAGAAGCATTAAACGAAAGACTAGCAGCAAATGGATAAAGACTTGACAAAGTACGAAGAGGCAGCAACTAACATACAACATCTTATCGATGTTATAGAGTCGCTTGAAACAACTGCGGATATGAACCGTGAATCACGTAAGTTAGATATTAATGTTGAGGCCGAGCGTATTGACGGACATCTTGACGAGGATGAATTTCTCGTTCCCGCCCATATCATTGATACAAACATTCGGCGCGAGCAATCTAAGTATGTAGCGTATGTAACAGGCAGTAGGCGTAGTGCGATTTTTACATCTATCGGACAACCAACGACTGCAACAGGTGAACTTGAGCGAGACTTTACAGATAAGACACGTTATGGTGGTTGGCAAGTACCTTTGTTTAAAGTCATTGACGGTATGCAGCTACATGGTTATAGCATAGCAGAAGTACAGTTTGATGAGGATATGCCGGGACATTTCTCTGTTGAGGCAGTCAACTACGAAGATTTAGGTTTTCCAGAAGATACACGTGATATACAAGCGTGTGAGATGCTTGTTCATAGACACCATTTCACGGCGTTACAGTTGCATGATATGGTAGACAATGATAACTTTAATGAGGATATTGTTGATATACTGCTTGATGACAAACCAGATGAAGGTAATCATGTAGATATAGAATCTCTTTATGCGATAGAGAAAGTCTTGTTTAAGAAGGATGGTAAAGTATTTGTTGGCTGGGCTTGCTGCGCGAAGTGTGATGACTGGCTACGTGATCCTAAGCCGCTTTACCTTGGCAGACGTTCTGGCGAGCTTTTACAAGACGAGGTAGATTATCCATACGTTGTGTTTCCTTACATGATTCAAGAAGACAGCGCAGTGCGTAATGCTGTAGGTCGCGCCTTCTTAGATCGTACGATACAGGAAACTGTTACATCGCTTATGTCTTCGTTTGTAACTGCCCACCGCAGGGCTGCAAACTTTTACTTTGCAAAAGAGAACGAAGACCCTAATAACACAAACATACAAACGTCTGTTAAGTTTCAGCCGGGAGCGTTAATCGATGCGAACATTAAACAGTTCCAGCTAACACCTCCAGATACGTCCATGATAGCTGCTATTCAAACTATCATGGGACAAAACTCACAAGAGCAGTCGCAAGTAAACTATGCGGCAATGAATCGTAAGGATAGTCGCAAAACTGCTACAGAAATTCAAGCTGCGTCTAGCGAAGCGCAGATGCTGTCATCAACGCAAGTATCACTCTTTAGCATAGCACTTAAAGATGTCTATGAGTGGTGCTGGAAAATCTATCGTTCGCGTGTTATTGCTGGTGTTATTAGGCCAGCAGCTAGCTTAGATTTGTTTGTCAATCATGAGTTTACTATCAAACCTGCAGGTGATGTAGATGTTATCGAGCGTCAAGAAAAGGCGCAGAAGATGATGCAAGCGTGGGGAGTCATAGCGCAAACAGCTCTTGCACCTGTCTTTTTGCAGAACATGATGCGTTTAATGTTTCCAGACGAAGGCGAAACATATGCAGCAATGTTGCAAACAGGTAATGAAAAGGATCAACTGTTACAACAGCTTATGCAAGTAGTAAACTCGCTCGTTGTAGATCAGCAGACTGGACAACTTACACAAGAGGCACAACCTTTTGAACAGCAGATAAAACTATTACAAGCTAAAGTAGGCGATATACTAGGAATACCACAACAAGGCAATGAACCACAGCGAAGCAATCCTGCAACAGCAGTTTGACGTTTGGAGAGAATCACAACAAACAAAAATATTTTTAGAGTTTTTAGAAGAACGTAGAGAAAAACTAATAACAGAAATAAAATTTTCCGCGCAGCGTAACGAGCAGTCAGAACAAACTACTCGGCGCGTTATGCGGTTAGTTGAACTAGATGACATCATAGCACAAATACATGACACCAACAACATTACAGAATACGGAAGTAGAGGATTCGTTAACACAACAAATAGTTGATGAAGAGTCGAACACAGACGCACCAAACGATCTTTTCAGCGGACAGCTTACAGAAGATGACGCAGGAGGAGAAGATGACGTACATGAAGATGTACAAGCGGAGACTGAACTATTACCAGAGGCATCTGGTGATGCTATCGCTGAACACGCTGCAGATTCCGGAGATAGCGATGGAAGTGGGGATGGAGACAGATCAATTGAAGATTCTGACGGAGAAGGAACTGAAGAAGTTGCGGAAGAAGATTCAGAAGCTACAGACCTTGGTGAAAGTCTTTCAAAACTAAAGTCTCCAAAAGGTCGTGACTACAGTAAGTTTAGTCAAGAAGATGCTAAGTACCTTAAACAAATGTCTAATGAAGCGTTTGAGCATTTTAGCAAACGTGCGGAAGAGAACTCTACGCTACAAAAACAGTTAGACGAGACAAAAGCCGTTGATGTAGATCATCCAGACGCATATGTTCTTAGCGACGAGTACAGAGATGCTTATACTAATCTTACGAAAGCGCAGCAAGAGCAACAGCATTGGAGATCGCAGCTCATTAAAATTCGCAACGGCGAGGCTTGGCAGAATATAGAAGGTTATGATGATGGTGGTCGGATGGTCATAGCTAAGCAAGGCTACAAGCCAACACAACAAGCTGAGATTGATGTTGAGATGGCGATGAATGAAGCCGCAGGTCTTAATCGCAAGTTCTCGTCGGACATGAATGGTGTTAGTGGTTCTTATAAAAAGAGCTATAACGAAGCTGTTACATTGCTTGAGCGTGAGCAAGACTCAAACTTTGCTTGGCGTACTGATGATAACGTTGCTAATGAATCTATCGTTTTACCAAATGCTGGTAAGACTACTATTAAAACACTTAAAGATTCTTTTGCTGCAGCATTGCCTAAAACGTTTCGTAAGCATCCAATGTCAGAACTCGCTGCAAATCTATTCGTTACACTTCAATTACAAGCTGCGCAAACATCTTCTGAAAAAGTTGCAGCAAAAGAAGCAAAGCGTAAAGAACCTAAGACACGTAGGAAATCTTCTGGAGCTAGTGCAGGATCAGAAGATACGTTAGAAATTCCAGACTGGATGGGTATTTAGAAGATGCTCAACTTGGCACGATTCTTGCTTTATGGTAGGTGTGCTTCAATTAGGGTAAGGGCATACCCCGATGCTAGGTTTTAGTGTTGTATTATAGGCTTCTTTTGGGCGAAGGGCATCGCAGCGTAATGAGGAACGCGCCGAGATGTTCTTCGCCTTTTTAACTATAAAAATACTAAAATATTATGGCTAGTTCAGTAACCGCAGCATCACTTATTAATCAAACTGCTGCCGACGCTGCCAATCCAACTGGGGGTGCTTTTAAGCAACTCAGTTTTTATCTGGCAAAAAACGAGGTTGCCCTTTACCCTAAATGGAATGTTTATGACACTCTGTTTGGTTCTATTAAGTGGCAACCTAATATGGGGAGTACCCTAACTGGGACAACTCCAACGCCCTCTCCTGTACTTCGTACGACCTTCATGCCTGAGATTCTTTCGTCTTACCCAAAGAAGGATCATTTCACAGTTGGTGAGCGTACGGAAGAAGCAATGCTTGGAATGCACAGGTTTGAATCGAATCGTTTTCGGTTCCTCTCAAACTTTGAGTCGTTCTGGCGGGATCATCTAAGCTACGCGCAAGCTGACATTGTTCGTCAGATTCAATGTGCGAACAATACGTTCATTCGTACGCTTATGTACTATCAGACTCCAGATGCTTTTGCGTGTGGATCGTCTAGAGGTTTAACATCTCAACTTGACATGGTTGGGTCTTATGTTGCTAAACGTTCGTTTAGTCAAACTGATATTCGTTTGGTTGAGAATGGTGACGATAATGTAGACACTAAGTTAACTGATGAAAGTAACGCTGAACATACGATCACGCGTTCTGGTGGTCAATCATATCGTCAAGACTTGACTGCTGCTGGAACTTTGGATGTTGATAAACTTACTTTGAAGGAAATCTTCAAAGCTATGCTTGTGTTGCAGGAAGATATTCAAGCTCCTACGTTTGACCGTATCTATAATGCACCTAAGCAGTCGGAGATGGTTAAGGGCAAGTATGTCCTTGTCTGTTCTACGGAAGCATGGGCCTCGTTGTTGTGGGATTCGAACTTGCGTACTGCTCACGGAGCATCTGGAGCTAACTCAGGTACTCAGCTTGCTCCTGCTAACATGAATCTTCTGCAAGATGGTTTTGCAGGTGATCTGTTTGGTAAGGTCACAGCTAAGTTCGATCCGTATCCGTTAAGGTTTGACGGTACTGGTGCTTTTGTAGCTCCACAAGATGTGGTTAATGATAAAGTTGTACCAAATTCAAACTATGTTGCAATCGATGAGAGTGATACTGCTGTTGCTTCTTATGAGATAGCGTTCCTTGTCGGTGCTGATGCGTTCAAGACGATCAACGTTGGCCCTCCGCCAAAAGAGTTCGCTGGTAAGAACATGAACGCTAAGAAGTTCTACTCTATGAAGTGGAATGGTGAAGTTACGCTAACAGATCAGTTCTTGATTCCGACTGGAAGTGGTTCTGCTCCGTTGAGTGATGCTGCTGGTACTGAACTTAATACTTACGGTGACTACCTGAAGTTTATCTCTCAGGCTGTTATCGGTGGTATTCCTGGAGATGCTCGGTATTGCTTGCCGATCATATTCTTACGTTCACGTACGTCGTAAACAACACACATAGGGTAGGTGGTTTACTCTTGGGCCACCTACCCTATAATTACTTTCTTTTAAAATATTATGGCTACAGTTAAATTGTCTTTAGGTCTTACTGAAAACGGTACAGTTAACACACCTTCTATACTTACTGTATATACATCTGGTAACGCTGGCGTTGCTGCCAATCCACTACTAAGTTCTCGTTACAGGTATAGTTCGGCATACGTACAAAATGTGGGTAGCGAAGATATGTATATACGAGTAGGTGGCACAGCTACTACATCAGTATATCACATTAGACTTTCCCCTATGTCTCAGGCAGAGATCAGCGATGCTGCTTATGTCGATGTAACAGCTTGTATTGTTGGAACGTCTGCTGCATCTGCTGTAGTCTTTAGTATACAAACAAATGACTCGCAAAGTCAAGGTGCAACATCTTACGGAACATAAGTCATGGCTAGAATAACACAACAGAGTTCGATTCACACAACGGGTACGTCTTACGAAAACGAACCTGTCATCAAGTCGGATGGTGCGTCCTCCGATATGATGGAGTGGGCAGCGTCTACTGGTTCAAGCAAGGTCGAGATACGCGAGGACGCAAGTAACAACCTGAAGCTGGAAGTTGACGGCATACCTGTTGCAAGCGGATTGGCTGGCATAGATGCCGCCGGTCTGCACTTCGACGGTGCGACTGGCACTTACGTCAATTGTGGTGACTCGTCTATCCTCGACAGTGCAACTCGGTTTTCTGTTGAGGTAGTCGCGTCAACGTCATCATCAACTGAGGAGGTTCTTGTTGGCAAAAGATGGAATTACGAATGCTTTGCACTTTACAATAATGCGGCTGGTAATATTTTATTTAAAGTTACCAACGGCAGCAGTACGGCTTCTGCAACATCGAGCGGAGTATACAATGATGGCAACCCCCACCACGTTGTCGGAACTTGGGATGGTGCAACTTTAAGCATATACGTCAACGGCAATCTCGATGGCACGGCAACGCTCGATGGTGGCTCATTGCCGAACACGGACGACAAGCTGGCTCTTGGGGCGCAGGTAAATAATTCGCTGGGCAATAATGCTAATTTCGATGGGATTCTGTATCGAGCGAGGTTGTGGAATAAATCGCTGACCGCAGCGGAGGTAACGGCGACCTACGAGAACGCTACCGTGCCGTTTGCCGACCAGTATGGGTCGCAGACGGAGTTAGTGTCTGGCTGGACTAACAACGGGAGCTTTCTTTATGAGACTTTCACGACTAGCGGCACAACTATTTCAGAAGCAGCAAACACCAGCGGGGCGGGTATTTGCTATTCATCGGTTACACTCGTAGCTGGGAAAAAGTATCGGATTGAACAGACATTTACTCTGAACAGCGGCACGGCTCCTGCCTTACGGGTTGCCACGACCACGAGCGTTGGGACGGGCGGGTTTCTGGATGTAGTTCCTACTTCGGCAAGTGAGTTTGAGTTTACGGCAACAACTGGCGGGACTTTTTATGTCGGATACCGCATAGACTCGCCCGGTGTCTGCAACTTTGCGGTTAGTGGTTTTTCATTCGTCAAAGTCGGCTGCGTGGCTGACTACGACCTAGCGTTCGCCAACCCGACCCAATCCGACCAAGTACAAGACCGTTCGACAAACCTCTTGGACGGCACGGCATCTAGTGGTGTCACGCAAGTCACGCCTATTGAGCAGTTGAACAGCAAGTCGCTTGTAGTAGGCACTTCAGCGATCAATCCGGCTGACGGTGAGGCAGATTTAACCGGGGGTCTGGATTGGGCAAGAGGTGAAGATGTCGCGGGTCGTTTGGGTTATGGCACTAATATGGTTTATGTTGGCTCGAATGATACCAACGGCATATTGGAACTCCGCAGCGGCAATGGTGTTACTGCCGTCACCATCGACAGCACGGGCAACCTTGAGTCTCGCATCGCCCCAACGCCTACGGCAACCACAGTCAACGAGACAGCAGATTTTGCGGGTAAAGTCGTGATAGCCAACGGAGGCACTTCTGCTGCTGGGGATAGACTTCCGCTTGTTTTCAATGTCGGCGGCAATGGTGCAGACAACATTAGTGCTGCGATTGTTGGCGAACGTGAAGCAAGCGGCTGGAACTCGGCGTTAAGTTTTTGGGTCAACAATGTTACTGCTGGTTCCGAAGGCACCGACGCGATTCAAGAGGCGATGCGAATCGACAGCGCGGGTACGACAACCATCACGCCGACCGGCAATGTCAAAGGTTTGTACTTTCCTACTGCACCAACGACGACCGACAATGTGATTTTTGTTGAGGCGAATGCTTTAACAACTGGGCGGGCGGGATATTTTTATTCTAACTCTGCGGACACATCGACGCGCCAAATCGTTAGGATAATAAACGACCACGCATCTGCAACTGGCGCGACTTGCTTGGAAGTTCGGAACGACTCAACTGGCAGAGCGATTACCGCAATTGGCGGCATCGTTGAAGAAGATGGCGTACTCAAAGAAAATCTTTTAAGCAATAGCGGGTTCGATTGTTGGTCAAACTCGACGCTGGTGGAAGCAACAAGCGGTGCGGCTCCCGTGACAAACGGTGCAACTGCTGCCCTTTTAAACAACCTTATTGACGGCGGTGGGTTTGATGATGCGGGTGACATTACCGACAACGACCCAGACAACTGGGTTGGAAGCGGTTCAGCTACTCTGACATCCGATTCAAATGGTAAAACCGGCAACGGTTTAAAAATAGTTTCATCAAGTGGCAACTCAACAGCTAAACACACAGCACAGGTTGTCGCGGGTAAACTATATCAATTCAGCGCATATTCAGACCAAGGGGATGTAAGCGCACGAATCACGATGGAAGATGGTTACGTTTACGACAGCGGAGACTTTACGCCAGCAACCGACTATTCAACACAAACTACATTTGTCTTTGAGGCAACAACTACCGGCGACTTAGACATTTATTTACACGCCAGAGGAACTGGTTACGTTTATTATGACAGCGTTTGCCTTTACGAAGTCACGCCGGGGGTTTTGGGCGGCACGAGAGCGGCAGACGGTTGGGGTTCTGGTGGACTCAACACATACCGCGAACATTGGAACGGCAGCGGCGGCGATTCAG
>Ga0208790_1000831_pt1 | contig 13893 bp, 13 predicted proteins | sample 10_taG_FD_184083 | JGI IMG/M metagenome (GOLD analysis project Ga0208790, IMG submission 184083) | Marine viral communities from the Subarctic Pacific Ocean - 10_ETSP_OMZ_AT15264 metaG (SPAdes) (version 2) | ecosystem: Environmental > Aquatic > Marine > Oceanic | place: Pacific Ocean | collected... | reverse complement strand
GACTGTTCGTCAGGACGTCATTCTTGGCGTCCTTTTCACCCGTGCTCCTGTCCTGTCCGTACGTGACCGTGGTCGTCGACGGCTTGACGCTGAGCTTGTTCGTATCATAGCATCCAGGCAGGATCGATAAAGATGATATTATAGCCATACTGAACATTATTATGCGCATTTCTGCATCTGTTCCGCCATCTCCGTCGCCCGTTCAGGCGTCTGCTTCGCCCATCTCGAATCGAGCATCTGTACGTGCGCCTCGAAATAATTCGGCGGATCCTCTTCAAGGGCGGACCACATGCGACGGAACTTCTGGACGCCGGCGCTCCCAAGCTGAAAAATCATCTCAATTATCAGGAATTTCGCGTCGTCCGAAATCTTCAGATCCTTGCACATGCCCTCCCCCTGGTTGATGGCGTACTGCAAGTCCTCCTTCAGGATCTTTTCCAAATATTCCTTGTCGTATTTCTTTCCGTCCTCCCAGTGATCCTCCACGCAGAGGTGGCCGAACCCGATAGTTCTTTTGTTCAATGTGTCGCGGTACACGACGTCCCGGTATCCCTCGTGTTTCTTGACGGATTCCACAAGCTTGTCATAGTTCATTTCTTTTTCTTCATATCATCAAGCTTCTTGTTGATGTTCTTGACTTCCGTTTCAATGACCGCGATGCGACTTTCAATCTTGATGAACGTCATCAACGCCGTTTCCATGCGGTCGATGTTCTTCTCCATCGCCGTGACTCTCTGGCTCATCATGCCCCATGCCAGGAAGATGGCCGCGGCCACGCCGATAAGCCATACGGTGTCCTTCACGCTAAACATTGTATTCCCATTCCTCATCCTCCTGCGGATCCTTGAACATCAGGGAGTCCGCCGCCTTATAATCGTCAAGATAGCCTCCGCCGTCCAGTCCGATGACGCCGTTGGAATTGTTCAAATAGCCTCCGTTGTAAAGTCCCACGATGCCACCATTTCTGATGTTTTGAAGATTAACCTCGGCGTACGGACTATATTCGCCTGTTGTTCCCCATTGATAGCCTTCAGGAGTCATGTATCCAATTTTTCCCGGGGAAGCGAAAGCTAATTGGTTGCCCGCGCTAGTTCCCGTAATCCCAGTTCCCGTAGTGCCGGTTTCCGCAGTTTCCAAGTAGTCTAGAATTCCGTTGTTGTTGACGTCGGTGAATGTCGGCATGCTCGCGACCTCCTGTCCGCCTCCTTGTCCGTCGTCACCCCATTGCCTGTCCAGCTCGTTCCGCGCGTTGAACACTTGCTGGTTGAAATCCTTGGCCCTTTGTAAATCTTCCCCTCCTAGTCCCTCTGTCGACATAAGTTGTTGACCGGCCAGGTCCGCGATGCCTCCGCTGGTCTGAGGGGTGTTGAACTTGTAATACAAGTCAGGCCTGTTCGTCTTCAGGTAGTGCTCCTCCCCGGAAGTCAATTTGTCCCTTAACTCCTCAAGGGTGTCTCCTTCCCCTTCCTTTCTTCCTTCAAGAAGACCGAATAGATCCCCCAGTCCTCCGGGCTTCCCTTCGTAATATTCGTCTATCATCCTCTCATACTCTTTATCAGTTTTAAATCCTTTCCAACCCTGGAAATCTTCGTCTGATCCCATTATCAAATTTTTGTAACCTGGAAATCCCCATCTAAATGTTGCTCCTAGCTTTGGAATAACGTTGGCGTTGCGCTTTTGCGCGGCGAGAAATCCCGCTATGGCCTGCTCTTCATTCCGCGACAAAGGCTCTTTGTTCATAATTTTCTTCATGATCTTTTCCTTGTCCAGGCCGAATGATTTAAACATCTCTACCCCCATTCCCAGGATAGATGGATAATTAATATAGTTTTGTAAGAAAAGATCGGCATCACTTATTCTATCAGATAGATTTTCTAATTTTCCTGTAAGGTTCAATGAATCATATGATTCGTCATAGTCCTTCGCAAATTCCGGGTAAAAACGAGCCGCTCCCGATCTTTTTAATTGAGCCTCCCTGACGGCTTTCTTTACTTTATCTACTTGCCCCGAAGCTGCCCTTTCCTCGGCTATGGTAGGAATCGCCTCTCCAGCGCGCTCCTTCCTCGCCTCCTCTATCCGTCTTTTATTTTCAGTTCTTATCTTCTCCTTCTTTGCCGCTTCCTTTGCTGAGTCTTCCGCCGCATGCTTCCTTTCTAATTCTGCCAAATATTCCCGCCTGTTTCTCTCCTTCTCCCGCCTGTTTCTCTCCTTCTCTTCATCACTTGGTACATCCGGGCCACCCTTAGTATCATATCCGCCACTAGACGTTGATGTTGATTTAGATCCACTACTTCTACTGCCTCGATAGGAACTACCGGCACCATCCAGACTTATAATTCCCTTCGGTCCGACGTTAGGTTTCCCGTCCATTGATCCGTGGATGTTGGCGTCGACCATCATGTCGATCTCATCCTGGGTCACGTACGCCAGTTGCGTCTCAGGTGAGTCAGGTGATGACTTCCAATTAAGCGGGGCCGTTACGTCCTTCACGCTTTTTAAGTGATTCTTGACCATCACGCCCTCCTTCTGTTCGCGAGGTTCATGATGCCGTCATTGTAGACCGCGCCTCCGTGCTTCGCCGCCGCGATGGCGCTGTACAGGTTGCCTCCCGCCAACGCTTCACGTTGGTTGGGATTGAATGTTGTTGATCCTGGTACCCCTTTTTGTCGTACAAAATTTGATGCCATTCTCGACTTGACTTCCGCCGAGACGTTGTTTGATTGTTTATTTTCCATATTTTGTCTTATGTATTCTTCCTGACCCATTGATTCTATCGGTCCCTTGCCCGTGGTGTTTTTTGTGGGCATCTCGTATATTTCTTCCTTTGCAAACGGAAATATCGGTCCCTTGACAGGCTCGAACGTTTTCTTGACGCCTGTCGCACTTCTCTCGCCCGGAGGAAGCATCGATTGACTGTTCGCGATGCTGAAATCTTGTCCCATGAGATAATTCATCACTTCGTTCGGGTCCTTGATGTCAAGTCCTTCCGGTATGTTAGGTTCATCCTTGAAGAGAACACGCGCCAGACGGGCATAGTTGGATCGCCTGATCTTGTCGGGTATTTCATCGTCAATGGTTTTAACAAGCCATTCCAGCGTGTCAGGATTTGTTAGAATCTTTGACTGGTGACGGGCGAGCAATGCCATGCCAACGCCTGTCAACGGACTCACTCCCGCGGATGTCGCAAGGAACGCTCCCGTGATTCCTGAAACACCTGCCAACGTTGCACGACGGGCAACGAATTGCGCCGTCTCGGCGATCTTCGTCTCATAGCCACGCTGTGCCAGTTTCAGCAGTTGATCCATGTTGTTTATGGCATTTTTGGCTTGTTTTGCCGTAAAATTTTTCCCTTCGGCGCGATGGGTTTGTGTCCACAGCTCCGTTAGGAAATCCTCTCCGTCCTTTGTTCCCAATTTCAAGAGCTTGGAAAAATGAGCTGGATTGAAAACGTTGACGTGGACTATTCCTTTTTCAGGGGAAAGCATCATCACGTTGTAAGGAACACCTAGAACTGGATCGACCTTTCCAACATTAATTCTGAACTGTCCATTTGCCGGATTATAGGCGACGGATTCCGCCGATCGGTTGAACACTTTTTGCATATATTCCCTTGCCGCCATGTTCAATGGATCCTTATTTGGATTCTTGTAGTTTCGCGTGATCATCTTGCCAAGATCCTTCAGTGATTCCGCACTTGGCTTATTAGTGAAAAAATTATCAAATATATCCTCGGCCAGTTGATCCGCCTTCATCCATCCCGGCTTTTCAATCGTTCCCGCCGCGAAAACATTTTCATCCACCAGGGTGAATCGTTTCGCTATTGGAACATCATATGTATTCGCGAAGTCACCAAAATACTTATTAGCTCTTTTCAGGGAATGAATGGTCTGTTCCATCAGTTCCGCCGCTCCTGGAATAGGCAGTCCGTCCTGTCCTTTCGGCAGTCTCCACATTTGAGTGTCGTTCAGTCCCTCTTCAAGGGCTTTTTTAAATTTATTTGACTCACTGACTATGGAATCTCCCGCCTCCGCTCCGTATTTTTGCGCGTATTCCCTCCATGACTTGTTGAATTCCCGTTGCAGTCCCCTGAATTGGTTGGCGGTAATGTAATCATCGATTGTTGCCAGGGACATCAGGAATTTTTCAAATTCAGCCGCAGCCGGAATGCCACCTATTTCCCGTGGCAATCCTTCCTCATATGCGTGTGTCGGCAATTTCTGTGCCTCCGCCATCTCTTTCCATTCCTTGGACAAATTTTTAATGCGAGTTGTTGGGACAAATCCCTGTCTTCCAACCATATTATCCAGTGCCGTGGCTTTCTTGAAAAAGTCATCATAGAATTGAGCGTTCATCCTTGCGTATTTGGTAAACTTGTGATGCGCCGCGTCCTGCAAGAGAAGACCTACCTGCTGAACGGAAGACAAAGGTGCTAGTTCATTGAAGGTGTCCATCAATCTTTTGTCCAAGTACCACGCTATCTGCGCCTTCTGTGCACGGAGAGGCGTTCCCACGAATGGGAATACACCGACTACCTTGCCGTACCATTTCGCCCATGACCTGTCGGTCACGTGGGCAATTCCGAAAGGAACCTCCTGCTTGATTGCCGCTTTCGCCAGTGCCTGCGCGTTCGTGCCGTTGTTGACGCCGTACGCCCATCTTGTTACGCCTTTTATTTTTTGAAAAAGAGGGTCAAGTCCCGCCGCGCCACCCGTAAAGATGAGGGCGTTTCGCGCATGCAGTAAATTCTCCACGCGTGGATCGGTTGACAGTTCAGGATCAGGAAGACCGTCCAATTGCCTAATAATGTGATTGACGGCATCGTATGCTGTTGCCGCCGTGTAGGCGCCAACGCTTGCGGATCCCGCTACTTTAGCCACATCCGCAGGATATCCCATACCGTAAACCTTGGGATTCATAAATTTTTGTGCCGCTTTCTTTTTGCTCAAAAAATAAAAAGGAAGGTTTCCCAGAAACTCTCCTGTAATTGCCCAGTTCTGCTTATTGTTATCCGGAAGAAGGCGAACTCCTGTCGCCTGTAATCCCATAAAGGAATCACCAAAATATTTTTTCATTTTTTCACTGTCCCATCCTTCTTGGTATATGCCCTTGGCAGTTCCCCATGCTCCTTCATCCGGTCCTTTAAATCCTTCCTCGCGTCCCGCTCCTGTCATGAAGGTAGTCCAGCCTCTTTTATCGTTCTCGAACTTCTGTTTCCATTCCGCAACTTTAACTTTTTGAGGATCCTTGATGAGGTCGTGCTCCCTGTCCAACTCTGCTCGATATTTCGCTTTCAGCCTTAATTCCTCCAATTCCTCCGGACTGTAGGCCTGTCTGGGTTTTTCTGTAAGTCCGTTTTGTTTTCGAATGGAATTGATTAGATCCTGTATGATCAATTTTTCCGATTCAAATTTTTCCACGTTTGTTTCCGCCTCCTTGGGATTCAAGAAGCTGTTCTTGTCCGGAACTCGAACCTTTATGTCGTTATCGCCGAATATTTTTTCAAGCATTTCCTTTGAAAGACCGTATTCTTTCTCAAAATCAGTGCCGGGAAAATTTTCGTTCCAGCTCCAAACTTCCAATTCTTGTTTTTTTTCCGCCATTATCTGTTCTCCTCGTCTCCGACTGGTTGAAGCACGGGCTTTATTCCGTATTCCCATGCCGCTTTTGGAGCAGCTAAAGCTAGTGATCCGGCCTCCTTCACCTTTTCTCGTATCTCCGGAGGAGTGACATGTTTAATGTCTTCCCATCCTTCCGATATGCCTTCCTTGGTTCCTTCCCATAAATGAGAAGCTACTTGTTTTATAGGATGAGGCTGTTCATAAGAATGTTTCTCATCCACTGGCCACCATTCATTCATCGGGTCGATCCATTCGAGTTGAGGCTCATCGTGTTCCGGGATCATGGGTACTGTTGGCTCCGCTTTCATTGCCTGATACGGCATATATCTTGACATATCCACATCCGATCCTTTCGGCGCTTTAAATCCTGTCGCCAATCCCTTTTCATTATAAATAATTTCCGGTGTCATGTCAGTCTCATATTGCTTTATAACTCCTGCGCGGTTAAATTCCCGCTCCTCTATATTCGTAAGAGCGTTTCCCGTGTCAAAAACTTCCTTCAGTCCCTCATACAGTAACGCTAGTGTTCCGAGCTTGCCGCCCATTTTTTTAACAAAACGTCTCTTCGGTCCCCTGTTAACCCAATTGCCGTACTGATCGGGATAATGCTTCTTCAACCACTTGTTGTAGTTTTTAGAATATAATTCATGGGAAGCTTTTGCTTCTGGTGACGCCCAGGTTGTCATTCTATTTGTCCCATGGGAATACATGTCCTGTTATTACAAAGTTACCCGATCCAGGCGGTTTTTCTTCATATATAGGGGTCGGAAGATCTCCCACGTCAATCGGGGGTTTTATTCCTGTGTAATTTTCCGGATATTTTCCTTTATTGTGTTCGTAAAGCATCTTCATGTCATTATTCGCATTTGATAACTCGTCACGGATGGTGTAAAGTTCCTCCATCGCTGTCCTTGCATCCTTAAATGCCGTTATATGTAAACTCTCACGAGCACTTTTAACGTCATCCAAGTTCAAACGGCCTGTTGTCTTACGCGCTCTCGCCACGGCGTATGCAATCGCATGGGCACGCGTCCTGTTTTCCGCCAAGGCCGGATCAAAATCACCCCAAAACTCATCATAAGATTTGTTGGTCGGATCAAACAATGCCTTGATCGCCGCCTCATCTTCCGGAGTCTCCGCTCCACTTTCATTAAGATCACGGATCGCTCCCTGGTAAATATCTTCTCTTGCTTGGGCATCCATGAGATCGGACATCATTCCCTCGCCTTTTTGCCACATCTCTTTAACTAGACCTACGATACCAGCACGGGTCGGTTTGTCGGCCAAATTGGAGATAATCTTATTAAGACTTCGAATGTTACGATCGTACATAAGAATGGTTCCTAGCTGATCGCTCAGTGACTTCGGTGAAATATCAGCCGGAGTCACGGTCAGAGGATCGCCGACATTAAGGTCTTTTATTCCAGCCCCTATCGGTATCCATACATTCGTGCCGTTAGCATTGAGAACGGGATCGCCGTTTTCATCCACTTTGTGCATTTCATAGTCGCCGGTATCCAATTCACGTATGACACTCCACCCGTATTCCCCTGTCTGAGGATTGGTGAACTGGCCGTTGACCATGTCCTTGACGTTGTCCTGATCCTTTAAAGCGTCCTTGAACCTTTTCGGATTGGCCTTGTTCATTTGGGAAAACGCCTCATAGTTCGTGAACACCCTGTTAGATCCCCAATTTCCGTCATACATTACAAATGGCTTTTCATAGTCCACTTCCTTCATGTATTTTCTTTGGCTTTGTGGAAGATTCATGTCATTCAAGTAGTCAATTAATTTAACTTCCGTTCCAAGTCCTGTTGACAAATTTGTCACAGGGACGATTGTTTTTTCCATATCCCAGTCATTGATGGCCTTTGCCTTGCTGAATTCCTGAAGAAATCCTAAATTTTCTTTTGTGGCATCCCACATAAGTTCGCCACGTGCAATCTTATCCTCCTGCTGCTTTGTCATCACATAGGACTGAATGGCTTTCTTGGCTTCCTTTTCCTGACCCTTGAGAGTTATAACATCCTTTCGTGTCGCACGCCTTGCCGTCATGAATTCAGGAAGCGTTTCCTCCGCCGCCTGTCCCAGAACGTCGAGGGCGTTGCCCCGTCCTGTCATTAATCTTGCGCCAAAGCCGATCATCCCTGCCACGATGTCTTCTTCTTTCTGACGCTCCACTTCCGCCCGTTCCGCGGAAAGATCCGTGCTGTATATTAATCTTGCTTCGTCCTCATAATCTTGTCTCGTTTTCTTTTTGCCGTGTATTGCTTGAACAATAGCCTCTGGATTTATTAAAGCTCCTTCAGTTCCTTCAACATCAAATCCTTCCATGATTCCTGAAAACGTGTCTGAATCCTCTTGTTCATTTATACCAAATAAAATCTCCTGAGCTAATTTACTAGTGTATTGTTCATCCGATAGATTAGGATCCCCTAAATTATGCGTGTGCCCTTCTGGTGCGTGAGGAGGTGATCCTCCAGCATGCATCCTTACGGGTGCGAATAATTTTCTGTCCAGTACGCCCATTAGAATGGCATATTAGGCATGTTCACGCCCTTGTATGCTCCAAGTCCCATGATGCCGAGGCCTGCCGCCTGCATGAACGGATTGGTGCCCGGTTGCTGTTGAACGGTCATCTGTGACGCCGGTGTTCCTGTCAGGATGCCCGACGCGAATGACAGTCGCTGGAACGGCTCCTGTTGCGCGAGCATTTGTGTTTGTCGCTGCGCGTCAAGGACGTTTTGCGCCTGTGATTGTCGCAACGCTCCCGCCTGCTGCAGTTGACCGATGTCCGCTCCGTACAGTTGCTGTCCCAATTGTCCGAGGCCAGCGGTCTGTCCCGCAAGCTGTCCGTACATCCCGGTCGCCTGCATCTGCCGTCCCTGTTGCATCTCGAACGCCTGTTGCGCCGCCTGTTGCGCCTGCTGGTAGTTCCTCGATCGGTCTTCAAAAATTCTTCTGGATTTAATGTCCTGCAGGTTTCGTCCCGCTTCCGCCCGCTGAATTCCTTCGCGCGCTCCTCCAAAGGCTCCCGCTCCCACCGCTCCCGCCGCAGCTCCCTGCTGCGCCATTTGCGCCTGTCGGTCCATTTCCGCCAAGGCGTCACGGGTGACGTCTTGTTGATACGGATCCATGAAGGCTTGCGCCGATCTTGGATCGTACATTTGCTGCGCTCCTTGAAGTCCGGCGATGCCCGCTCCGAGTGCGCTTGACGCCGCGCCAAGGTAAGGTTGATATCCTCCGATGCCCCCCGCCATTTGCATGGCTTGCTGCTGTTGCGCCGTAAGTCCCGCGACCTGCATTCCCGGAATGTTCTGTGCGACGCCCGCACGTCCGAATTTTCTCAGTTGGAACGCCTCGTCGGATTCACCCGCCTGCTTGACGGCATTCGGATCGCCCATGGTTGCGGACAGCAGTTGCTTGCCTCTTTCCTCTATGTATGGGGCTTGGCGCTGATATTGTGTTAACGTTTCGTCGGCCATTATGCTACTCCTTGTAGTTGATTCATCAGTTGGTACATGCGCCTCGCCCCTTCGCGTCGGCTTCCACCACCTGCGTTCCTGACAGCGTCAGCCGTCATAACGAATTCTCCGTCACTTAACATGGCGGGTACCATGTCGTCCCTCGGACCTCCCGGCCCTGAAATTGCTCCGCTCATACGGGGAAAAGATCCGCCTGCCAGATGCGCTATTCCTCCGTCGGCGTACTTGTCTTCTGTGTATTCTTTTACTGGTTCAAACCTATTTACATTTTCTCTTTTAGTTAAATCACCTGCTGTAATAAACATATTTTTACCTATTTCAGGATTGTATACTTCAACTACTTCTCTCATTTGATCTAATTTTTGTTCATCCGTTGGACCCCATTTTTCTCCAACTCCTCCTCCCAAAAGTTCACGTCTTCTTCTAAAAATAAACGCCCCAATTTCTTCAGAAGACATTGTTTTCATCATTTCTTTTGCCCGTTTGATATCCATTAAACTTACTCGTTCTCCCGGTTCCACTAATACTGTTGCCAGTCTCATTGCCAGTTTATGTTCTTTTTCTTCTTCTGAACTTCTATCTACAAATTCTGCTAATCCTACTTTATCAAATTCATCTTGCAAGCCTGTACTTAATTTTGCTGGTAACGCTCCCGATGCTCCACCTACTGTAGCTCCTGGTGAGAAAATTCCTGTTTCTGTTATTTCATCTGTTCCGGGATGCACGTCGCCACCGTTGTCATAGGCGTTGATGATGCCGCCGTTGGCATAGTCTACTCCCGGTGCGGCGAAGTTGCCACCCCAATGATGTTTCGGCTGTATGTCATACCAGTCATCTGGCATTCCATCACCGTCCTTGTCCTCTTCTCCCATTGCCAAAAGATCAGTGACACCGAATGTTGCTCCTAGCCCAAGAGCTCCTTTTTCACCCCAACCTAAATTCTCCAAGTTCGGGAATCTTCCTGTTTTAAGTAAATCTTGCTTTTCTTTTAATTCTTTCATGAGTTTAGCGTATTTTACTGAGCCTATCTCACCAGCATCATGGAATTGCTTTAACGTCTTCATTTTATATTTATTCTCTGCCCATGCGTCCGATGGTGCGAATAATCCTTTTCCTCCTGCGCGCATTCCAGGGAACCATTTTCCTTCACCGTAAATTGGCGCTTCTCCGAGAATCTTGGACGCTCCATAGCCGTAGAGTCCGCCTTTCAGCGCTCCTGCCATATCACCTTCTCCGTAATATCCTCCAAGAGCTCCGATGCCCGCTGACGCCATAGGTCCAGCACCCATTGCACCCGCAATAACACCCGCATACGGCGCGATCTTCTTAACGGCTTTCTTCGCCTCCTTGAATATTTTTTTGAGAAAGAATTCGGGCTGTCCCGTGACGGGATTGATGGAATTAAGTTCGTTGCCGACGATGTATTGTTGCGGATCGATGCCCATGCCGCGCATCTGCGCGAACAGCATCGCCTTCAGTCTTGGATTTTCATCAAAGACCGCCATAGGCACGACGGTCTCCCCTTCGGCGGCGTGCACGATGTACGCGTCCTCGTACCGCCCTAAGTCGGCGAGCCTGGATACTTCATTTTGAAAACTTGCCAGTCCTCCGTCGGGTAGAATTTCCTGCATGCCTAAACTCATGTTCAGCTTGTTCCTCCAAATATTCCAGGCAACTTGTTCACGCTGACAGATACGTCGCGCACAATGTCCTGTTCTGTTGTATCGGTGGCAGGGTTGTTGACGTCGTCTCTCGCCTCTGTTTCATCGGCGTAGACTTTCCCTGTTTTGGCGTGCTTGACCGTGGTCGTCGTTTCCACGTCTGTTGCCGGAATGGTCGTCTTTCCGGCAATCACGGTAATGTCATCTTTTATAGCCATTTTTAATCCTCCTTGCAATCATTATTATCCTGGGTTCCCTATCTCAAGTATTGAAAAATGGGTGTGAAGCCTGTTGGCCGCCCCCGCCGTGACTTTTATCGCCTCGCTTTCATCCAGGACCTGGGGTCGCAACATTCCTTCAGCGCTTAGGCCAGCCGCCATGGTTCCCTGCTCCATAATAAATCCCGTGCCTCCTGAATCATAAATTTTAACGTAATTAACACCCGTAGCGTTGCTTAAATCATCATTGGAGACCCAAAATTCACTGAGTATGGCCTTCTTGGCCGCCGGAACGGTGTACACCGTCGTCTCGTTGGTGCTGGTGTAGTCATTGCGATAAGCGATGAACTTGTTGTTGACTCCCTGATCCCTCTCCAAAATGGATGCGTGTATCGTCAATCTATCGGCGACAGCCGCGGTGACCTTGAGAATGTCCCCCTCGTTCAGGGTCATGTTTCTGGAAAATGCCTCGGCTTCTGCTCCAGCAGAAACAAAGAAGAGAGAGGTATAGACAGAAAATACGTTCGCACTGGAATCCGTGATTGTCACTGTAAAATATGTATTATTTCCTGAAGTTTCAACCAGCCTGAGACTGTTAACAAAAGCCGTCTTTTCAGACGGAACCGTGTAGACGGTCGTCGCGCTCGTCGTTGACAGGTTCAGTTTTTTCGTTACGTAATTGTGCGCCATTTATTGTCCTATGAAGAACGCGAAGCGTTCCTGCTCCTCGCGGAGCTGCTCCGGCGTGTAGGAAGTGTTGAGAGCCTTGATTGTCTGATCAAGAGCGTCAACCAGTTGGTTGAATGGAGCAGAAGTTACCACTCCCCTGTTTTCATAATAAGATACCATTGTGCCAGCCCATTCACTACTCCATCTAGCGCCCGGATGTATGGGCAGTATGGGTGGATCAATCTTTGACATTTTTACTCCGATTTAGATTCATTTTTAATGTATGTTTTCGCCTTCTCCAGATCCTCGTCCGTCAGCTCCCCCTCCGGCTTGATGATGCGAGCGACTTTTATGAGGGTCTCATTATTATATATGGGATAGTACAGAGTCATCGGTATTTTTTCTATGTCCATTATCCATATCTCCCTCTGTATCCGAATCCGCCGCCGAATCCGCCGTAACCGCCGTAACCGCTGCCGTAACCTCCATAACCACCGAACTGTGGCTGTTTTGGCTGCAGTTGATCGGACAGACTGGCGATGCCTTTTTCCATGCTGTCCAGCCTATTGTTCAAACCTTTAAATTGCTCTCCAAATCCACCCATGGCCTCCTCGACTCCCGTCATCTGTTCGCCGAAACCACCTATCTGCTCTCCGTATCCTCCGAGCGTTTCACCGAATCCTCCGAGTTGCTCCTCGTATCCTCCGAGTTGCTCTCCGTATCCGCCGAGCGTTTCACCGAATCCTCCAAGCTGTTCACCAAATTGATGAAAACCATGTTGTGGTGACTGAATTGGATGACCTCTAGGTGGCCAAAGTCCTTTCGGCCCTCCTCCTCCAAGAATGTCTTGTATGTTTAGTGGTGGCCACCCCCCTTGTGGTGGTGCTTGTCGTATTATGCCAGTATGTTGTGGCTGTTGCCCTCCTTGATATCCTGCGAGTCCCAAAAGTCCCGCTTGTGTCGAAAGTCCCGGTTTACCTCCTCCTTGTTGATTCTGCCAATCCTGTAAAATTCCATATGCTCCCGGTGAAGACATGTCTATTTTCATTACGCCCCCCTCGTTCCGTCAGGTCTCAGCTCAAGTCGAATCGTGCCGTAGCGCCAGTCCTCATCGACCGCGTCGCTTGCAATGCGAACGGCGAGTTGCCGTCCCCTGATCCGTGTGTCCTGTTTTTTCGTGCTTGTGGAAATGGCATACGAACCATGGCTTGTCTGCGTTCCGGACGGGTAAGGCCTCGTCTTGATCGTCACGTCCACGTTCCCCGATTGGTTCTTGAAATCAGGAATGAACCTGCTCATTGACATGAACTGGTCACCGTCGGCGATGTCCATGTCCCCCGACTCCACATACGCCGTTATGGCGCTGCCATCGTCATTCTTGCCGTATTCCTGCTGATAGACGAACGTCCTGCCCGCCGTCACGCCGTACGCCGTCGGGATCGCGGTCGTCGTGTCCGTCGCACTGAATTCCGTCGCGTGCGGATAGTCGTATACTGTCCGGTCCGTCCAGGCGCTTCTTGCCAGGGTGCCGACATGCCAGACACTCTCCAGATAGTTGAATGTCACCTGCTTGTCCATTTGCTTGGAAGTTCCCGAAGGATAGAACCACATCACTTCGCCAAAGTCGGAAAGGGAGGAGCAAAAGACGTCCTCCTGCGCGCTCGGCTCGATGCTGTCAAACACGTGATCCTGCACGGTGCACGGAAGCTTGTTGACAGCTCCGTCGAACATGAAGAATGATTCCTTGCCCATCCAGAAAACCCTGCCTCCGATGTCAACGGCCGAGTTCATGCCCACCGCTCCGCAATTGCTGGCAATGTGCTTGAATCCGAATGTGAAGGGAGGTCCGATGAACTGCATCTGGTAGAGGGATGTGTCCGTGAAAACAAGGACAACGCCCCTGCTTCTGATCGCCGCCATGATCTTGCTTCCCCTCGTCAGACGCTGGGAGCCGGCGGTATTGATCGCGGTTGGCGTCCATGTGTTCGTTGCCTCCTGGTCCGACCACCGGATGAACATGTCATCCTGCGATGCGCTGGTCGCGATCGTCGTCTCCGTTCCAAAGAGAATGACATGACGGTCATCGCCCGAGACAAGCATGATCCTGCTCGCCGTAGGCGCGTTGCTTTGAACGGCCGCCAAATTGCCGCTGAGCCCTGAAGACGTGTCCCACAGGTAAAACCCCCCGTTGAACTTGCACGCGAGGCCGTCCTCGCCCCAGTTGTCCAAACTCCATTTTCCG
>Ga0208790_1000827_pt1 | contig 13955 bp, 31 predicted proteins | sample 10_taG_FD_184083 | JGI IMG/M metagenome (GOLD analysis project Ga0208790, IMG submission 184083) | Marine viral communities from the Subarctic Pacific Ocean - 10_ETSP_OMZ_AT15264 metaG (SPAdes) (version 2) | ecosystem: Environmental > Aquatic > Marine > Oceanic | place: Pacific Ocean | collected... | reverse complement strand
TAAAGTTGCGTATGTGGTACGCAGATATGAGAGGACATCATGGAAAAAAATGGAATTATGAACCGAGTGAATGGTATATGGGGAAACATAAAAGAATCAATAAACAAAAAAAAGGAGAAACTAATGAGTGTTAAACCAGTAAAAAGATATGTAGTAATGAGTAAGTTTAAATCTAGCGATAGGTATATGTTGGATAAACAATTTGTAAACAGACATAGTGCTGACCATTATGCACAGCTAATGGCTGAAGCTAAAGACTATGATGAGATAGAATACTTTTTGTTTGAGCAGTCTCATGCTTATGAAGAAAGTCCAATGGAAGACTTAAAGGATGTTGTCAATGGATGATGTTTATTTAAATAATTTTAGCAAAGACTTACAAGAAGCTATAAGAAAAAAAACTAGAAAGAAATATAAGCATAAGGATGAAATTGAAATGCTAACTAAACAAAAAGAATATCTTCAGAACCAGTTAAGAAAAGCTGGAGAAGAAATAAAAAATTTAAAAGCTGAAGTTAAATATGAAAGAGAACTAAGATTGAAAGGAGCAAAATACCACAATGGGTAGAAACTATAAGTGGTTAGATAAAGATATGTTAACACCAAGACAATTAAAGTTATATAATTATTTAAAAGAATATAAAAAAGAAAATCAATATATGCCAACATATAAAGATATGATGAAGTATATGAATATAAAATCATCACATGGTATTCATCAAATGTTAGGGTACATAGAATGGAAAGGATATATAAAAAAATATCCAGCTATGGCAAGAGCAATAGAAATAATAAAAGAGGTAGCATGAGTAAAGCAAAGGAGAAAAAAATGAAAAAGAAAAAAGAAATAGTAAAGTATAAAAGAAGTAAAACAAAAGATAAATTTAATTCTGTTTATATGTTTCATCATACTAAACATGACTTACATTTATTTATTAATGCACATTATCTAGATGGAGCAATGGAAAAGTTTGACCAATGTAATTTTGGTAATAGAAAAGACTGGAAGATTTTCTTAGAGTGTGGACATCAACCAGCTTAATTAACAGTACAACTTACAAGGGAAAGGAACAAACAATATATGTCTAAACCATTGAAATCATTAGATAATATTTATTTTATTTCAATGTTCTCATGGCAAATGTTTAAATGTATAATAGAGATACTGTCAAAATTAAAGACAGCACTCACAATACGATAAACATTTTATAGGACATATCTATGAGCAATAAATTCTTTTTAAAAAAATCTTGGGTCAATGTAGATGTATGCGTTGAAGATTATTACAACTCAGGCACAACATTGCAACAAGTAAGAGAGAATTTAAAATGGAGTCCTTATTCAAGTATAGTAAGTAGAGATATAAAACTTACTAGACATACTGTAGAAGAAATAAATGAAGAAACATACAAAGATAAAGTCAAGAAATCCAATGGCATATCTTCTAAGGAAAAGACAGTATCAATTAAAGATTGTAAAGAATAAGAAAAAGAAACTCATAGAAAAGTTGTTTGATAAAATGAAATATGATATTGAATAAAGATATCCCATTAGGAATAAACTATAGTCAAGGTGAGGGTTCAGCTATAACACCATGTGTTTTATTACATAGGTGTGTTATAGTCAGAGCAATCATGGATGGACTTGATGTTGACATTCATGCATGGGGTAATGCAAGAAAAAATATAATCAAAGAAGCAATCGCATGGTTCTCCATTCAGGATGACCAATACAAATTAGTTTGTGACTATGCAAACTTAGACCCATCATTTATAATTAAAAAATTCAATCAATTAAAAGAAGCTAACGCAAAGAAATTGTTTAGAAATAAAAATCTAAATAAATTCTTGACGCATTATATTTGTAGCTTTCATGAAGACCCAACAACAAAAAATTATTAATGGCTAAGAATACAAAGTTTGATTTAGATTTAGAGTATGGACAGATAAGAGAAAAGAGAATAGAGAACTTACTTAAAGGTGGAAAGATAGAAGTTAAGACAGAGAGAAGTTGGTGGCGAAAGACTGGCAACATTGCCATTGAGTATGAGTACAGAGACAAACCAAGTGGTATATTTAAAACAGAATCTAAATGGTGGTTTCATGTACTAGAATTAGATGGTAATGAGCATTGTATGTTAGTCTTTAGAGTATCAAGATTAAAAAAAATAGTAAACAAATATAAGAAGACACATACAAAACAGATAGGAGATTACAGAGCAAGTAAGTGTGTTGTAATTCCTATTAAAGAATTATTTACAGAAGGGTGTTATAAAATATAATTATGGGAATGATGGATGGTGGTCCAAACTTTAGAGATGTATGCCATAAGTGTAATAGTAATGAGAATGGTGGTACTATGAAGAGACATAAGGATGATAGAAATAAAAAGATTTGTACTCAATGTTTAAATAAATTAGATAATGAGAGTAATAGAGATGAGTTTAATAAATATGTTTATGCTTCTCAATTAAGAAAAGGATTATTCAATGCTTAGAAATTTAACTTTATTCTTAATATTATTAACTCTTATATTAATTTTAAGTAAGATGCCTACACAATTTCCTATATCTTCAGTAAGTGAAACACTATCAGGAGAAACTGTTAAGACATACCCAATTGAAATAGAATATTTAAGTTCATTATCAGGAGAAACTGTTAAGACATACCCAATTGAAATAGAATATTTAAATTAAATGAATAAGAATGAAGATATAAAAGATGCAATAAGATTATATAAAGAACAAGAGATATGGAAACATATGACAACAAAAGAGTTAGCTGAATATTTAATTCCATGTGTTGCTTTAAATCAGTATCATATATTTAGATATGAAAATACTGGTGTTGCTTATGCTATAACTAACTGGGCATTTTTAAGTGATGTAGCAGTAGAAAAATTTAAAAAGACAGGGATGATAGAAAAATTTGATTGGGATAGTGGTAAGAATGTATGGCATATTGATACCATTAATAATCATAAGGGTAAGATAAATGATATATACAACTGGACTATTTTTAATTTTTTAAAAACCTTACCTGAAGATACAGAAATTAATTGGATAAGATTAACTAAATCAGGTAATGCAATTAAAAGAATAAATAAAATGAAAATAAAAGATGGAGTGCGAAAATTTTCTAATGAGTGAAAAAGAATTACTAAGAGAATATAAAAATTCTATTGCATTATTAACACAAGAAAAAAATGATGCAGTAAAACTGGCTTCGGAAAAAGATGCTAGAATAAAACAATTACTTATTCAAGTTGAGAACTGTAATGGTGATACTCAAATTATGGGTAAGAAAATTGCTGAACTAGAATCTAAATTAAAGAAGAAACAAAAAATCAAAAGAGTAATAGATGAAAAGATAACAGAAATCCTTGAAAACTCTAGCAAATCTGAGGAAAAAAAAGATGATGAAAGTGTTGACAAGGGGGGTGCTGATATGTTACAAGATGTCTATGAGAAATGATAACAATAATAACAAAGGACAAATATGTCTTGGTTAATATATAAAGCTGAAGTAGTTGCCACATATACTTTTATCTATGCACAAAAGTTATGGGGTTTACTACCATTTTAACAATAACAATAAAGGAAAAAACATATGGCGATAATTGAAGGCACAGCATACTGGGCTTCTCTGACACGACCAAACGAAAAGTTTGAACCTATGTGGAGAATTGATTTAGCAGTTGATTCACAATCTGCAGAGGACTTAAAAGGTCAAGGGATTACAGTAGCCGAAACAACTGTTGATGAAAAAACAATACCTAATATAATTAGGTTTAAAAGAAAAGTAAGTAAAGCTAGTGGCGATAAAAATACGCAACCACAATTAGTGGATGCTGATAAGAAACCATTAGAAAAAATAGTCGGTAATGGAAGTAAAGTTAAAGTAATGTATAAACCTTATGAGTGGAACTTTAAAGGTAAAAAAGGAATAGGGTTAGACTTACAAGCTGTCCAAGTATTAGACTTAGTGGAATACATTCCTCAAGAAGACTTTAATGTTGAATCTGGAAATACTTCTAATGGAAGTGTTGACAACATTAAAGAATTTTAGTATAGTAACGCAGTCATAAAAGTTATGACTGTCATTTTTCTACTCCTAGGACTGTCGGCTTGTAGTTGGTCGGCAGTCCTTTTTTATGTATGAAAGAATTTTATTATTTAATAATATTATTTAGTGTCATGATACTTATCTGTTTAATGTTAGGATGGTATAATGATGTACTAATTTTTTAAAGGAATTATATGAGGGTGCAACCAATGAATGAAGAAAATAAAAGTGGATTTGTAAAGTATCATTTACCATGTCCATTATGTAATAGTAGTGATGCAGTATCAGTTAATTCTGATAACTCTGCGTATTGTTTTTCTTGTAGAGAATATATAAAAGAATACAACATGGAACAAGAACCTACTATTATAAATAGAGAACACGAAACGAAACCAATATCAAATCAATCGGACTTTGCAGAAATTGTAGATAGAAATATTAAAATAGATACTTGTAAAAAGTATAGTGTTAGTGTTAAGATTGATAGCATGGGTAATATAACTAATCATTATTATCCTTATCATGATAAACAAGGTGCAAAGATAGCAACTAAAACTAGGTTCACTAAATTAAAAGAGTTTACTATACAAGGTAACACAAAACAATCTGGTTTATTTGGAGAACATTTATTTAATAGAAATAAATTTATAATTATAACTGAGGGAGAATTAGATTGTCTATCAGCTTATCAAATGTTTAAGACAGATAAGTATGAGACACCAGTAGTTAGTATTAAGAATGGAATTACTTCTGCAGTTAAAGATATAAAGAATAGTTTAGAATGGTTAGAAAATAATTTTGATAATGTTGTAATTAATTTTGATAATGATGAACAAGGAATTGATGGAGCATTAAAGGTAGCTGAACTCTTTAGCCCAGGCAAGTGTAAGATAATGTACTTACCAAAAGAATTTAAAGATGCTTCAGATTGTTTAACTAAAAATAAAATACAAGTTTATGTTAAAACATTTTGGGATGCAAAAGTATTTGCACCTGATGGAATTATAAATGCTAATATTTTATTTGATGAGATTGCTAAACCAACAATACAATCTTTTGTTCAATATCCTTTTGAAGGAATTAATAAAATAACATATGGTATAAGACCATCCGAGTTAGTTACATTTACTGCTGGTAGTGGGTTAGGTAAAACTCAAGTGATGAGAGAGATAGTACATCACATGATTAAATCTACTCAAGATAATATTGGTTTGTTAATGTTAGAAGAAACTCCAGTCATAACTTCTAAAGGTTTAATGAGCATTGAAGCTAATCAAAGATTACATTTACCAGATGTTCATGTAGCTAAAGAAGAATTAAAAACTTACTTTGATAAGACAGTAGGTACTGGAAGAGTTTTTATGTTTGACCATTTTGGTTCAAACTCAATTGATAATATAATTTCAAGAGTTAGATTCTTAGCTAAAGGTTTAGATTGTAAGTATATTATTATAGACCATGTTAGTATTATAGTATCAGACCAAAGTCATGGTGATGAGAGAAGAGCATTAGATGAAATCATGACAAGGTTAAGAACTCTTGTTCAAGAGACTGGTGTTGCTATGATGGTTGTGTCTCATTTGAGAAGACCAGATGGCAAAGGACATGAAGAGGGAGCAGCAACATCACTATCACAATTAAGAGGGTCAGCTAGTATAGGACAGCTTAGTGATATGGTAATTGGATTAGAAAGAGATGCACAAAATGATGACCCTGAAATAAGAAACACAACAAAGGTTAGGGTATTAAAGAATAGATTTGCAGGATTAACTGGACCATGTTGTAATCTACAGTACAATCAAGATACTGGTAGATTAGTAGAGGTACAGTCAAGTGACTTTTGATAAAGTAGTATTTGATATTGAAACAACTTTAACTGCAGATAAAATTTGGTGTATAGTTTGTAAACATAATGATACCTTCTATCAATTTAAAGATAATAATTTAAATAGGTTTGAAGAATTTATTAAACAAACTAAAGAAGTAATAGGTCATAATATAATTGGCTTTGATATACCAGTACTAAATAAATTTTTTGGTTATGACTTATTTAAAAATTGTAAGATAACAGATACACTTATCCTATCTAGATTATTAAATCCTATGATAGATGGTGGTCATTCATTAAAAAATTGGGGAATTAAACTTGGTCAAAAGAAAATTGAGTTTGAACAATTTGATTTCTTTAGTGAAGATATGTTAAAGTATTGTAGGAATGATGTTGATTTAACACAAAGGTTATATAAATTTCTTTCCTCAAGAATAAAAGATTTTGGAGATTCAATTAAACTTGAACATAAGGTTGCACAAATAATACAGAGACAACATGAAAGAGGTTTTAAGATTGATGTTGTTAATGCTTATGGATTACAAGCTAAGTTTCAAGAAGACATGAATGAACTTCAGAATCAAGTGAGGGCAACATTTCCTCCATTAAAAATTGAAGAAGTATTTGTACCTAAATCAAATAACAAAGCAAGAGGATATGTAAAGGGAGTACCTTTTACTAAAGTTAAGTATAAAGAATTTAACTTAGGTTCAAGACAACAGATAGGTGATAGACTAATGAGACTTGGTTGGAAACCTAAAAAGAAAACAGATAAGGGTCATGTTATAGTAGATGAAAAAGTTTTATCAACGATAACAAATATACCTGAAGCTAAGTTAATAAATAAATACCTTATGCTACAAAAAAGAATTGCTCAAGTCAGTTCTTGGATTGAAGCTGTTAAGGAAGATGGTAGAGTACATGGCAAAGTAATAACCAATGGTACAATTACAGGGAGAATGTCTCATCAAGCACCCAACATGGCACAGGTTCCTGCTGTGTACTCACCATATGGAAAAGAATGTAGACAGTTATGGGTTGTTGATAAAAAAAATAAATTAGTAGGTGTTGATGCTTCAGGTCTTGAGTTAAGAATGTTAGCACACTACATGAACGATAAGGAATATACAAATGAAATCATTAATGGAGATATACACACAGCAAATCAAATGGCTGCTGGTCTTCGGTCAAGGGATGAAAGCAAGACTTTTATCTATGCCTTCATCTATGGAGCAGGGTCAAAAAAAATCGGAAACATCATTGGAGGTTCGGAAGCAGATGGCAACCGAGTTAAAGAAAAGTTTCTCAGAGCAACACCAAGTCTTAGAAGTCTACGAGAAAAAGTGGATGGAGTTGCTAAGTCTAACAGAAGATGGCTTAAAGGACTTGATGGAAGAAAAATCATCATAAGACACCCTCACGCAGCCCTGAATAGCTTATTACAAGGTGCTGGTAGTTGTGTTATGAAAGTTGCGTTGACTTTACTAGACCAATATGTTATTAATAAACGAATCAAAGCTTATCCTGTAGTAAATGTACATGATGAATTTCAATATGAAGTTGAAGAAGGAAGAGCAGATGAATTTGGAAGACTAGCAGTACAATCAATAAAGGATGCTGGTAGAAAATTAAAATTAAGATGTGAATTAAATGGACAATATAAAATCGGAAACAACTGGGCAGAAACGCATTGATACAGTAGCAACTGATATTAAAAAATTAATTGCTAACATTGCTAATGGTACACCTGCAAAGATAACTGAAGAAAATATGAATCAGTTTCTTAATAATATTAAAGAAGCTATAATTGCATGGAACACACCACCTAAAAAAGAAAAGTATAATGGTGTATTAAGAATGAGTATCTTAGGTAAACCAGCTAGACAATTATGGTATGATAAATATTCTCCTAAAGAAACAAAAGAATATGATGCAAGTAATAATTTAAAATTTTTATATGGACATATCATTGAACATTTATTATTATACTTAACAGAATTAGCTGGACATAAAGTAGAAGATAGACAAATGAAAGTTAAAGTAGATGATGTTAAAGGACATATAGATGCTAAAGTAGATGGAGAAATATGTGATGTTAAGTCTGCTTCACCTTTTAGTTTTAAAAAATTTAAGAATGGTGAGTTAATAAATGATGACCCCTTTGGATACCATGCCCAGCTATCAGGATATGAAACAGCTAATGGAACTAACAAGGGAGGTTTTCTTGTTGCTGATAAATCAAGTGGTGATATATGTTTTTATAAACCAGAAGACTTAGCTAAACCTGATACAAGAAGTTTAATAAAAGATTTAAATACTAAACTTGCTAGTGATACACCTCCTGAAAAATGTTATGAATTAAAGACAGAGAAGAATGGAAACAAAGCTATACCAATTGGTTGTCAATTTTGTATACATAAGTTTGAATGTTATGCAGATGCAAACAAAGGTAAAGGTTTAAGAGTATTTAAATATTCAAATAAGAATGTGTTCTTAGCTGATGTAGTTAAAGAACCTCTTGTAGAAGATATAACAAGGGTTGTAACTTAATATACACGCAGAGGTTCATGGTTAAACCTCTTAACAAAGAAAGGAGAAAATATGTTTAATTTAAAATTAGATATACCAACTTACGCAGAATGGAAAGTTCAAATGGAAAAATTTATGAAAGAACAACCTGAACAAGGCAAAAAATATTATGACCAAGTTCAACAGTTCTGGATGGATTTCTTTAAAGATATGTTTACAATCAAAAAATAAATACTATTTTTTAAAAGGTTTATCTCCTAATATTTTTATATATAAAATATGCTAAAGAATTTGAAGATGGAATTAAAACACAAACATCTGCTAGTTAGAGCAGAAGTTTTAGAACCACCTAAAGATTTAAAGTCTACTAGAAAGTGGATAAGAAATTTAATTAAAGATATTGATATGAAAATATTAGGTGGACCATATGCAAAGTATTGTGAGTCTATAGGTAATAGAGGATTAACTTGCGTTACTATAATAGAAACATCCCATATAACTTTACACTCATGGGATGAAATGAGTCCTGCGTTAGTACAGTTGGATGTTTATAGTTGTAAAGAATTAGATGAGAAGATTGTCTTTGATTATGTTTATAAGTTTCAACCAGTAAGAATGTCTTATAGATATTTTGATAGAGAAAAGAATTTTAAATTAATTAAATTAAAAAAATGAAATGTTTCTATTGTAACGCAGAAGTAAAAAAGAAAAATAATTTAAATAGGTTTGAAGAATTTATTAAACAAACTAATGACAAGCATCAAAGAGAATTAAAAGAAGTTAAAAAAGATAATAAAAGATTAGCATTACAAATTAATGATTTAGAAAAAACGATTAGAAGAATACAAAATGAACACTAAACAAATGAAATCTATAAGAAGAAAAGCTAAAGGTATTTTAGTTGAATGGTTAAAGACTTTGTTAAATAAAGAAGAACAAGCAAAGGTTAATACAAAAAATATATTAACATTACTACCTAACCAAACTCATTACTATCAAGGTGATACCTTTAGACTTCAACCTTGGTCTTATAAATGGGTTGTAAAGAAATTAAAACGCAACTCACAGTTGACAATGGATGATTTAAATGCTATGTTACAACCAACAGAGAAACAATTAAAAAGACAGAAGATGATAGAACAAGGACCACTATAATGCCAAATAAAGATATGTTCAAAGGTATTACTTATGATTCATTAGATAAACAGGTAGATGGAAATCATTATGCTAAAATGAAAATTCAACCTGCTGAATTTATAAATGAAAATAAGTTATTATTTGCAGAGGGCAATGCAATAAAATATATATGTAGACACAAAGTAAAAGGAAAACAAAAAGATATTGAAAAAGCTATTCACTATCTTGAAATGATACTTGAAAGGGATTACTCATGAGTTTATCAGAAGCACAAATAAGACAACTAGAAAAAAGGGCAAGAGGTTTTCGCAGACTTATTGCTGCATTAAATGATTTAAATATGTATGGTATACATGAACAAATAGATAAGATGTTATTTGTTAAGATAGAAAATTTAAAAGAACATTTAAAAAAGAAAATAAAAAGAAACAATGAAAAACTAAATGAAATCTATACTGAAACTATAGATGCTTTAGTTGATGATGATTATCAAAGTGGAGAGATAGGTTATCAAGGTCAACCTATACATAAAGAAGAACCTGTTGGTGAATCTTTTATTAGTAAAAATTATAACGAAATGATAGCTGATGAGTAACCAAGAAGATTTAACTTACGAAAATGAAACTGAAGCACCTAGTCCAATGGTTCAAATCTCTATTAAAGAATATGATAAATTAAAAGAGGAACAATCTTTTATAAAAGATAAATCTTTAATTGCTATAATAGATAAGATAGAAGAATTAATTAGAGCATTAAGAAAACATATTGTAAGAACAGATATATAACTTATGAATAATGTAATAGGGCTAGATGGTAAACCTAAAAAACCTACATCACATAAATATAATATGCGTTTATGTTTAGTAGGTACAGATGATATTGATATACAAAATATTCTAACCTTTGGTATAGCTGATGATGGGTTCTTTATGGTAAAGTCATATAATAATATGACACTACCTACCTTCATGACTAATCCTGCAAGAATACAGAGTGTTGAAATTTATAAGGAAGGTGATAAACCTTTAACTAAATTAAAGAAAGGAAAATCTGATGATGATTTTCTTTTAGACCTCTTAAGGAAAAAGCATGAGACCCAATCCAAAAAGCAGTAAAGCTAAACCTAGAGTTAAAAGAAAAGAAGCTGAACTCATGGGTTTTAAATTGATTATAAATAATCAAGGACAATTCATTACCGAAATAAAAAATTATCCTAATGATAAGATACCATTACATTTTAAAAAAGAAAATGCTGGTGTTATTATTGCTATGTTAAGAGAATGTAAAGCTAATTTTTCTGAGTTGTCTGATGATTTAGAAAAGATTGCAAGAGATGTGTTTCATTCTTAGGTGCCTAATTTTTTTTCTTCCTTTTCAGGAGTACAAAAAAATTTAAAAAACATTTTATGTTCGTTAATAGCTTCTGGTCCTAAGACTTCCATTCTAGATAATGATTCTTCATAACCAGAAATCATACAATCATAAAAATTATCAGAAATAGTATTTGACTTGTAAGGGTCAAGGCATTTACCTGCTACTCCTGAACATAAAATTATAAATAAAAATATCTTCATGTTATTGACAGCTTAAACATTCGTCTGAATCATCAACGACTATTTCTTTTTTATTACATTTACAATCTTCACAAGGACAGACTCCATATAAATCAGAGTGACCTTTAACATTGCAATGACAATTGCAACTACAATCTGTACATTTATCTATCTTCATCAGTCTAATATTAAAGAAGTAATCTTCTTTTCTCCCATATATATCTCAATGTTTGCCTTAGACTTCAGACATTGATAGACAACTCTATCTGTAGTACTCTTATCCTTCATAGCATATCTTTTTGATTTAAGACATTGGCTTAAGCTGTCTTGAATTCTGTGTTCTATAATTTGGTTATCTACAATAAGTAGTAAAGCGAAAACAATCTCTATCATTAGTGCGTTCCCTTTCCATTACGAATTAATTTCTCTACATCTTCACTTAATTTTTTAGTTCTTTCTTTTAAAAAATCTATGTTAACAGCATTATTTCTCATACCCTTAAGTTCTTTTTCTAAATCTTCTAATAAACCTGACATATGCTCCACCAACATGAAAAGTTCTGCTTCCCCACTTGACTGACCTAATTCACCCCTAGGGTATTTGATTCTGAATTCTGTATTTTCAATTAAATCTTTTTCCATTAACTCTAAAGTCGTGCTATGCTTATTAAGGGTTTCCTGTATACCAAAAAATGCATACACCCCAATCCCAACTGCCGAGATAATTCCAAGAAGGTTTTTCATAGGCATAGAAATTGCTGTCTTATCTGACACATCAATTCTATTATTCTTCATCTAATTCCTGGACCTCCACAATAAGCTAAGATGCACATAGCAATTATTAATACACTTGTAAAATAATAATTCATAATTGTACCTCATAAATTAGTTATAATTATATCCTGTTCTTGGTTGATTATCTTCTAAAGCTTCAAATAATTTTATCTATTATAATAGTATTCCTATTAATAATCCTAATATGGCTATCATTATCATTTTTTATAACCTAATCCTTTATCTCTGCTTCCCCATAGCTTTTGCCATGACCAAACATTTAATTTGCTAGACCAATGATAAATAAATAAAACAAAATGTTTCATTATTTTTTAACTAATGAACCACCAAAATATAAACCAATAATAGCTGATACTAAGTTGGTATCTAATGGTGTAATAACTAAACTATTTGAAGATAGTGTTACCCATTTCATTATTTCTTTTTCAGGTAAGAAAAAAAATGCAGGTTTAAATTCTAAATATCCTACAATTACACTTACATCTGGTTGTAATATTGGCATTAGCTTTGGTAATAATACTATTGCAAAAACAGCAGTTAATGCTATAATTCTTCTAGTCCATTGAAATCCTTCATTACCATATTCTCTAGCTTCTTTAAATCCTTTTTGCTGTACATCAGCTCTAGCCAATAACATTTTTTGTTCTGCTTGTTTTGCCTTAATACTTTGAGACCATATACTCATTACTCCACCGAGTACAGTAGACCCTAGCATTGTTATCATTTCAAATGGCATTTATTCTCCTTTGTAACTAGGGAGCTATTAAACTCCCTAGCTCGTTAATGTTATTTTATTTTTATTGTTTTAGCTTTTTTCTCTTCAGGTGAGTCTTGATATAATTTTATATTAAGAATACCATCTTTGAAATCAGCCGAATCTACTTTAACATATTCTGATAAAGTAAATTTTCTAACAACACTTCTTGATGCGATACCTTGATGTATTAAACTATCTTTATCTTTATCTTCTTTCTTAGCTTTGATAGTAAGCACACCATCTTGTAACTCACATTCTATATCAAACTTAGTGAAACCAGCTAATGCCATTTCTATCTGATGCTTTCCTTCACCTACTTTTCTTATGTTGTATGGTGGAAAGTTAGAAGTGTTTATTCTTGAGACCTCATTTAATGAATCAAACATTCTATCAAATCCGATAGAGAAGTTTTTAAATGGGTCAAAGTTTATTAAATCGTATTGTGTCATATTAATCCTTTCGTTAAGCGATTTAAGTTTAGTAATCCCTAATGGGCATTACTCTTTCATACTATAGTATAGTAAGAAATTCGTTAGTTGTCAACAAAGATATTAGCCATTAAATTAGCCAATTTATTAGCTCTTTCTTTTGTTTGACTATGCCATTTTGTTTTTGTCTTTTTACCATCTTTGTAATTCCATAACATTTGATTAGATGCTTCTTTATAATCTTTTCTATTAACAGCTTCAAGCATTTTTTTAAATGTAGGTAAGTTGGTACCACCAATTTGATGTGCCATTTCTACTAATACACCATATGCCACAGGGTCAGTAGTATCTTTATCAATTAATTTATCAACATCTGCTCTAGCTATTTCTAAATCTCTATTAAATATATCTTCAGCTTGTTCTTTAGTTAGGGTAGATAATTTATAACCATAAACCTCTCCTTTTTTTACTTCTTTGTCTGTTAGTTTATGACCATATCCTATTGTTTGATTTCCTCCTTCATGTGAATCATGAATTAAATTTTTATCTTTATAAAATAATTTATCATTTTCATTTATTTTAATTCTAGTTATTACTTCTTCAGGAATTGTATTATTTAATTCTATAGTTGGTAAACTATTCTCTTCTGTCTTTATAGGTTTCTTTTCAGGTACAATAACTTTTTCTTCTTCCATCATAGTAGTTACTTGGTCATTAACTGTATCTACTGGTTCTTCACCAATTAACTCAGATGTATCTATTATATCTCCATTTGATAAACCTAATCTTGCAACTTGTCCACCTACTGAATATTTTTTTAGTTTAGTAATCATAACACCAGATGTACCTATGTTATATTTACTAG
>Ga0208790_1000826_pt1 | contig 13958 bp, 26 predicted proteins | sample 10_taG_FD_184083 | JGI IMG/M metagenome (GOLD analysis project Ga0208790, IMG submission 184083) | Marine viral communities from the Subarctic Pacific Ocean - 10_ETSP_OMZ_AT15264 metaG (SPAdes) (version 2) | ecosystem: Environmental > Aquatic > Marine > Oceanic | place: Pacific Ocean | collected... | reverse complement strand
AAATGTTGTGCATGTTGGTGTAAATGCACCCGGAAGACTAACCACTACTACCCGCTTATTAGCAAATATTTGGTCAGTTGTTAACTCTTTCCAGTCATAGTTGTCGTTAACTTGAACTCGTGTTTTAAATGTGGCTTTAGGTGCCAGCAATTTTCCCATATTTTCCTTTCAATTTAAATTATTAACATACTATCGTATAGTATACAGGAATGGGTTTATCATGTCAATGAAATTATTTACTTTTTTTTAATTTTTAGGTATATCTTGTTTGGTATAGTCGAACTCATAAAACTCCAAATGCCCTTGTCGGGATGGGCTACCATCTGAAGTCATTACTTCTTCTTCTATCATTTCTCCAGCAACTGTTTGGCCTCGTTGTTGGGCTTCAGATGCTTCTTCTTGTTTTTTATGCTCGGGTTGTGTGTATGGCACTTTATATGCAACTGGTTCATGTTCACCTTGATGTACTACCCAATAAAAAACCCAATCAGGCTCTTTAACTGCTGATGATACTAAAATAAACTTTCCAGGCCTAACTTGTTCAGTTGGATAACCAAGCAATCCTTGTATTGTGATGTATGTTGTTACAGTAAGCAACAAGGAAGCAGGAATCAAAATGAACATGTAAATTTTATTTTGCCCTTTTTGGATTAAGTCCCATAATAGTATGGCTAATAATACTATCCATGCTACAATTAAAAAACTAAAAAATGCCATTACCAGCCTCCTCTTTCGTAATCATCTGCCTCTTGATCATTTCCAGTATCATGTTCTGTTTCATAACCCCCTGCAGGACCGTCTTCACTACGTTGTACTTCACCATCTGATGAAATTGTATAAGTGCTTCTAGTACTCTCTTCAACCTGATTAGATTCAGGACCTTGCAAAGTTGGATAATTTGACGGTGGTGGTAAATTACTAATGTTAGTGTCTGAGGTGCTCCCACCGGGTTGTATATTCGCCGCTTGCTTTCCCGCAAATCGCTTTTGTAGTCTGTTTTTAGAAACTACCTCCCCTTTTTCATCAACTACAAACCTAATTACAGTTCGTTCGTCACGATTATTTTTAAGGGTAATAACGTCATTATGTACTTCGCTATACGGATTTATTTTTAATACTTGAACATTAACATCAATAGGACCATCGTTCCTATTTTTTGTTGAGTATAAATGTACGTTGACTATATGTTCACCAGATGAATTGCCTCTAACAGTCATTATTTCACGGTTTAAGTATAATGTTCTTCTTTCACCATTTGCAAGTACAATAGTATCATTTGATCGACCTAAGTCATCTCTATCTAAATGTAACCATCCGGCTTCCTTATTAGGAAATCCTACAATAGTACCCATTGCATCTTGCATCCAAAGATCTACGTCATAATGCGATTTGTCTTCCCATTCCATAATGACCATGAATTCTGCTTTTGCTTTTACGGATGCTTCTTCAGTAATTGGGTTTATCAATATAAACGCAATTATAAACAGAAATGCAAAGCCGATTAATATATTGAATAGTAAATCGGTAAATGCTAATGTACTTTTATAACGTGCCTGGCTATCATGCTTCATGGCGTTGGTTCTCGTTTTCCACATTCATTAATTGAACCTTCAATGTTAATGAACATATCAGACCAACCAATGTTGTATATAATGCGGTACTCATACCTAATGCCATTTGTGTAAGTGACTTTTGGATTGTGCTTGTATTTGCTAAGTCAATGTCTGCAAATGCACCACTAAGCATTAATAGGAACCCTGTTACAGTTCCAATCATACCTAATGCAAGGCATGCTTCAGCAATGAACCAACCTACATCCATGTTTTGACGTGCGTCGTCTAATTGTTTAGTTTTCCATCCTATCCATCCAGATGTTAAAACAAAAAGACCCAATATTAAAAAACTTAACTTTGTCTGATCGGCGTTATATAAGTTATTGTGTAAATCAAAGTATACTGCTACGCCGCCTGCAAGCAACGATAAACAAAATATAAGCCACCACTTTAATAGTGCTTTCATACATGAGATCCCTTACGTTATTGGTTTACTAAAGTGACGTTTAAGGATTCCCTTTTCATCTAATCGTTTCTCGTATTCAGTTATGCTTTTTACAAGTTTTTTATCATAAAGGTAAACAACAAAAAAACAGCCTACCAAAAACAATAACACTAATGCTAACAAGGTTGTTTCAGTCATTTTGCCTCCAACGTGTTGTATTTATTCAAATTTGACTCAAATTCATGTAGTCGTTTCCAAATAGAACGTAACTCTGTAATCGTTGTCCAGTTATGTAAGAACAATGCAAACCCGCCATGTACTTTACTAAAAGCATTTGACACTTGTACCATTACACCTAATGTAATTGCACCGGTAAACAAACTCGGCCCCATAACAAGGTACGGAGCAATGATCATAAATTGATCATAAAAAGTAACCCAACAATCGAAATACCCATAATGCAAATAAAGCCTATGGTAGTTAAATTTGATCCCCAAAAAGAGTTCGGCGAGGGTATCGCTTTGTGCATAATTCGCTTTATCGTCTTCACCTAATACCAAGTCCTTTCGAAATGCGGCTTCCACTCGTTGATTGTTATATTCTAATCCAGGCAGTTTCCATCCAACAAACCAAGAAATAAACAACCCACCCAGGGAAATAATTAATGTTCCCCAAACAAGTGAGCCCTCAATGTCTCGTATAATTGGTAAGTCAACCTTGTCGCTGAATCCATATAGTATTGGAATAAATGCAATTAATGTCATTACTGCTCTAACAACTTGTAGTCCTAATGACTCAATTAATCTTGCCCACCTGTTACAATCTTCTTGTATACGTTGACTTGCACCTTCAATTTCTTCATCTACTGCTCGCCATTGTGGGATGTAATTAAATGTCATTGCTTCACGCCAACGTAAACCATATATACGGGTAAACCATCCAGTAAAAATTGCCAAGGCAATATATGGAAATGCAATTACTGCAAATGAAGGACTACCTTCAAATCCATGTAATACATATTCCAATGATATAAGTTGGTCGTATAATTGGGTGATACCTTCTTGTGGCTTATCAACATAATCTTTTGCATTTTGTAGTAAATTATAAAACCCACCATACCACTCATTAATTGCAACACTCATTTGTACTTGAAACCAAAGTGAAAATATGAGTGCAAATGCACCACCATAGGCCCACTGAGCCCATTCCTTACTCCAATAAAAAGATTTAATCATATCTGATCCTATCTAAATGGTTGGTCGCCGTGTATCCATCCAACTAACACATACCTGGCACCTCTAGTAACTGGTAATATTTTATGTAACAGATATGTAGGAAACATACAAACGCCACCTACGTCATAAAATTCACGATGGAGATCATCTTTTTCTAATTTAAAGTACAACTCTCCACCGTCATACTCGTCTTTACTATTTAAGATAATTGAGTAGGAAATCTTACGTCTACTATACGGTGGCATTGGTCCAATATCAATATGCCAATCATATGTGCCGTCTTGGTCTTCGTCATATTTCATTAGCATTGGCATTTCTAAAAACCCTTGTATGTCAAACTTCCAACCCGGAAAATATTCATTTCCGGTATTTGCTTCCCTAACAAACCCCATGATTCTTTCACATAACCAATCTTGGAATCCGCGATGGGCATTTTCCTCTTCACTTATAACTGTAATGTGTCCTGGATCTTTATTGTTTGTATACTTTATCTGGCTTTGGTCATTTTTTGCAAAATTTCCTCTCCATTTTATATCAAATTCATTTGGTTCTTCACGAGAGGAGGACAATGACTCAGGGGCATAGATCGTTACACGACGTATATCATCGACGATTTTATCATCGCCTCCAATACTACCTTTGGATTCTTTCCAATGTGTCGTGCCAATTGTAATTATTTCTTTACACTCTTCAGGTGTAAAAACTTCAGTTAGATAGATTACACTATCTATTGGGTGAGGGGCAACGCCCTTATTAAATGTATCATCCATTATCTTCTATATAGTTTACGGCGTCTTGATATCCGCCTATGTATTTTCCATCAATGGTTATTTGTGGGACTGTTCGGAGGTTTTTAGCCTGTGACCCACATGCATCTAGCAATTTGTTGTATCCGTCTTCTGTTATTATACTAATTTTTTCTACTTCTATGTCGTTTTGTGTCATGTATTCAACTGCTCGGTCGCACCATGTGCATGTTGGTTTACTAAAAACTAATGCTTTCATTCATTCTCTCCGCTGTCCAAATATTTAGTCAAAATATCGTCTAAAATGAAATCCTTATCTGATATTGGTTTGTTAGTAACATACTCATTGTAGTTTTCTTCGTATAATCTCGTTGCAGTTGATTTATTACGTGATACTAAAGTACGATATTTGCTACCATCAGTTCTTATCAATTTTAGAACTTGTTTTGTATATAATTCAAAATCACCATCAGTATCAAATGTATAATCAATGTCGTCTGCTAATTCAAATCCATATTCGTTCAAGCATTTATACATTCCTGGAAACCCAAAATTTAAAAACATTTTGCCACTTAATAATGGTAAAAAAGTTTTTTCTGTAATTTGAGTAAATTGCTTTAGTTGACGTGAGCTACCTGATTCAACATTAATATCATAATCACTATCAAACCATTCAGTTGGGCGTTGACGTTTGACATCATACCAACTATTAACATTTTGTTCTGACTCTAATTTTAATCCTCTATTCCAATCACTTATATACCCTTGGTCTTTATGTAGTAACAGTAAGTCTACAAGTTGGGTTCTTATAGGGCTTTTCGCCCCATTTAGAGAGCAAAATCGCCGTTCTTTTGTTATAAATGTCTCATAATTTACTGTTTGTCTACCATACATCCAGTATAACGGATATCGTTTAAGTGGCACATTTATACAATATTCTTCTGGCACTACTGCATCAGATGTGTATATACATTCACAGTTTTTTAATAATGATAAATCAACTTGGTTTCTATCATAAACATCAGCAATAGTTTCAGCAAGTAAGTTAACACGTTTGTTTAGATTAAAAAAATGTAAAAGCATTTTCTTATCACCAACAAATTTTTTATATAACCCTCCACTGGTTACCATTGAAACCCTGATACTTGTAATGTGTACTTGTTTTCTAATCCGACGTTTGCACCTAAATGTTGAACCGTACCATCCCACATTATTCCATCGCCTGCTTTCCAATCATTTTCATTACGCCATGTATCGTCATCCAAATAATTTATAACATGGCCAAATTTCCAATTTTCCATGAACATGTTAGCACGAACTTTTGTTCGCTTATCATCAGGATACTCGTTATTAATTTTAAAAAACATATCACGATGAACTGGAATAATGTTTCCAGGTTCTTGCATTATTGAACTTATTGTAATAATATCCATTTCTAATAACTTACCCAACTCTGTATAATCTATTGGACCATTATCCCACCACAGTTGATGTATTGTTGTATTATCTTTGATGTAAGTGTTTGGAAATCCGCCATATTGGTCATGGATATCTTTTGCTTCATGTACTTGATGGAAAAGACAAGTTCCTGAATGCGAACTATAATCAGCATCCAATATCTTTTTAAAATCATAATTAATGTGTATGTGTTTTATCATAATCTATACATATCCTTTCATTGTTTTCAAAACCAAATAAAATGTTATTACATTCATCCAAGTTATTTTCTTTACAGTATTTGGAATATACTTCACTATACGTATTCCAATTATAATCTATACTATAGTTTTTAATCAAATTATTTGCAATTCCAATATCAAGTCTAGCATACATTCCTAAACTATTAGTTGCATCAATGCCATCGTCAATATTTTCTTTTTGCATTCTAACACCAATACGCAAATGTTCTGCTCCATGACAAAGTTTAGACAAACTAAATGCTAATGTTTCAATACACCTATGTTCTGTTAAGTCAATGTTTACATTTTTAGCAATAGGCAAATGAGAAAAATCTAATAAGACAGGTACATTTAACTTATTACAGTTATACAATAAATTAAACAAACCTTCATGTTGAGTTCCTTGTCTTGTATACGGAACACTTATTATAACTGCATCACCACAATTAAGTACTTCATCTTCAAGAAATGAATATTCTAAACCATGTTTACAAACTGCTTTATGATACATGTACTCACCTTCTAAAAAACGAAAGCGTTTTTTGTGGTGTCTAAGATAAAAGTGATCAAATATTTGAACTGATCCACTAGTTATGGAAGTAGAATTAAAGGTGTCTAGTCCAGCAATAGTGTTTAACTTAGATGATGCAATCCATTTGCGGAAGTTATACTTAAACATTTTAGGTATATGCTCGTCATGCAAATATGGTTTTAGCATATCCGGGCAAACCCATTTTAAGTTTTTATGTCTTATTGGCTTTGGACTTTTCATTGTTACGAATATACATCATTTAATTGCCTACTAACTCTGATAAATGTTGTTGTTTTAGGCAAGTCTTTTATTTCTTTAGCACCAGCATACGTACAAGCACTTCTTAATCCGCCAAGTATTTCTTGAACTGTATCGTTAACAGTTCCTTTATGATCTACTTGAACTAATTTACCTTCAGATGCGGCATGTTTTCTCTTTTCACCATAATATTTTACTTGTGCTTCTTCTGAAGACATACCATAAAATTCCATTTTAGCAGTTTTCATTGCACCTTTTTTAGCAATGAATTCTCCTTTGCATTCATCATGACCCGCCAACATGCCTCCTAACATTACAAAGTCTGCACCAGCACCAAAGCTCTTTGCTATATCTCCCACTACTGTGCATCCTCCGTCTGTGATAATATGACCGCTTAATCCATGAGCCGCATCCGCACACTCTATTGTTGCTGACAGTTGTGGATACCCGACGCCGGTCATTTTTCTTGTTGTGCAAACGCTTCCAGGGCCGATTCCAATTTTGACTACGTCGGCTCCTACTAATAGCATTTGTTCCGTTGCTTCTGGTGTACATACATTACCTGCTATGATTATAGATTTTTCATGCTTTTTACGAGCATGTTCAACATAATTATAAAACCGTTCTGTATATCCATTTGCTACATCAATACAAAGCCACTTTGGACTATCAAAGTCTAAATCATCTTCAAGTCCAATAGTTCTCATCAAATAATGTAAGCCTGTGTGATCTGGAAATTCCTCAAACTTACATAATGCAGTAAGCATTTGATATTTGCTTATTGCGTTTGCCATTTGTATAGTACCAGTATGATCCATATTACTTGCAATAATAGGAATACCTTCCCATGTTTCGTCAGTCCATTTAAATTTGAACTTACGAGTCAATACTGCTTCCTTACGAGAAACAAGGGTCGATCTTTTAGGACGGATTAATACATCTGAAAAATCTAACTTTACTTCATCTTCAATCCTCATCAATAATCTCGGCTTTTAGTGGTCCAATAAATGACACTTCACATTCGTCAACATCACCATAATCTCTCATAAAATCATCCATGTCGTAATCATCAACTTCTTCACCTATTTCAAAATCATAATCTTGATCATCACCACAGCCATCTGAGAAACTCCAATCTTCTCTATCGTATTGGGTTGCATCCCACTCATCACTATTTTCCCAATCCATTTCTTCAAAATCTTCTTTGGGCATATTAACAGTAATTTCTCCCCACCGATATACATCAGATTTGGTCATTGTTAATCTATCAGGAAGATCTTTATATTCATCTTCCGTGAACCCTATTTCAATTAATTTGTCTTTAGAGTCTTCTTTATCACAGAACCAATACTCAGTTTCTACTACACATTTCTTGTTTGTTGTTTCTACTGTTACTAACATATTTGCCTTTTTAGTTTAAAATAATCCATAACTTTGCCAAGTATCCAACACATAGTATGTTGTATAAAGTGTTATTGAATAGAAAAATATCCATCCTAGTGTCATTTTTTCTCTTTAGTTTGAAATTCTTCCAATATTTCCATTAATCGTTTAACCTGTTCTGGAGTTAATTTCCTTAACAATCCAATATGGGCGCCATCAAATCCCATTTTATAAAGCTCACCATGACCAATACCTTGATCTCTCATTTAAACCTTCTTGTATACTCAGTAACTGCTTTGTAGTTTTTTTGCACTTCAGTTAACTTGTCACCATCTCTAAATGACTGTTTGTCTAATTGTCGTTTAGGATCTCCGTGCGGCCATATACGCCAACTATCGTTGTCAATTACATCTGCTATAACAATTTCATAATCGTTTGTAATGCCTACCTCAATTTTCATATCAATTAAACTTACATCAAACTCTTTCCATGCTTTTTCTAATACTTCAAAAGCAGGTATCATTAATGTGTTTTTAATATAATATAATGTCGCTGGATCTACTACGGGTTTAATATCCATTAACGGTTGCATTTCATGTTTGGGTTGTTTGGGTGGATATAGCAACCACATATCCCACCGTCCTGTGTCTATTAATGGATCTGTATATACTGTTTCGGTCCATTTTCCATCTCGCAAATATAATTCCCGTGCCTTATTCTCTGACATCTGTTCTTTACCAACTATTGCATCTTTATGGAAAAATTCTATTACTAAAGGATTAAAAATTTCTGCTGATGTTTTTTCTGGATGTCGTTTAATATAACTGCCGTGTGGTTGTCTACGTATAACACATTCAATAGGAATCATTTTGCATTTTTTTGCAATAAATGATGTGCTACCATTTCTTACTTCATATGCAACTGGTATGTTGTGTTGTTTTAAATGAAAAAATACTGCACAAGTTTGGGCAGTTTTGTCTTCCGCAACTGGAAGGTCTGCTTGTATTGCCGCATCGTTTGCGGTTAATGAATCTTTGGTTGTAATTCGTACTAGATTAGGATCTGCTACTGGTTCGACCAGTTTAGTTTTACCTTCTATCGTCGTCAATTTTTTCCTTTAATAACTGCCATCAGTTTTAATTTTTGCATGATATCCTTTAGCACACATTCTTTTTGCGAACTCGGCCGCCTCTTCTTTTTTATCAAAAAATCTTCTACTAATGGTTGATGGATCTGGTTCGACCCATGTTGTTTGCTCTGTGATTGGTCTTATAAAATATTCAACCCAAGTGTTCATCATGCTTCCCCTTTTCGGTGTTTGTATGTTCTCCCAATACCAACATCACCCCGTGCATAAATCCCTTCGTTACCATCAAATGGAATGTATTCCTCAACTTGCATTTCATCTATATGCATATACTTTTCTATCATCAAATCTGCTTCTTCTTTGGTATTATGAATACTTACTCGATGATTGTTTTTCTTATCAATTATTGCCCATTGTTTCTTCATTTTTGATCTCGTCCCAAAAGATACCAAAACTAAATCTAAATTTTGGACCATTTTTGTATGGTGGCTTTAAATGATGAACTAATTGTCCATCGTGTATTACTACTTGTCCTGGTGTATATTGAACTACTTTTTCTATAGTACTTCCTGAAGCGTCATAATAAAATAACTCTCCGCCCCACTCAGGTCTCCATTCTAAATTTGCATGATACACCATTGCTTTTTTTGAATTATGACTATGTCTATATGTAATATCAGCAATGGAAACACAATTAGCAACGGCACGTGATATTGAACATTTATCAAGACCATTTTCAAGCCAAGCAGGTGAATTTTTAACACAATCTAAAAATGGAGGTAAAATATCGTCTATGACCATTTCGTCATTTATTGTTTGTATGAAGTCATGGAAATAATACTTGGCATCTGCATCCGCATCATACCAACCTTTATCACTCCATCCAATTTTCCAAGTTGTGTCGTACAAAAAATCTATAATTTCTTGTGCTAACGCAAATGGTACTAGATTGTGATAGACGTTTATATTATCTAAATTGTAATCTACTTTCATGTTTTCCCCAAAGGGTTTACTCATCATAGTCTACCATTAATTTTACGTTCACAATAATCTAAAGGCATTCCCCCACCGCAGTTTTGCCATGTGGGTTTTTTAGTACACATGCCTTTGATGTATGTACATTTAAAGTGTGTTCGTTTATATCGTTCTCGTTGTTTTATAGTGTTTATGGAAATGAACAGGCCATAGAACAGTATGCATAGGCAGACCAATCCGATTATCCATTTTAATATTCCCATAAATCACCTCACAACCACAACGATGGGTCATACTTGCATCCCCTGCATTTTCTCTGTATCCATGCTTCTTTAACAGGATTATATTTTTCAGTTTTTGATTTCCCATTTCGTAACCACGGATATAACTCGTAACTATAATTTACGTTGTTACTGCTACACCCTAATATTAATAAACATAACATTAGAAGCAAGTATTTCAATGTATAGATCCGCCAGGACTTGGGAATGGATTAGCATCTAATTGTTTTAGATTATGTTCTCTATCTAAAAATTTCCATTCTATTTTAACTGGCTTCCACACTTGCATCGCACTAAACACTATTTGTGGATCTAATGGACCACATGTATAAACGTCAAGTTGTAATAATGCAGGATCAACTTCATCCCATATGTGCATTGCTAAATGACTTGTTTCAATTATTGCAACACATGTTACGCCTTTGTTTCCTTCTTTAGTCACATATTCAGCATACGGACCTTTTAAAAGTTTCATTCCTATATTTTCGATCAACTCCATCATCCAAATTTTGGACTTGAGTTTATCTTTAGGCGGTTCAGAAACTTCCGCCCGTACTATCAGATGTTTGTGTTGAACGTCTTCTGCCACTATGCACCTCCGGTAAAACATTAAACGCTATTGCAACTCTTGGTTTGTCTGAAGGGTTTGGAATAGTACCATGCATTATATAACTATAAAACAGAGTTAATTCCCCTTCATTAGTATTTAAATATTCCAAGTTATTTGCCTTGTCTTTAATGTAAAAACTCTTATCATTTCCGTCAGGTAGTGATACATAATACGCTCCACTTAAAACTGGATATCCGGACTTATGTAAATTTTCGTATTGTTCTAGTTCTTCTTGTATTGGTAAATGCTGGTGGTCTTTGACATAATCGCCTTGATTATAGACCATCATCCAACAATTAAATTCTAATGGCACTGGTTGGTTAGGTGCAGTAAACAAATGATAACTTTGAGTTACTGCTTCAATTAAATCCTTACGCCATGGTCGTTCTATTGGGAGGGTTTTAAAATATTTGCTATGCCAACCACCGACATTGCTCACAGCAATGCCATTAGGGTCAATGTGCTTACAATAAGCAAGTACCCTGTTCCTTATGTCATCGTTTTGAGAATGTAACTTCTCATGGTAAAATGTTTTGTGGCTGATAGGAAGCATTATATATATTTTGGAACTTCATCACTAACTCCGATAACGCTTTTGGATTCGACAACAATAATAACATCTTCGCCTGTACCATCTTTATTTGGTTTTACATATTCTCTTGACCAGCGACCATGCTCTACTAAAACATAATCACCTTCTTTAACATCCTTTTCTTCTGGATGTACTGCAAGAGCTTTAAACCATCGTGGCTTCATACCCGATTCTGTTTTATTGTCTGCTAATAATATTACACCTGCTTTTGTTACTGATTCTTTTCTAGGGTCCTCCAAAAGTTGGGCCGTGATTTTCCCCCTTAATGGTGTTATTTTCATTTTGCCTTTATTTGTTTTTTAGATCAACTTCTATAACTTCGATTGAGCCATCAGTGTAAGTTGTTTCATCAATCAACTTACCATCGCCTCTCTTAATTCGCTGACGTTTAGCAACTTCCTTATTTGGCCGTTTTGCTTCTTCGTCATAATACATTTTTGTAATTTCTTCTTTGGTTACTTCAATAAGTCCGCCTGGACCTAATACATCACCTCTTGCGTTAACATTTAGGTTACCAACAGCGACAACTTTTTCATTATTGGCTATTAAAGTATTCATGTCAATGTTTTTACCACGCATTGTCTTCGCTGATTTATTGGCCATTTATCCTCACTTAAAAAATTCCTTGATATCAAGATTATATTTAATACTGTCTACTTGATGTACGTCTAATAAAAATAAAATGTAGCAAGAGCAACTACTACCTCTACCAACACCAATCATTAAATTATTCTTGTTTACTGTATCCATAAAATACTTTAAAAATTTTAACAAGTCTAATAGTTCTCGCTCTTCAAATAATTGGTATTCTAATTTAACTCTATCTCTTTCCTCATCTGTTTTGCATTTGTTAATCAAATATTCATAAACATCAAAGTACTTGTATTCATCTGATATGAACCAATCTGTTCTGGGTTCATTATTATTTAACTCCCAATTATGTAGTGATGTGAACTTTTTTATATTTTCATCATCCGTTACACAATATCGGTTTGTCTCTTTGTCTGCGTAAAGCAACTCTATAACACTATTTTCGTCAACTTGTATCATTCTCCAATTCGCCAATCGTTAAAACATTGTCATCTTTTTTTGGTTCTTCACCTTCTTCAAGTTCTTCAGGTGGTTCAGTCATTGTTTTTTCCACTATTAATTGTTCAAGTTGTGATATAATAGTTTGTACTTGTGGCTGTAACGCAGGACTAGATGCACGAAGTTTGTTATACAATTCGATTTTTTTCTCTAGCATTTCTTCTAAATTAAGATCACTAAAGTCAATAAATGGATTAAAAGTTTGCATAATAAGTTATATAGGACAAACGCCGTCTGGCCTCACATTTTCCGCACCAAGTAACATAGCGTCTTTTGCAATTTCTATTAAGTCTTGATAATCATTTGAATTGAATTCATCTTTTCCAGGTCTGCCTGAAAAAATAGACTGGGTTTTAGAATTTGGAAGTGCAGATAAATGCTCGTCTCCATACCAAATATCTCTTATATAAAAAGTATGTTCAAATCGTACCATTCTAAAAAACAGTTTAGTTGAGTTGAACACTTCATCTAATTGGAAATCATAATCAAAAAATTTACCTTGACTGTACCTTGCCCAACACAAATAATTGTCAGGCACTAAATCTTCTAAATCAAACTCCTTATGTATTTCTGTAGAATCCTCATTTACAAAATCTAGCATGTTACATTCTAGTATTGTTTCATCACTATCTACATTAGATACTTTTATAACACAATCTTCCATATCAACTGCATCGTGTATATGAAATAGCGGAGTGTTAATTCTATAATAGCATGTATTCTGTACGTCTAGAACTTCTACTGCTAACTGTTCTTTTGATAACTTCTTGGCGTATGCATATTGTTCACCATTTAACTTGTAAACTAAAACTTCACCGCCCTTACCAAGTAATTGTATATTATAAATCGCCATCTTTTCTATTTTCGGAAAACCAACCATCAAATTTACCACCAGGGTATCTTGATTTTAGTTTTTCTATATTCATCATCATTACTTCTTCTGGGTCAATATTTAATGCCATACATCCCTGCACCCAGTACCAAAGTACATCCCCAAGTTCACGTTTCATGTGATATTCTGATTCTTGATTGCATGGTTTTTCTTGGAATAGCGTCTTTTTAACTATTTCTGCAAATTCGCCGCCTTCAGAGGCTAAGCCAATTGCTGATGTTAATAAACGAGCAAAGTTCACATTGTCTTCCATGTGGCCATTACCCATTTCTAATTCTGCTAGTCTATGTAATAGAGATGTATACTGTTTGCTTGGGTCACTTGTTACAGAGTCTACAAACTCTGCATATTCAGATAATTTAATTTGTTTCTTATTCATCTTTCATCTATTGTAACACTTTCTACAACAATAGTCAACGTAACCAGACTGGCTTATCATCTACAAATCCCTTATCAGGCATAAATGATGTCTTACACCCACATGTTGCTTTGGCTTTTGGATTATCAAATTTAAATCCATGGTCCATTAAATCATCGGACCAATCAATCTCAAGACCTGAAATCCATAGTAAACTCTTTTTGTCGCAAAGTATATTTACGC
>Ga0208790_1000825_pt1 | contig 13991 bp, 31 predicted proteins | sample 10_taG_FD_184083 | JGI IMG/M metagenome (GOLD analysis project Ga0208790, IMG submission 184083) | Marine viral communities from the Subarctic Pacific Ocean - 10_ETSP_OMZ_AT15264 metaG (SPAdes) (version 2) | ecosystem: Environmental > Aquatic > Marine > Oceanic | place: Pacific Ocean | collected... | reverse complement strand
GGAACTTTTTCAACACATCGGCATATAAGGGGTATGAGAAACAAAATAAAAATAAAGGGAGTAGCATCTAGTCACGTGGATATGGGATGTGAAAAAGGTCAGACCTCTCCCTTTCTTATCGATAAACAAGAGGAAAATAAATTATGAAAAATGAAAGAAAATGCGAGATATGCAGAAAGCATAAAGTTGACAAGAAAGACTATCGTTTCATTGATTCCTGTGGGCTACAGGGTAAGGTAATAGTCTGTCATTGGTGCTTTGGATTGGGCGATGTAGCCATATCTGAAATAATGAGAGATGAATTAGACCCTGAAGACTTTTATGAGGAGGAAATAGAATGAAGAGTAACCAAATAGAGCAGGACATTGAAAACATGAAACATGATATGCTGAAGATGATGGATAAGATTGACATTATAGAACAATCACTTATCAATCTGAAATGGCTCTTGAAAGACATGAAAAAGAAAAGGAGTACTAAATGAATAATCAATTTTGGTGGGAATCGGACTTTTTTGTCAGTTTCCTGCATTGGATGGCAAACGAGAAAGATGGCTTTTCTGATGCACATGAGATAATTTATGTGGTGGAAAAACCGTGGAAATACAAAAATGAATGGATGGAATTCAATAAAGAGGTACTCGAGGAAGAATCTGATTGTCCTTATGATGAACCACTCCACAATCACCATGACGGTTGCCCTTCCTGTTATACAGCACACCCAGAGGTGAAGGCATGATAATAGAACTGGCAACATATATAATGTGGTCATTGATGCTCGTATTTACGCTCTGGATGATTACAGTAGTGGCTAAAGATGCTAACTATAAAAGCGGTTACCGTGATGGCTACCGGGATGGAATAGACCTGAAGGCAACATCTTTTTTGAAAGATGCGAATGGTAAACAAAAAGGTAAAGGTAAAGGTAAATGGAAGACAAGACAGTAAGCCTAATCATACTGGCTATACTGGTAGTCTGGGAAAGAACATGCAGTTATCTGCTAAATAAAAAAGGAAAAATAATGGACATAAATATAGTAAGCAAATCAGCAATATTATGGCTTGAACACTTTGCCTTGATTACAGGCGGTTTCATAGCCGGAGCTTTCGCATTCTATTTCAGGAGTAAACACTATCTAAAAACAAGGCTCTTTACAAAGGACGAGGTTAAAGAGATAGTTGATATGGCGATTGGTGAAGAGTTGCGAAATGTAAAAAGGAGCAAATAATGAAGTTCAGTGTTTGCTGTATAACAAGGATAGCGCTTGTGCTGATAGCAACAGCATTAGCGCTATGGGTTAAAGATGTGCGGGAGGTTGAATTTGCTCCTGACCTGCTAGATACTACAGAAGAAGAGGTTGCAGATACAGGTGGAAACTATATTTTACCACACAGTAACGGTGAATTATTTACCGTTCCATATGAACAGTATCCTACACCAATAGAGGCTTTTGAATATGCCAGAGAAACACTCGGGGATAGTGCTTCAAATGGATATAAACAATGGTATGGCTTCAAATGGATATAGACAATGGTATGTGTGGCGTGGCGGAATGTTCCACACTGAAGACAGGGAGACGCAATAATATGTTAGAAGCAATTGTAATGACAATAGGAACCATTGTATTCGGCGTTATAATGGTATTCGCAACACTGTTTTCGGTTGTATCAATATTAGTGTTCTATGATAGGTATTCAGCAAAGAAAATGGGGAAACGGCGTAAATGAAGGTAAGTAATTGTTGCGGTGCAAGATTCCGCTACCCAGATTATCCCGATAACGATACGTGCAGTGCCTGTAAAGAACATGCCGATGCTGTCGAAGAGGAAGAACCTAAAAAGGTTAAAGTTCCCGATATTCATCGGCGTGGCTATCTAATTAAAAAGGGGAGACAAAATGGATAAAGAAAAATGCGTTGTATGCGGGGATGATTTCGATGAATACAGCGGTGACACTACAGAACAGACGTGTTTGACCTGCATATTAAAACGTGATGACCCGGAATGTTTAAAAATGGCTAACGAACCTGACGACTATGTAAGCCCTATAAAAGAACGTATTGCTGAAGTCAACCCGGATGCTTTATTTGCCGATGGGTTAGATGGTGCTATATTAGGAATCGTAGAGCGTTTCGCAATGCCCCCAGTAGCATTATATGACCGGACTAAATGTGTTGAGATACTAATGAAGCAGGACATGACGTTTGAAGAGGCTGAAGAGTTCTTTGAATATAATGTTACGGGTTCATGGGTTGGCGATGGAACGCCATGTTTTGCAATTTTGATTAAAGATAATTTCTCGTCGTGAAAAAAATAAATGGGAACTTTTTGAAACCCGGTGCGTATAAGAGATATGAATCGCAAACAAAATGAAAGGAGATTCTAATGAATACTGTAAGTGGAATAAATCCAAAAACAAACAAAAAAGAAACCTATCAATTTAAGAATGACAATGATGGATTTTGGAAAGCACAAGATAAACTACAGGAACTCGAAAAACTGGGCTACAAGAAAGCCGAACATACTGGAGAAACATTGTTAAGCAGTTTGTTAAAATTATGAAAAAAGAAAGGAAATCAAAATGAGTAAAACGCTTGATAGGATAGTAAAAAACGACCATCGGGTAAAGGAATACTGGACAGAAGAAAACAATGGATATTGGGTGGTGTTAGAAGATGGGTATGAATGGTGCGACTGTGGGCAGATACACGAAGACACGGTTAAAGAAGTGTTGCAACAGTTATCCTGCATCCAAAAAATAAATAACAAATAACCGAAAGAAAATCATAATGAAAAAATACAAAGTTAAAGTGAGGATAAATCAAACTGAATATTATGAGGTTGAGGCACAATCAGAACAAGAGGCTTTGGATGATTACATAGCTGGGGAATATTTATTTACCAAGTTTCATGGGGATGACGTAGAGGTAATGGAAGAAATAGCAGAAAGGAAATCATAATGAACACCATAAGCCGTGATACTTATTACAAAATGCGAACAGCGATGTGGAAGGTTCCTGAATTAGAATATGCCTGTCTTTGTGTAATGGAATCCTTTGATGATGAAGACTATGATGAAGAGTTAGACGATGTTGTAGAATCCGCATACGGGTACAGCGATGACTCTGCTCAGATATTAATTAAAGAAGCCGAATATGTTTTGAATACATTTTATGAAGAAGGACACGTAAGAAATGAATGGCAAGAATTAGGCACTCTGGCAGAAAGTAAAGGGTGCCTAAAAGAAATCCGAGCCATTAGACGATGGCTCAAAAAATGGAAACCAATAGCAGAAGGTAAATCATAATGACTACTAAAGAAATGATAACAGATTATGAGCAAAAGATACTGGATAAATGCGGATTTGATAAAGACAAGTTAACAGATGAACAGATTGAAATTATTCTGCAACCCGATTGGGGCCCGGAGAATTTCTACCAAGATGGGGAGATTAGCCATGATGAGGCAAAAAGGCTGTGGGTACATGAACTACGGGCGCTTGGGGTTTATAATAAAAAACTTGTTAAGTACATGTTGGAATAAAAATAATTGGAACCAAACATAAACAACGGAGTAGTATAACACAATGAAGGATACACACAAATTGGATACATCGATATTACAGTCAAGCACAGTCGGTGAATTGATGATGCTGATTAAGGGATTGATGTCGATTTCAAAAACGAATACTAAAATGTGTAAGGCATTGCATAGCAGAAGGTAAATCAAAATGAAGGATGCACACAAATTGGATACATCGATATTACAGTCAAGCACAGTCGGTGAATTGATGATGCTGATTAAGGGATTGATGTCGATTTCAAAGACGAATACTAAAATGTGTAAGGCATTGCTCGGCTATGCACAACGAGTTATTACATTGCATGAGAGAGCAATGAATAACATGAGCCCGGTAACAAAAAATATTATTAAAAAGAAAACGATTTATAGAGATGTTATTAAATAAAAATATAGATAATTTCGGTTCGGACGGGTGGTCTGCAGGGTTTCTACTTCTTTCTTTCCCTGTTGTGAAGTACTGCCCGTCCATATTTATTTACCCGTCGTCAAAAGCGGGGGAAACCGGGTACAGAAAGCTAACCCTGAAACTAAAGGAGTGCCGGTATGTACCCGGTAAAATATTATGATAATGAAAGCTGGGGAAAAGATAAAACTAATACACCAACTGATAAGCGAAGTTTATCACATGGCACGTACAGAAAAAGATACAGTAGTGATTGAAAGACTGGAACAGGTGGGGGTAATTATTAAAGACTTAATCAGGTTAATAAAGAAGGAGGGCAGTAATGGAAGTATACTTCGAAGATAGTGACTACGACATACCCGAGATAGAAGAGGAAATAGTGCTTGTACTGGCAAACTTTGGGAGTGTTGATTTACAAGACCCGGGAGGTCGGCGCAAATTGGCACGGGCACTACATCATAAACTATTTATAAAAAATTACATAAGCAGAGAGGTAATGTATGAAGAAGAAGGATAGAAAGCATAACTATTGCATCCAATGCGGGGGAACCTTAAAAACCGCGTGTGATGAATATTATAATAATCAGGAACGAAAAACAACACGGTACTGGTATGCTATATGCCCCGCCTGCAAACTTACACATGATGCTGGCGACATTTATGATTCAAGCCGTTTATAATGGGCGGAATAATAACATTGGGTACTGGTGTTTGTTTAAGAGCGGACAGAAAGGGAGAAATTGGAAATAAAAATAAGTGCGGTAGCGTTGATTGAAAAAATAGAAAATGAAATTAAAATCTTACGCAATCAAAACAAAGAACTGGGGAGAAAAGATATGAATGATGCCTATGCTAAAAATACAATGTGTTTAGTGGGGATGTATCGGGCACTGGATATTATTAATGATTTACGATGTGATGCAATTTACGAGGACATGGATAATTATATTGAAAAACATCAAAAGAAAACTGTAGATTCTGATACTGTATAATCTACATAAGGAGAGCATATGATTAATGTCAAAGAAGTATATGACAACTATATATTAGACAAGCGCGACGAGAACTTTTCTAACCGCTATGAAGGTAATGAAGCATGGTACCACGGCTCTGGGACGGGCATGTGCATGCGTAAGCATTACTTTCAATCAGTGCACCAAATCCCGCCAACTGAAAAAGATAGCGATACAATGCGCCTTTTTAGGCTCGGTGATTTGGTTCACGGTGATATTCAGACAGCTGTTAAACTGGATGCTGAAAAAAACGGGTATGAAGTGTATATCGAAGAGGAGGTACAGATACCAACATTGAATGTACGTAGTTTTATAGACCTCATGACTGTAAAGGATGGTATTATATATGATATAAAAACATGTAATGATTGGAAGTGGAAAAGTATGTTCGGTAAATATGGTGACGGAAAACCTTCAAACAATTATGCCCTGCAACTTGGGACTTATGGACTTTACTATAAAGAACAGGGGCACGAAATAAAAGGGTTGACACTTGCATTCTACAATAAAAATAATTCACATATGCAGGAACTAAACGTAGACTTAAGCTTTATACAAAGAGCGAAGGATTATTGGTTGAAGGTAGAAGAACTTTTTAAAGAAGGTATTCCGCCAATAATATATGGTATCGCACCTGTTGAAAAATGGGAGTGTAATAAAAAATATTGTTCCTTCTTTGAAGCCTGTGGTGGCGGAATGGAATTTCCAAAAGCAACAAAGTGGGACATAACAGATGATGAAAAAAATGAATTGTGGGAGACAAACAAATGAATAACGATAATGAAAATGTTGATTGGGATAAGGTCAATAGGGGCAAAGTGCGCTACGGCTTTGCTTTGGAGCTGTACAAGAAAAGCGGTAAGCTTACCAAAACAAAGATTGGCGAAATAGAAGCCTTTGTTGACTATGTCATGCTTGGCATAGATGTGATTGACAACGATAAGAAGGTTGGGAAGGATAGATTGATGACCATTGACGAATGCAAAAAGGTGTTTAATAATAAGCACGCCCTTCCCGATGACTACGTGCGTGCAACGATACATGCAGAATGTCAAGACCTGAAGGACGAAGACGTAAAAAGTATTATGACAGCCTTTAACGCGGGTAAAATAACCATGTCAAACCTTGACGCCTGTGTAGACCGCATAGTAGAAATGAAATCTAAAAAATGACACCTTCATATTACTCTCCGGGACGTACAAAGAAGAGCCGTGTCAGCGACGGTGAATACAGGGCTAAAATAGTAAGGTTGGAGATTAAAAGCGATGTGCGCTTTGGCAATATGCTTGCAGACATATACAAGCCGGTATATAAAATAATAGATGATGATTTCAACGGTGTTGAGATTAAAGATAACGGACTGTTCCATTACCGGCAATTAGAAGGACATGACTTCATACCAAAGAGAAACTGGGGCTACTATAAATTCTGTAAGGTCTTTGGGTTAGCTCGTAAATCTACCAACGGCAGAACAGAGCTCCCACAGCTAAAGCTTGAGCCTTTGGAAAACTGTGAAGCCATAATAAAGGTTTTTCATAAAAGTTTTGTAAACAATGATGGGGTTAATATAAATTATGCAGTCGCAAGACTGGTAAAAATAGAAAAAGAGATACCTTTTTAGGAGTAATGTTGAAAAACAATGAGGTTATTGGAACGGCACTTATAAAGTTTACTGAAAACGAACTTGACCTTATAATATTATGTTTACTTAACACCCGCAGAATGAGGATTCCAACGAAGAATTATGAATGGCGAAAACCTATTAAGAAGTTGTCTGAAGATTTAATCAATATTCGACAACAACTAGAAGAAAAGAAGAACAGTGCAACTTGATGTCTCGATAAAGCTAAACAGGGAACAAATAAAATCAATAACCAATCAGGTGAGAATGTCCGGTGGGGCAGACAGCCGTTTTGATATAAACTTGCTTGAGGGTAAGATATCTGAAAACGAATTGTTTAATATATTGCAAACGGTAGAGGTAAAGAAAGACTTCAAAACACATCAGACAGGTAACATAGCTGTTGAATATGAAAGCCGTGGCAAGCCGTCAGGCATAGTTACAACAGAAGCAAAGTGGTGGGCCTTTGTATTGGTCAACAAAAACTTGGAAATCACAATGATAATGTTGTTTAAAACAGAAAACCTGAAAAGTGTCTGCCGGGAATATTTAAATACTAAAAGAGATGTGAATGGTGGGGATAATGATACCAGCCGAATGATATTACTACCTTTAAAAGACATGTTAGCCCTATTGGAGACATAATGAATCCGTCAATGCGTACTAGAATAAAACACATTGAACAGACAATGGATTTGGTCATAGCTGAAATTAATAGTGTGAAAAAGGTTCAGAGAACCCTACGACAGTATTTTGAGAATTACATAGTGATGAAGAAAGACGCAAAGAAGTTTTCAAAATTTTTAGAGAAAAGAATAAAAGAATATGAAAAAGAGCAATCAAAAGCGCGGGAAGCGCAATCGGCAACGGGGAGCGGAGCTTCAGCGCCAAGCAGTGCAGATAGCAAAGCAGTATAACTTAAAAGCATTTAATCGTGACCGGGGCGGAGCCCAGCACGAAAAAGGGGACGTTGAGATTGAAGAAAAATTTTATGGCTGTAAAAGGCGAAAGAAAATAGCCGACTGGATGAAGCCGGAAAAAGAAGAGTGCGGTGTAGTGGTAAGGCAAGACCGAGAAGAACCGTATATAGTAATACCATATGAACAATATTGTCTTTTGTTATCAATGGTTAAAAAAGATTTATGATGGATACCTTTTTATTAACGTGGTATATGCTGGCAGGCACATATTGAATAAGTTAGGTTGGTGTCCATCATATGATTTAGCTGGGGGTTGGTGCCTTTCTCCTCATATGCATCCTCACAACGAAGCCCGGCCCCCGGTATGCTTAACATAACCAAAGGAGCATGTAATGGCCTACAAGCACGAAGAAAATACAGCAACTGTTTTTGAGAATGGTGAGAAGACCAGCGAAAAACAGCCTGACATGACCGGTAAAGGTAATGTCAATGGCAAGCTGTATGAGTTCGCGGCATGGAGACGTAACACAAAAAAAGGAAATGACTATTTTTTCCTTAAATTCCAGCCGCCAAATGAGAAATATGCCAAAAAAGACAATCCTGACGTAGGATTCTAGGCAAACCTCAAACCAGCACGATAGGCGCCCTTTTATGGGCGCTTATCATTTAGGCTATACTTATATCGAATATTTAATAATACGGCCTTAAACGGGCAGTTAGGGGCTGTTTTTTAACCCAAGTGGTACTTAAATGTGGGAACAGTGGTCAATGTTTATGAAATGCCCTAAAATTGATAGGGGTTGTGGTTTTTGTGGAAAATCAAGGTGGAATCCCCATACTGAAAAGCATGATGATACTGAAAGATTATTTTGCGGATTGGCTACAGGTTTTGATAATAGGGTTGAACCACTGCCAATGTGTTGGAAAGATATGAGTAAATCCCAGATTGCGAAATACCGCAAACAGAAACGGGATGAGTACGATATTTTACATGTTAATGATTTCCGGGTTCGCCGTAAACGAAAATAGGGAAACCCCTTTATGGATTCATACTTTTTTTGTATTTACGCATTAGCCTTTTATTTATTTCACTAGCATTTATATCGTCATAGCGTAGTGGACGCTCGGGGAATGAGTTATTCCATTCCCTTATAAGCCGTTGAGCCATTCTGTTATCACCGGAAATCATGTAATCCAATATGCGGGGACGTATTTGACCTAATCTTGTTCTAATATATTGTGTTCTCTGACCTTTTGTTCTAAATGCTTGCTCCATTAACCTGCGTGGTATGGAACCGAATACTGGCGCTATATTTGTCATGGCTCTCTGACCAACAACCCAGCTTGGGCCAAAATCTTCCATATCGTTTACTATTTTTTGTAGCGTTGTATATGCTTTACTAGCGTCCTGAATCATAACAGGCTTTGCGGCAAACTCCAGTGCACGCCATTTACTTTCAGAGGCGATAATATCTGATACTATACCAAATCCGCCAACGGCGGCCATTCCATCTATAAAATCATTCATGCCGTAGCCATCAACGCCCTTATATTTTTCATCATATACATCTTCTCCGGCAAAGAAATCAGTGACGGCCTGCCTTGCCCAGTTGACAAACTGACCACCGGCCATTCCAGCTACACCAAGGCGTAGTGCAAACATAGGGTTTTTACTATCAATTACTTCTTTTTTCAATTCTTTACCAATCCATTCTGCCTGTCTATATCCAAATCTTTTAAATAAGAAGAATGGCTGGAAGCGAGGGTCATTAGCAAAGTCAGGTTCACGTAATACGTTTTTCTGTAACTGTGTATCACGGGCAAACTCATACATGGCCCTTGACATATTCTTGGGATTGAGCTTTTTATTAACATCGGTTATTCCCATGTCACGCAAATTTCGTTTAGCCCAATCACGTCTTGCTTTAAATTTGGATGTTTTAGCTATCTTCTGCCATCGCAAAGCGCCCTCAAAGCCAGTATATGCAGATACCATCATGTTAATTTTATTGATACCTTGGAAACCAGACATTTTAGTAATATTATCCGCCACCCGTCCGGTAAAAGAAACATCAGACGGTTGAAATTGTATACCCATCTGGTGTAGCTCTAACGCTGTTGCTCCAGAGTATTTTTTGATTTTATTCCTATATTTTTTATCTGTAAGCATTTTAAAGGTACCCTTAAAGAAAGGGCTGTAACCAGCCTTTAGAGCACTGGATATAAATGTCTGTGTTAAGTTTGGTATTGTTGCTAAACCTAAACCAATTTTTGTAGCTACCTGAAAATTAACGATGTCGTTTAAGAATCTTTTAGAACGCGGATTCCAGTTGTATTTACTTTCTAGCTGAATTACGCCAGTATAAGAATTGAACGCTTTGCTCATAAGCTCTGCTTCTTTATGCTTACCGGCTTTCCGTAAAGCATTTATCCTATCAAAAACTTCTTTACCTTTTACCCCAGCGGATTCAACATAGGCTATACGCTTCGCTACACTGGTGGCATAATCAGCTAAAACCTTGCCAGCATCTCGTTCATAAAATTCATTTGGTAATCGAAATTTCTTTCTGCTTACCTCAAGATTTTTATTGACAATGACAAACTCACTCAATACATCATTACGCAAGTTTTGAAAAGCCTCTGACATGCTAATCGGTCTTTTCTGATTTTTCTGCATTGTATCACGTATATTTTCCAATGCTTTAATTGTAGTGTCTGAAAGCTCTTTGCCGTCTATAGCTTGTTTTAGCCGCTGCTCGAATCCCTGTCGGTTGATTAAATCATTACCAAGTCCACGGTCATCTTTAGGTAAAAAAGATTCCAAATCTTCGCGCAGTATATTTAATACTTTTCGTTTTATTTTAAGCGGGTAATATCCTTTTTCAAATGGAGCTACTTTAATACCCGACTTTTTAGCCATACCATATACGGTAGAAAGTATACGTCTGTAATCGCGAACCCTGTTCTGCACTGCCGGGTCAGTATTCTCTAAATCATCTGATAATTGTTCACGTTGTTTTTTTGTTAATTTTTTAAGTCCTTTTAAAACAGTGCCATCTTCAAGAGTGTATTTTGCCTCATTCAATAAATTAAACATTCGCTTACTTAAATCGGATTGTCGAAAGTCCATATTTTGTGTAATCTTAACAAGCTGTCTTGATATAGGGTCAGTGAGTCTTGCTATTTTTGGTCTCAATCCCTGAATAACATCATGGATAATTGGCACATGTTTTTGTAAAAATGATTTACCCGATACTTCCTTTACATAGATACCATTCTTTGCATATTCCGCTATTTCTTTTTCTACAAACTGTCTACCCTCTAACTCCATAAGCAACCGCTGACGCTGTTCAAATGATTTTACTTTTTCAAAACCAGTATGATAATCACGTCCTTTTCCCTCGTGCTCTTTTAATGGAGTTTCTTTTTCCAGTACTCTATCAATCATATTTTTAAAATCTAAATCTTTTAACTTTAAGTTGTTTCGTATACCAAATATTCTTTTTTGTATATCACGATAAACATCATTACCAAATTTATCTTTTTTCCTGTGAAAGTTCCCATCCTGAAAGAACTCTTTCTTGTTCATTTTGAAAGTTTCGTCGGTAAGCTCTCCGTCTTTTTTCACTCTTAACTTTAATACTGTTTCATTACGCTGGCTGTTATGCCAATCAGTTTCTATTACAACTTCACGTTTTCCGTCTGTCCATGTTTCATCTTTTCTTTGATGTTTCGAGCGTTCTTTTGCAACTCCTTCAGCTCTCTTGAAGAAGAGTTGTTCCTGTTCAGATGCATTTAAAATATCAGGCGGTGGCTTTATTATTTTTCTAGCAATACCACGGCTTAACCCTAATCCGCCAATAACGCCGGCGGCATGTATATATGATTCAGCAGAAGGTAACTCACCCTCCATTAATGGCCCCATAGTACCAAACAAACCAACTTCAGCACTCTTTTCAATCGCCGTCGCTTGCCGGCCTGTAAGTCCTTTTGCCAGAGCACCTTGTTTTGCCAGTGTCCCTAGTCCTCCAGTGGCAACACCTAAAGCAGCGCCGGTAGCAGTATCCTTTAATGTCTTTACTAAATCAACATCATCGCCGGTTACTTTTTGACCGAGGCTGGATTGGAGTCCTGAATAAAAACCAAGACCAGTACCACCTGTAACAGCTTTTACGCGAGCTTGATTTGCAACGCGTGGATATGCTTTTTCCACAGCCATTTTAGCCAGACCTTTTCTACCGCCAGCCTTTACAATTTTACTGACAGCCATCTTTTTTATTGCGGCTGTACCTATTCCACCGCCTAAAAATAGTGCTGCAACATCTGTGGGGGTTAAAAAACTTACTACGGTAGCTGCTATGTCCTCCATCATATTAGGGTCATAGCTTTCAGATACGTTAAATACTGGATTGCCGGACATGACCTGCTGGGCCATGCCTTCTATACTTTGATTATAACCTGTCTTTACCCAGTCAGGTAACCACCCACCGGGAATAAATCCGTATAGATTTTCGTCCCGGCTAGACTGACCGCCTTCTAGTGACTGTAGAAATTCTTTAGATAATGCCATATATTATCTATAATATAGTTTTTCATTTTCATAAAGTTAATCAACCGCATATTGGCCGGTGCGAATTGGATATTTCGGTATTTCAGCAATAGCGGCAGCTGCACCAGATACAAATTCTTTTCCCCTTCCTATTAAAGTTGCTTTCCCAATCTCTAGTATTAATTTTTCAGATTCTTCTTCGGATACATCGCGGCCTAATATTTTTCCTATAATTTGAGCTCGTTGTTTTGTAGTCTTTCCCTTTACATTGCTAAACATATCAGATTGACTAATTTTTTTAATGTCACTTACTTTAGCGGGCCTGTCGGTTGGCAGACCTCTCTGATTTAGTTTTTCAAGTTCTTCTTCAGGTAATATGCCATAACCGGGAATGTCTTTGTAGCGTTCTGCTTCAGATGTAACATCAACTACAGTTCCCTTTAATATGTAATCAGCAACCTCATCGTTATAATCATCTACTTCTGGTAAACCCACCGTTCCGAGTTTACCAAGTCTCCCTTCTCTTTTTAAAAATAAATTCGTCAAGCTTTCTATTTCTTTATCAAGTTTAGCGGCAACGTCATGCTGTCCACCAGCTAATGCAATGCCAAGTGCATCTTTAGCCGCTTTATAAGCGGGCCCGTATTCTGCATCCCCCTCAACCTCTTCAGAAGAAGCATATTTTTTACCAATTTGAGTTTCTTTAAATGTTTCAATTTTGGTGTACATAGTAGTTGTTGGGTCTGCAGTTGAAAGATAATCACCTATTAATCTTAGTGAAGTATCTATGTCGCTAGAACGAATTGCTCTTATTTGTTCCTTTTCAGCATCTATACGGGTTGCTTCCGTAGTTGCTTTCTCTGCAAGCTCATCGTATCCAAACTCCTTATGGATAATCGCCATCTGGTCTGGTTTGCCTTGTGTTCGCATAAGTAAATCATTATAAAGGTTGTTTTTTTCAGTTTCCTTTGACTGCGCTAAAGCATCTGCACGATATGTAGCATCAGCCATTGCATTTTTATCCGCAATGTCCAACCTGCGTTCAGACAATTCCATTTGTTGCTGCATCATCATAATGCGCGGTAAGTCTTCTAGAAAACGAGCAAATATTTCACCCGGTTGGTATCTTTCAGCCATTATATTTCTCCATTGCTATTTATGCCCTATTTTTTATTAAAAACTTTATTAGACATGCTCAATAAAGTGTTACTGTATGAAACCTTTTTATTGAGCCATTGCTTTCTCTTCTCACAACCACATCCTTTTTTAGGGCGAACTCTTCCAAATGTTGCTCTTTTTATAACAGCTTCTACAGTATCGCCTAATCCTTTATTACTCATGGTGTCGACTCACACCTGCATGCGTTCGAATTCCAATATTCAGTAGGTGGACAACCACCTGCAGGGGGAGGCATGCCTCTTTCAGTACACGTCATTACGGGGTCGTTACTAAAAGGGTCATCAGACTGGCATTTTCCTTGCGACCCGTTCCATGTGCTCCCAGCAGGGCATCCCCCGGCTGGCTCTGGATGTTGAGTACCGGTGAAGTCAAAAGGGTCTTCATAAGTGGGAGCGGTAGCGGTCTGCTCTTGCTCTCCAAATTCAAATTCTCCCTTACTTTCAATATCTCTGACAGCAGTTAATAAGTCACCTTGAAAGCCTTCTACAATACCGCGTCTGCCACGCTGAAACTCTTGTCCAACACCGGCTCTAGCTTGCTGTGCTGCTCCAGCTCCAATACCGGAACCGCCAAACCCAGATGAAGCCTGCAGTTGTCTCATTTGAGCCCCTATTTGTCCCATTTGCTGTTGACCGGCAGTGGTAATGTCACCCACCTGCTGGGCATACCCTTGCTGCCAGTCTGGTAAATCTTCCAAATAGTCTTGTAATCTCTCGTCATCTGCTA